>Ga0315538_1000377_pt1 | contig 28726 bp, 29 predicted proteins | sample SalMarSW160230MG_2_FD_203834 | JGI IMG/M metagenome (GOLD analysis project Ga0315538, IMG submission 203834) | Salt marsh sediment microbial communities from the Plum Island Ecosystem LTER, Massachusetts, United States - Salt Marsh Sediment SW1601-230 ...
GGATTGCAGTCACCGGCTCGGTCAACCAGAAGGGAGAGATTCAACCGATCGGCGGGGTGAACGAGAAGATTGAGGGGTTCTTCAAGGTCTGCCAGGCAAAAGGATCAACGGGGGAACAAGGGGTGTTAATCCCTGTGCAGAACGTCGACAACCTGATGCTCTCCGAGGAGGTTGTTGAGGCCGTTGACAAGGGGGAGTTTCACATCTATCCCGTGTCCACCGTGGAAGAGGGGATCGAGATCCTGACCGGCATCCCTGCCGGAACCCTGAAAGCAGACGGCACCTTCCCGGAAGGGACAGTCTTTGCCCGCATCGCTACGCGCCTGGAGCAAATCCGCGAAGTGTTGAAGGAAGAGGCGGAAAAGGAAGAAGAAAAGGAAAAATCCGCCTAACGCCTTTCCACTCAAGCGCGCGTCTATCTTAAGAAGGGACCTCCCTTTAAGCTGCGCCACGAGCCGCTCCGCTGTAGCCAGCGCTTTCCACCACATATCACCGCAGGGGAATCTGATCCGCTCTTGCTTCCGCCGGAGCCGTCGCTTGTCTATAGCTTTCCTTTCCCCTGAAGGTCTCCTGTGCGAAACTCCACCGCGAACGCCTCTTGCTTTGCTAACTACAACTTTCTTCTTCGGCGAAGCGCTCATCTCTTTCAACACCCCTGCGATCGGTTCATCAACTTAGTAGCGACATCCTGCCCCACCCACCTGGTACTCACTCTTGACAGGAGTTGCTTTTTATGCTATGGTGGTTTTAATAAACGCTAACGAAGGATGCGTTTTTCGCTATGGCAAATGCGAAAATCCTGGAAAAAGGGCTCAAACTTCTCGAACAGCTTGCCGAGAGCGCGGAAGGGCTGACAGCAATCGAGCTGGCGGAGCGCATCGGGGTTCACAAGACCAGTGCCTACAGATACATCAATTCCCTTCTTGACATGGACTATATTCAGAGTGACGGCGATGGCCGCTACCACCTTGGAAACAAGATCCTTGAATTAGGCAGTCAGTTGCTGCGTCGGATGCCACTACGTGAAACCGCGCATCCATTTCTTGTCAAACTGAGCGCTGATACCCAGAAGACCGTGCACCTGTGCGTCTTAGATGGGCATGATGTGGTCTATATCGACAAGGTCGAGAGTCAGCGAAGCCTTCCCATCATTTCCCGGATCGGAAGTCGTGCTCCTGCTTACTGTACAGGTGTAGGGAAAGCGCTCCTGAGCAGCCTCCCCACCGATCAGGTGGTCTCCTTACTGCGTGAATTCCCCCCAACACGGAGGACGCCGGAAACGATCACCGATCCGATCAAGCTGCTGGAGGAGATCAAGCTGACCGCTGAACGTGGCTACGCGATCGACACCGGAGAGCATGAAGCGGGCATAAAGTGTTTCGCTGCTCCGATCAAAGAATACGGCGGAGATGTAGTGGGGGCGGTCAGTCTAACAGGGCTGAAACGCGAGTTCGACGAGCCAAAAGAAGCCGAGAGGATGATCTCTGCAATTACGAAAACCGCAACTGAAATATCGCGTGCACTGGGGGCATAATGGATTCCGAAGCGCTCAAAGAGGAGATAAGAAGGGCTTATGGTGAAGGATTTGTAATAGATGATGAGGAATTTCATGAGGGTAACGTGTGCGTAGTGGTTCCGGCTAGAAATTATCGGGGGTAGATTGTTACAACAGTGTGAGTATACTGCTTCCAAAGGTGTAGGTTCTCAAGTAGGCAATGCAGGGAATCTATTGAAAAAGTGAGAAAATATGGCTGTGAATATTTCAAGAAACTTAGGTTTTGCAAAAGCGATTTTTGGCGAAATTTTAGAGAAAAACTCAATGGAGTTACTATTTCTTGAACTCGGTCATTCCCTGTAGTCTTGCCGCAGGGTTCTTGATCGCGTGAAGAATCAAAATTTGCACGCTTGCGGAGGTGATGGAGAATGATAGTCTAAAAATTATAGCGGGGGGTTGAGTAAGGAGAAGAAGTACCCATAACAAAAAAGGAGGCAGAAAATGCGTAGGAGTAGAATGATCTTGGTTAGTTTGGTGGTTTTAGTGGCGTTAGGCACGTGGGTTTTCGCTGGAACCGATGCAGCTAGAACTCTGACTGTTGCTACCAGCCATGATCCTCCACGTCTTGATCCAGCTATCGCAACTTCCTGGGAATCCGGCATAGTGACCTACAATATCTACGAAACCCTCTTGGACTATGACTTAGAGGATTTCAGCATTAAGCCCAAGTTGGCGGAAGAATGGGAAATTTCGGCGGATGGAGAATCAGCCGTTTTCTACCTTCAAAGGGGTGTAAAGTTTCATGATGGAACACCCTTTAATGCTGAAGCGGTTAGATTTTCGTTTGAGAGAATGTTAGCGATCGATGCGTTCCCGGCGACTTTCTGGAAAGATAGGATAGAGAATGTTGAGACAGTTGATGACTATACGATAAAGTTCACTGTCAAAGAAAGATGGGCATTCTGGGAGGATGCTTTTGCTACCAGGAAAGGGCTATCTATTGTAAGCCCATCCTATGTCAAAGCACATGCTACAGATGACGACCCGTGGGCGAAAGAATGGATGCATGAGTATACCTGTGGCACCGGCGCATACATGGTTGAAGAGTGGGTACATGGTCAGTACGTCAAGCTGGTTAAATTTGAGGACTACTGGGGAGGTTGGACCGGTAGAGAGTTTGAAACGGTCTTTGTCAAGATCGTGGCAGAGCCCGTAAACCGAAAACTTCAGCTCGAAAAAGGGGAAGTCGACATTGCTCTTGAGATCGTCGAGACTGATATACCCCTGCTAGAAGAAGCTCCCGGCATCACTGTAGAAGTTGTGGGTGGGTTTGCTACGCTGTTCATTCCCATGAAATGCGATAGGGAGCCTTTGAACAATAAGACGTTGAGGAAGGCGATCACCTACGCGATTAACTATGATGAGGTTCTTAAAGCCTTTCCCTACGCTGTCCAAGCTCAGGGCCCGACTCCAAGGGGGTTGCTTGGTCATGACTATGAACTCCCAATTTACCCCTATGACCCACAGATCGCAAGGCTTCTCCTTGAGGAGGCTGGATATTCTCCGGGCGAGCTCAAGCTGGAACTCACGTATGTGGCCGGCATAGAGTGGGAGAGAAAGGCGGCCGTAATCGTCCAACAAAATCTGGTTGATATCGGGATCGATGTTAAACTCATAAAGATGCCCTGGGCGACGTTGTTCCCATTAATGGCCGATCCTGATAAATCGCCACAAATGCAGCTCTACTACGCCAACGTGAACATTGCAGACCCAGGGAGTCTGATCTGGGAGGTTTTCTCTCCCGAGGCCCTTGGTCCTGGCGGTTTCAACAATGGGTACGACAATCCCAGGGTGGGGGAACTTCTGGCTCAGTCGGAGGCCACGGTAGATAGAGAGGAAAGGGCTAAGATTTACAAAGAGCTCCAGCGGACCATCGTAGAGGATGTTCCGGCCGTCTTTGTTTGGGAGTTGCCCTATGTTTTCATCTATCGGTCTGACATAAAGGGAGTTACAACAGATCGCCTTTTCCAGAGTTACTATTACTATAACCTCTATCGGGAATAGGAGAAACAAATAGGGGCATGGGGCGTCCTTAATTAAAGGGGACGCCCCATGTGCGCTATCATTTGAGGGATATGGCTGAATGTTCGATTAATAGATCTAATCTAGCGAAAGTAGTATAATGAATGCAAGGGAACGTTTTTTAAAAATAGCGCGTTTTGAATTAAAAGATGAACTTTTCATTCCTTCTTTTTTCCAATGGTTTTGGGGAGAAGCGGTCCATAACTGGGTGGAGAAAGAAGGTGCTCCAAGACAAATTTTGGATTTAGAGTGCTGTCACGAGTATTTTGGGGTTGAAAGGGTAGAAATACTACCGGTAAATATGAGCATACAAGCTTTGGGGTGGGGCATAGATCCTCCTTATGTTCCTCCTTATAGCCCTCTTTTTGAGAGAAGGGTAATTCAAGAAGAAAAAACTTATAATCTGGTGATCGATGAAGCAGGACGGCGGTGCAAGGTCTCAAAAGAACACCCTGAGAGAATGCCTCAATGGTTAGAGTTTCCAGTTAAGAATAGAGATGACTGGGAAAGACTCAAAGAAGAGAGGCTGGACCCGCACGACCAGGCCCGCTTCCCTGCCTGGTGGGAAGACAGGGTTAAATGTTGGAAGAATAGGGATTATCCAATAGGCCTAGGAGTAGGTAGTTTCTTCGGTTTTATGCGGTCATTTCTCGGCCTCGAGAACTTGTGCAGGATGTATTATGAAGATCCCGATCTCGTTCATGATATGGGTAATTGGTTAGAGCACTTTGAGGACGAGATGATAAAAAAAGTTCTAAAAGATGTGCGACCGGACTTTGTATCATATTGGGAGGATATGGCTTATAAATCGGGCTCTATGATATCGCCGAATACTTTCCGAGAGTTCATGATGCCTCACTATAAGAAGTTAAATAAGTTACTCAGGGACAACGGGATAGATATTATATTGGTAGACTCTGACGGGGACACGCGAGAGCTAATTCCTCTTTGGATAGAAAGTGGCCTCAGTGGGCATTATCCACTGGAAGTCACCGCTAGTATGGATGCCGTTGAGCTAAGGAAAGAGTATGGGGAAACTTTTGTACTCATAGGGAATATAGATAAAAGGACATTAAGTACAGACAAGAGAGCAATTAAAGAGGAACTAGAGAAGAAGATCCCGTTCTTACTTTCCAAAGGGGGATATTTCCCCGCATTGGACCATTTTGTTCCCCCTGAAGTCTCCTTTGAGAACTATAAATATTACCTGCAGTTGCTGAAGCAAATAGCTGGGACAAATAAATAGGGGGGTGCCAATCCTAAATGGGTCTTTTGGAAGATCTTTATCGTAGTGTTATTGAGGCTCATAAGGATCAAGTAGCTGGGCTTACGAGAAAGGCTTTAGAGAAGTTTGATCCTCAGGAAATTCTTAACAAGGCTTTAAAGCCTGCGATGGATGTAGTAGGGGAGGAATATGAACGAGGGATTCGGTATATCCCGGAGATGCTACTATCCGCCGACGCAATGAAAAAGGCCATGGAAGAGTTGAGCCCTTTGCTAACGGAGTCAGGGGTTGAACCAGAAGGAGTAGTCATTATTGGTACCGTCGAAGGAGATTTCCACGATATCGGCGAAAACCTCGTCTCAATGATGCTTGAAGGAGGTGGCTTTAAGGTCCACAGCTTGGGTGTTGATGTTACAGCAGAGAGTTTTATAGAGGCGGTGGAAAGGGAAAAGCCCAACATATTAGCAATGTCAGCACTATTGACATCAACTATGACTTGTATGCCAAAAGTGATAGAAGGTTTAGAGAACAGTGGCCTTAGAGATCACGTTAAGGTGATGATTGGGGGCGCTCCTGTCACACAAGATTACGCCACTAAAATAGGCGCTGACGGATATGGTAAAGATGCCGCAGCTGCGGTCAGGGTGGCAAGGAAGCTTTTGAAGTTATCAAAATAGAGAGGAGCAGTAGTAAAGAACCCTGCAGCTTGCTGCGGGGCATTGAAAGGCAAAACCTAAAGATCTAAGCGGAGTTGGTCTTCATGCTGCAGTTCGATGTACCGCCGTATCACGTCCGCCGTTACTTCATCCCCAACAGATCGCACAAAATACCCATCACTCCACAGTTCCCCACCCCACAACTCCTCCCTCAGTGCCGGATGTTGGCAGAACAGTTCCCGGGCCGAAACACCCTTGAGAACCTGTACCACGTGGCTGGGACTGTACTTGGGTGGAACAAGCAAAAACAAGTGGACGTGATCAGACATTACCTCCAACGTGTCAATCTCCATCTCATAGCGTTCCGCGATACCTTGGAAGATCTCCTTCAAACTCTTAGCCACAGGACCTTCCAGAACCAGTTTCCGGTACTTCGGAATCCAAACAAAGTGGTACTTGAGATCGTAGACTGCATGCTTGGCTCGTTTGACAGAGCTCATTTAGCCTATACTAACAAGCAGATTCGCCTCCAGCGAATCTCCGCTTTCCTCCCCCCAGCAAGCTGGGGGGTATTCAGCGGAGGGTCTTTATGAATTCAAAGGACAGGGTGATAACGGCACTCAACCATAAGGAGCCAGACCGTATTCCGTATGATTTAGGAAGCACAGGGAATACAGGGATACATGAGATAGCATATCGACGTCTTCTGCAACATCTAGGCATAAAGGAAGAAAAGGTTCGTATTATTGTTCTTTTGGAGCAAATTGCCGACGTGGGTGAAGAATGCCTCCAGAAATTAGGGGTGGATTTCCAGGGTATCTATTCAAAGCCTCCTGCTGAATGGAATTTGGAAATCAAAGAAGATAAAAAGTATAAATACTATTTTGATGAATTTGCTATTAAATGGGCTATGCCGAAAAAAGAAGGACTTTATTATGACATGCAGTCTCATCCGCTTTCGGGATCAATAACCTTAGCAGATATCAAGAATTTTCCTTTCCCTAATTATGGAGATCAAACTAGGGCAAGAGGGTTGAGAGAAGAAGCTAAACACATGACGGAAAGAGATGTTGCAATCGTGATGAACATGCCTTATGGAGGAATTCTCGAAACAGCTGAATGGGTAAGAGGATTTAAAGACTTCTTTCTAGACCTTGCCGGCAATTCTTCATTGGCTTTAAGTTTATTAGATAAGCTAACTAGCATGAGAATACAATATTGGAATGTAATTTTGAATGCAGTGGGCGATTTAGTCCAAGTTGTTACTGAATCGGATGATCTTGGTACACAAAATGGGCCTTTAATTTCTCCCGCGATGTATAGGAAATATATAAAACCAAGACATAAAAAAATCTTCTCCTTTATCAAGGAGAAGGCGCCGCATATCTATATACACTTCCATAGCTGCGGCTCTGTTTATGACTTCATTCCTGATCTCATCGATGCAGGTATTGACATACTCAACCCAGTGCAGGTTAGCGCAGCTGGAATGGATAGTAAGAGGTTAAAGAAGGAATTTGGGAATGAGCTGACCTTCTGGGGAGGGGGGGTAGACACTCAAAGGATATTGCCGAGGGGGACGCCAAATGAAGTTAGAGATGAGGTAAAGAGACGAATTGATGACCTAGCCCCAGGAGGAGGATTTGTCTTTAACACAGTTCATAATATTCAAGCGGATGTTTCCCCAGAGAATATCATGGCAATGTGGGAAACTTTGCAAGAATACGGGGAATACGGCTGATTAACACTAACTAGCGCTAAGCAGGCATAGAAGATGGGAGTATTAGAACATTTGAAGGCTTGTGTGGTTGACATGGAGGTGGAGAAGACGGCAGAGTTGACCCAGAGGACTTTTGGGTAAGGGCTTAGGTGCTGCGCTGAAGAGATCTTGAACAAGGCTCTCCATCTCGGCAATGGATGTGGTGGAAGAGCAGTATGAACACGGGAAACGGTAGCCCCCCAGAGATGTTGTTTTCGGCCCAGGCGACGAAGGAGGCGGTGAGGCTTTTGCAACCTCTGTTAGCTGAATCAGGGGCGGAGATGAAGGGCAAGGTCGTCATCGGTGCCGTCGAGGGGGCTGCATGGCATTGGGCAGAACCTGGTTTTGATGGTGCTGGAGAGTGCCGGATTTGAGGTCTATAACTGGATGAGGCGAGAGGCTATTTTGAACTTCAAATTTTATAGAGATTATCATACTTAAAATGACGGCAAGAAGTTGCCTAGATGGGTACATACTTCAGGTGGATTTATCTACAAGGAAGATTCTTCGAAACCCAGCGCTGGAATATAATAGGAGATTCTTAGGAGGTAGAGGGGTAAACTATTGGTTACTCTTGAAAGAATTGGATCCAAGGATATCCTCCTTTGACTCTAAAAATATGCTTCTATTCGGAACAGGAGCTCTTGTCGGGACTCTTGCACCCGGAGCTAATAGGCTCAATGTCGCCTCAAAGAATGCCCTGACCGGAGGGATTGGATCAGGGAGCGCTGGCGGCTATTTCGCCCCTGAACTCCGATTTGCAGGATATGATCATCTAGTATTCCAGGGGAAGGCTGAGAAACCAGTTTATTTATGGATAGATGCCGGTCGAGTAGAAATCAGAGACGCCGCACATATCTGGGGGAGAACGACTTGGGAAACGGAGGACGTATTACAAGAGGAACTAGGTGATGGTATACAGATAGCGAGTATCGGACCAGCTAGTGAGAACTTAGTAAGGGCTGCTTGTATCATCGTGAATCGATCACGGGCTGTCGGAAGATGCGGGTTAGGCGCTGTGATGGGTTCGAAAAATTTAAAAGCGGTCGTTGTTAAAGGAACAGGAGCTATCCATATAGAGGACGAAAGAAGGTTTAATAGAGCTGTTAGTGAGGTATCTGAAAAGATTGAAAATTCAGGTTTGTTGAAGAGGCTTCGGGAATACGGCTCCATCGAAGGCTCTCCTTTCAATGCTGAACCAGTTAGGAACTTCCAGGATGGTCATCCAAGTTCTGAAATTGCAGAGAAAATTTGTGGGAAAGTCTTTCATGAAGTGTACGAAGTAAATGGATCTTCCTGTTGCTTCGGCTGTCCTGTTCAATGTTGCCACTCCTACAGGGTTAAAGAAGGTATATATGCCGGAGCTACCACTGATAAACTTGAAGCTAACACCCTAGCCGATTTTGGTTATCGACTGGATTTAGACTACGCACCGGCAATTATTAAGGCTCATGCTCTGTGCAGTCAATATGGCTTGGACATCGACAATTCATCTAGTGTGATAGCATGGGCATTCGAGTGCTACCAGAAGGGAATCATATCCCAAAAGGATACCGATGGACTTAAGCTTGAGTGGGGGAACCATCAGGCAGTCATGGAGCTGCTTAGGAAGATGACCTATCGGGATGGATTTGGGGATCTTCTTGCGGAAGGTTGTTATAGGGCCTCCGAGATAATCGGCCAGGGAAGCAGGAAGTATTGTATTCACATAAAAGGGCAGGAACTCATGGAGGGAATTCGTCCCGCTAAAGGTTGGGCATTAGGGGTGGTTGTCTCTGAAAGGGGCGGAACTCATACTAGGGGAGCTCCTTTAACTGATCTTTCGGGAGTCCCTTCCGAGGTGGGAGAAAAGATGTGGGGTGTTCCAACGGCTGACGACCCAACTGACTATAGGGGGAAGGCCGGAATAGTCGCATATTATGAAAGACTCCATGCAGTATTGGACAGCTTAGGTATTTGCTATCTTACAAGTAACTGGATGGATCGCGTCTTACCAGGCCCTGATGACTACGCTGAACTTTTTTCAGCAGCTATTGGTCTAGAGGTGTCACCCAAGGGTTTAATGAGGATTGGCGAACAGATTCATAATATTGGGAAGGTTTTTAATACTCTCTACGCAGGTTTTACTAGAAAGGACGATTATCCCCCCCAGAGGTTAATGGAAGAGCCCATCGGATCAGGTCCTTTTAAAGGCGAACGGTTAGCAAAAGATAAATGGGACAAGATGCTTGATGAATACTATGGATTACATGGCTGGGACAGGGGGACAGGTTGGTGTACTAGAAGGACGTTAGAGTCGTTGGATCTTACAGACGTCGCAGATCTACTAGAGAGAGTCGGAAGGTTGCCGGAATAGAAGGAGTTGAGAGCTCATATGAGCGAGGTTTTAATTGAAGTAAGAAATTTGCGAAAATATTTCCCTATCAAGAAAAAGATATTCTCTCGGGAGATAGGTCAGATTAAGGCGGTTCAGGATGTTACCTTTGATATAAGGAAGGGAGAAACATTAGCTCTCATGGGAGAAAGCGGGTGTGGCAAGACTACCTGTGGCTTGACAATTCTCCGACTGCTGGAGCCCACAGCTGGGGAAGTAAGATTTGAAGGACAAAATATTTTCGATTACGATAAAGAGGAACTGAGAAGGATACGACGTAATGCGCAGATAGTCTTCCAAGATCCTCAGGAAGCCTTAGATCCCCTAATGAGTGTGCGAAGGACAATACTCGAGCCCTTCATCATCCATGGTCAGCGCTTATCTAGTGACGGAAGGGAAGACGTACTTGTTGACTTGTTACAAAAGGTGGGATTACAGAGGGAGCATCTTGATTATTATCCCCGGGAGTTAAGCGGGGGACAGCAACAGAGAGTATGTATCTGTCGAGCTTTGGCTCTTCACCCCAAGTTTCTTGTACTGGATGAGCCGACCTCATCCCTCGACGTCTCTGTCCAAGCTCAGGCCTTGAATTTATTACTCAAGCTAAGGGAGGAACTTAAACTAACTTATCTTTTTATCTCCCATGATGCAGCCGTAGTCCGCTACATCGCAGATCGCGTAGCAGTTATGTACTTGGGAACAAGTGTGGAGTTGGGACCGGTGGACGCAGTTTTCGAAAACCCATTACATCCTTATACCAAAGCCTTATCTCTCTCTGTCTTAACTCCCGATTCCAAGCTTGGCGAGAAGGAAGTATTATTGAAAGGTTCCCCTCCAAGTCCCCAAAACCTGCCGGAAGGGTGTGTCTTTCAGGAAAGATGCCTGGAAAAGCGGGATGACTGTTACAAACAGCTTCCTGAACTTCGTGAGGTGGAAGAAGGCCATTTTGTCGCCTGCAACCGATTAGGAGATCATCAACAACGCAGAGGGTTAATGGGTAAAGCAGGGTTAAAGATTATAGGAATCGATGGTCAGGGGAAGTAAACTATGAGGATTTATATTATAAAGAGGCTAGCCTGGTTTCCAATTGTTCTTATGGGAGTTGTAACCATAGTTTTCTTTTTGACCCATCTCGTTCCTGGTAGTGCAATTCGTATACTCCTTGGGCCCCATGCAACCGAAGCTATGCTTCAGCATGCAACCAAGGAGTATGGTTTGGATAAACCGCTAGTTTATCAATATGGAATCTATCTTTGGAAGGTATTACATGGAGATTTAGGGAGGTCGATCATTACAGGGAGGACTGTAATCGCTGACTTGGCTATCTATCTTCCAGCCACCATAGAACTAGTTATTACCTCCTTAATCATCATTACTGTGGTAGGAATAACACTTGGTGTTGTAGCAGCGGTTTACAAGAATGGGATGTTGGACTTTTTGGCCCGAGGAGTTGCAGTTGGGGGTGTCTCTATGCCCCAATTTTGGCTAGGATTGATGGTTGTACTTCTCTTCTTTTATTGGTTAGGTATCTTGCCGGCAGGGGGAAAGATTGACCCAAATATTGGGGCCCCTCACCACATAACCGGCTTATATACTTTGGATAGCCTTCTTACAGGGAATTGGGCTGCTTTTAAGAGTACATTACTGCACCTTATCCTTCCTGCGATTACCTTATCTCTTACTAACCTCTCAACTACTACTAGAATGACCAGGTCTTCTATGCTGAGGACATTAAGGGAGGACTACATTACTATGGCTCGGGCATATGGATTTGGAGGGTTCAGGGTAAATTTCATATATGCTCTTAAGAACGCGCTGATCCCTGTCGCCTCGGTTCTTGGTTTGACAACAGGCTACCTCTTTGGAGGAGCCTTTCTAATTGAAACGGTGTTCGATTGGCCGGGGATTGGTCTTTATGCCACCCGTTCCATTCTAAATGTGGACTATGCACCCGTGGTAGGAGTTGCTCTCCTTACCTCCTTTATTTATGTAGCTATTAATATTGTTACTGACATAATTTACCCTTTAATTGATCCCCGAATAAAATATTAATAGAATGGAGGATTGAATAAAGCTCAAGATGAAAAAAGTCAAGGAAAGATTGAGGTACGTTGGATACGTAATTAAACGATCGCCGCTTTCTATAATAGGGGTTTTTCTTATCATCTTGATAATTTGTATAGCGATTTTTGCCCCGCTTATTGCACCTTATAGCCCCTATAAAATCGATATGTCGAATACCTTACGTCCTCCCTCTGCAAAACACTGGCTAGGCACTGATTCTCTCGGTCGGGACGTCTTCAGCAGAGTTGTTTATGGATCAAGGATCTCGCTGAAAATAGCCTTTGTGGTAGTGAGCATCGCGGCCACTAGTGGAACGTTGCTCGGGGTAATCAGTGGCTACTACGGTGGGATGATAGATATGATAATTATGAGAATAGTAGATGTCTTTTTAGCTATTCCAACGTTCATCTTAGCTATGGTAGCCGCTGCTTCCCTTGGGCCTTCTATTACTAACGTTATGCTAGCCCTTTCCATTATTTGGTGGACTTGGTATGCTCGAATTGTTCGAGGCGAAGTGCTAAAGCTCAAGAGCATGTATTTCATCCTTGCGCAGAAGTCTTTAGGAGCTAAAAGCTTCCGGATTATCCTCCATCATTTAATTCCCAATTGTATGGGGCCTATCATAGTCCAGACCACCCTTCAATTGGGTTTTGCGATCTTAACATCGGCAGGATTAAGTTTTTTAGGCCTGGGGGCTCAACCCCCGGCCCCTTCTTGGGGGTTAATGGTGAGTGACGGGCGCCAGTATCTTCCTGGTTATTGGTGGATGGCTACGTTTCCCGGAACGGCAATATTTCTCTTAGTGATGGGTTTCCTCTTGCTTGGGGATACTATCAGGGATGTGCTGGAAAGGGAGGTTACATGAGCTGCCTTGATTCAGGAAGCAAGACAGAGAAATTGCTAGAAGTTAGAGACCTTTCAACTTATTTTTTCACCTTTCAGGGTGTGGTCAAGGCTTTAGAAGGGGTAGACTTGGGTATTGACAGGAATGAAGTAGTTGGGTTGATAGGGGAAACTGGTTGCGGGAAAAGCGTGACAGGGCTCTCGATAATGGGACTCATACAACCCCCGGGCCGTATCATAGGAGGGAAGGTAATCTTCAAAGAGCAGAATCTTCTCGATTTAAAAGAGAAGGAACTTCAGCGGATCAGGGGAAAGGGGATCTCTATGATCTTCCAAAAACCTATGTCTTCTTTGAATCCGGTCTTTACCATTGGTAAGCAGTTCCTTGATGTGATTCGGTTGCATCGAAAGGTTAAAGTCAACGAGGCTAGGAAGATAGCTGTAACTAGTCTCCGCAAAGTGGTCTTGCCGGATCCTGAGGAAACTTTGGACCGATATCCTCACGAGCTGAGCGGAGGAATGCAACAAAGAGTAATGATTGCTATGGCCTTAGCCTGCGGTTCGGATCTTTTAATTGCTGATGAACCGACCACCGCTCTTGACGTTTCCGTGCAGCTCCAGGTCTTGAAATTGTTGAGAAGAGTCATGAAAGATGCTGGCATGTCCATCCTTTTGATCTCACATGATATGGGAGTCATAGGGAGCAGTTGCGAGCGAGTTAACGTGATGTACGCTGGAAGCGTTGTAGAGAGCGGATCTGTGAGAGCTATCATTGACAGGCCATTGCATCCTTACTCAAAAGGGCTTATGGAGGTCATTCCTAGCTTTAGTGAGAGTACAAAGCGACTTCAGCCCTTGAAGGGAGAAGTACCAAATCTTTTGCACCCTCCCCAAGGGTGCAGATTTCATCCCCGCTGTCCCTTTGCTATGAGCGTATGCAAGGAGAAGGTTCCGCCAAGGGTAGAAATAGAGGATCGTCATTATGTCTCCTGTTTCATATTTCATGAGAATCAATATCGAAGCTGAAATCTTAAACAGCGGAATTTGGGAACTCAAGAACGGGTCTGGCTTGAGGAGCTAAACCGAATGATGAGAAAATTCACAATTGAAAGTAGAGAATCGCTTAAGCAAAGAGTCGATTCTCGTGAAGAAAAGAAGATTCACAGGGGAGCAAGTGGTACAGATTCTTGCGGAGAAGATAGGGGTAAGCAATGGTATCTGTGAGCAAATAGAGGGGATGTACTATGAATAGGGATTCGATAAGAGAAAAAATAGTGGGCTTTATAGATGCTATACCGATAATTGATACTCACGAACACATATTCCCTCAGCGGGATGTAAGGGGAGAGAAGGTGCATCTCTTTGAGCTCATGAGTAATGGTGTGATGGAATATGGTGAATATATCGTGCTAGATTTAATATCCTCCGGCATGCCCATCCCCAGGTGGGAGGAGGATTTAACCGCCAAAGATAGTTGGAACAGGATAAAGGGCTACATCAAGAGAATTCGAGGGACCTCATACTATAGAGCTTTCTTAGCAGCTTTAACGGACCTTCTCAATCTCCCCTATGAAGAGATTACCGAAGCGAATTGGCGAAAATTCTCTGATTGCCTCAGGGAGGCAAATCAAAGGGAAGATTGGTATCATTATGTTTTAAAAAAGAAGGGCAAAATAGAAACAGCATTATTGGATAGCTGGTGGGATGTTGCCGCTTTTGAGGAGGTAGACAGGAGATTTTTTACCCCTGTCCTGAGGATTGATCCCTTTTTAAAATATGAATTTAGAAAAGGAGGGCTAATTGCGAGCGACAAGAATCGACCAGAGAATATCGCGATCCGGTGGGGTTATGAACTCACTGATTTTCGTTCTTATCTAGGTTTAATCGATCTTACTTTTCAAAAGGCATGTAATGCGGGCGTAGTTGGCATCAAATCCGCCGTTGCCTATGACAGAATTCTAGATTTTGAGGAGATTTCGGAAGATAGGGCAGCGAGGATTTATAACTCGGGTGATAAGGTGGGGAGTGTTGAGAAAAAAGCTTTCGGTGATTTCATCACTCATTACTGCATCCAAAAAGCAACAGAGGCTGGTTTACCTGTTCAAATACATACAGGTATGCAGGCAGGCAACGAGAGTTTTGTACCCGATTCCAACCCTTTATATCTGAATAAATTAATTCTACAATATCCAGAGACGAAATTCATCCTATTACACGGAGGATTTCCCTTTATAAATGAAGTAGGAGCATTAGCTAAGATTTTCTCCAATGTTTATCTGGATTTTAGCTGGCTGCCAATGATTTCGAAAGAAATTGCTCGAAATGCTCTCTCGCAGTGGATCGATTTGATCCCCGCAAATAAGCTGCTTTGGGGGGGAGATTGTGGCCGGGTGGAAACAGCTTATGGTGCCCTCTTGTTTGCGAAGGAAATCGTTGCAGAAGTTCTTGCAGAGAAGGTGTACAAAGGATATTTTGATATAAAACTAGGTTTCTATCTAGCTAATAGAATATTTAACGAGAATGCAGCATCTATATTTGATATACATTAGACAACATAAATGCAGTGAGTTTTACTACACTGACAGTTCAGCATATGAATTACGCACTAAAGGTAGAGGAAAGACGTGATAGGCGAACTTGAAGCGAGACTGTTGCCCAAGGGTGTCTACGTGATCACCTCCCAGTGGGAGCGCCGCCGAGCAGGGATGACCGCGGCATGGGTCACCAGGGTCGCTGGAGCTCCTCCAGCAATGTTGGTGGCCATACATTGTGGAAGCTTTACGGGGGAAGTGATCGCGCAGAACGGGTGGTTTGTGATCAATGTTCTGGGGCGAGACCAGCTTGAATTGGCACGCCGGTTCGGCGAGGGGTCAAGTCGGGATCACGATAAGTTCGGTAGCCTTCCCTTGGTGCTATCAGCTCATGGCCAACCCGCCTTAGGCGTAGCGCTGGCCTACCTGGAATGTAAGGTGACATTAGCCCCCAGGGTAGGGGACCACATACTATTCATCGGTGAAATCATAGGGGAGCACCAGTTTCAAGAGGGGATTCCATTATTATACGATCCCAAGGAGTTCCCCAAATGAGGAAAGGAGAAAAGATGCTTAGAGTCTTGGGTATTGCAGCAAGTCCCCGGCACGGAAACACGGAGATCCTTGTTAAAGAGGCGCTGCAGGCGGCTCAACAACTTCCATTTGAAGTTGAGACTGAATTTCTCTCCTTTGCGGGAAAGAGAATCGAGCCATGCAGCGACTGCGGCTACTGTGTACAACAAAAGAGCTACTGTTGGAAAGAGGACGATTGGAGGGAACTGGTCAATGCTTTAATCGATCCTCCTCCGGATGGAGTGATCATCGGGTCGCCTGTCTATTTCTTTAGTGTGTCATCTACCCTACGAGCGTTCTTCGAGCGGTGCACCTGTTTGTTTAAACAGCTATGGAACAAGGAAGTCCCCCTCCCTCCCCCGGATTGGACAAAGACAGCAGCGGGGGCAGTGGCAATTGGCTTTCATCGCCATGGGGGAGTGGAACACGCTCTATCAAATATTTTGAACTGGTTTCTTATCAATGGCTTTGTGTGTGTTGGAGGTGACTACATTGGGGGAGCAGCGTGGCAGATGGAGGAAGATACCCGGGAAGCCGTGTATAAAGATTCCATAGGTCTAGAAGCAGCAAGGAGAGTTGGGCAAAGAGTGGCATATACAGCAAAGCTTCTCCATGAAGGCAAGCAAAGTGTGGAGGATCTGAATTTGCTAAAGATCGGGCAAGGAGGCTTAAATGCGTACACTGGGCGACCGAAAAGAGATTGAGTGGATGTTAAAAGGACTGGGTGTTTTGGGGACGGGGGGCGGAGGGGATCCTGATGCATGGGGTGCAAGCATCATCGATGCGGATTTAGCGAAAGGTCGAGTGTACCAGCTTGTGAATCCTGAAGAGGTAGGAGAGGATGCTTTGGTGGTGAGTGGAGGATACCTGGGATCGGTCGCAGAGGACAGAGCACTTGATCGGGTCGTCGATGAGTGGGAAAAGTGCTTTGAGTTGGAAGGTGCCCTGCGTGAAATGGAGACGCTCCTCGGTCGGCGCATCGATTACATTGTGCCTTTTGAAATGGGAGGTGGAAATACACCAGCGATCCTCTCTGCCGGTGCGCGGCTAGGGATCCCTGTGGTGGATGGCGATGCACTAGGGCGTGCCGCACCGGAGACACAGATGACTAGCTTCATCGGACACGGAATTCAGCTCACTCCGATGCCGCTGGTAGATTCTAAAGGTACAATCGTAATCGTAAAGGGAAGTGAGGATATCTTTTTCCCAGACGAGGTTGGCCGATTCGTGGTATCATCCAAACTAGGACTAGTCGCTAACTCACACTATCCTATGAGTGGTGCAGACCTCAAGCAGTCCGTAATCCCAAATACGATCACAAAAGCAATTGATCTTGGGCGCTTCGTTGCTTCCCTGACCGGACGGGCCAAAGACAAGCTAGCAAAACTCAGTGGACACCTTCAAGGATTTCCGTTGTTATGGGGAAAGGTAACCGTTATTAATGGAGAGAACCGAGGTGGTTTCTATTTTGCCCACGTGCGTATTGAGGGGTTAGATAAGTATAAAACGCACATTGTGGAGCTCACAATTAAGAATGAGGTGATGTGCGCTCGGCTTGACGGGCGTCCTGTCGTGATCTTCCCAGATCTTGTATTGGTCCTTGATCCTGACACGAACGAAGGTATGATGACTCCCGACATTAAAGAGGGACGCGAACTTCTCTTAGTGGCTGTTCCGTGCCATCCTCGACTTCGGGAGGCGCTGGAGACAGAGACTGGAGCTCGAGCGCTCGCTTCAGACCGATACGGGGAACGGATTGACTACCGTCCGGTAGAGGATCTTCTAGGAGGTACCTCATGAAAGGGGAATGTGGTGTAACCGGGTGTCCAAACCCTGCAATCGCACAGTGCCGCATGTGTGGCCTAGCATTGTGCAAGGAGCACGCCATCTCCTCACCAACAGGGGAGGAAGGGGTCTACTTCTGCCGCGGGTGTTGGAGTTACTTGAAAGCAAGAAGAGGAGAAGCTGTATTCGCGGGGAAAGGAGGTCTGGAATATGGCGATCTCGACCGATAATGCCGAGCGCATGATGTTATTCGTCGATGCAGAGAAGTGCACAGGCTGCAACACCTGTATGCTCATCTGTTCCTTTGTCCATGATAAGGTCTTCAGCTACGAGCGCTCACGCATACGGGTTTGGAGAGACGATAACCGGGGGAATTTCGTCCCAATTCTGTGCGAGCAGTGCGCAGATGCTCCCTGCGTTTCGGTTTGTCCTACCGAGGCGCTTTCTCAGGATAAGGGGGGAGTAGTCCAATATGATCCCACGCGGTGCGTTGGGTGCAGTGAGTGCGTGAATGCCTGCCCAATAGGAGCTATCTCCCTTGACGCTCAGGGGAAATTGGTGAAATGCGACTTATGTTCCAGTCTGGGAACGACGCCTTACTGTGCCCAATACTGTACAGCCGGAGCATTACAGTGGATCCCAGAAAAACTGGCAGCTCGACGAAGGGCGAGCAAAGTTGCTCAGCGTCGGCTGGATTCCATGGAATTAGAGGAGGGTGCGTAAATATGTTTGGCATAGCAGGCCAGATGCTCTGGGTCGACCTTACCCACGGGAAAGTGGAGAAGCGCCCCGTGGAAAGGGAGTTGCTCAATGGATATCTGGGAGGGCGGGGTATTAACGCGAAGCTGCTTTGGGAATTGACGGATAAGGGGCTGGATCCACTCAGTCCTAAAAACCCCTTGATTTTCGGGACCGGTACCCTTGGAGGTACTTTTGCACCATGCTCAGGGCGAATGACGATTACATGTAAATCTCCTGCCACTGATGGATATTTGAAGTGCAATGTGGGCTCTCACTTCGCTCCTGAACTGAAATTTGCTGGGTACGATTTCATCGTAGTACTGGGGCGGGCAGATCATCCTGTATACCTGTGGATCGATGACGAAAAAGTGGAAATCCGGGACGCTCGACACCTGTGGGGGCTAGATACCCGTGCGACTGACCAACTAATCAAGCAAGAGCTAAGGGATGATCAGATCAAGGTCGCAATGATCGGTCCAGCCGGGGAGAACCTAGTCAATTTCGCCAGTATAATGGTCTCTATTTACCGTGCCGCCGCACGGGGTGGTGTTGGGGCCGTGATGGGTTCAAAGAATCTAAAGGCTATTGCAGTGCGAGGTACAGGCGATATAAGCGTCGCAAATCCCGATCAGTTCATGGAGGCGGCGCTAGCTGCTCGAAGAGCTATTCGCGAAGACGAATACTGCTGGACGCGTTCCTTCCGTTTTGGCACAGCACAAGGGGTCATAGGAGCAAATGAGGGCGGCACACTTCCTCATAAGAATTTTCAGGATGGTTTTATGTCCGACGTGTACAAGCTTAGCGGGGAGTATGCCTCCGAGAAGTTTGCGCACCCCGAGGCTTGTTCCTCTTGTGTCTTCCACTGCGGCCGCTTCTCACACGTAAGGTCCGGCCCGTATGCAGGGAGTTACACCGCTGGACCCGAGTACGAGACCCTAGCTTCGCTAGGTTCCAAATGTGACATTACCGATACCACAGCGGTCATCAAGGGAAACGAGATCTGCAATTTGATGGGGATGGACACCATATCCGCGGGGAGTATGGTCTCTTTTATGATGGAATGTAACGAGCGGGGGTTGCTGAAGGACCACGATTTAGAAGGATTAGACCTATCCTGGGGGAACGCTGACGCCATGCTTTCCCTGCTAGAGATGATAGCACACCGAAAGGGTATCGGTGATCTCTTGGCAAACGGCAGCCGTATCGCTGCTGCCAAGATCGGGCGGGATGCAGAAAGCTTCGCCGTGCAAGCCAAAGGGTTAGAGCAGTCTATGGTTGACGTTCGGGGATCAATGAGCTACGCGTTGGCGTTTGCACTGAATCCCAGAGGGCCGGACCATCTAACAACGGAATGCTTGGCGGAGTTCGCGTACACTCCGGAAGTCCGTCAACTTGCGATCGAAGTGAGTGGGAGTGAGAAAGGTGTGGACTCCCTTTCCCCGGAAGGAAAACCTAAACTGGTGGCGTGGCATGAAGATATCTACTCCGTGTCTGATTGCTTAGGTATTTGCGTGTTTACGGATACCTGGTCATATACTAGGATTAATTTTGAGAACCTGGCGACGATGTTTGCCAGTGCCACGGGTATCTCTATGTCAGCTAATGAGATCAGGCGCAGAGGAGAAAAGGTCTTTACCCTAGAACGAGCCTTTAATATCCGCGAAGGTCGGAGTGGGCGAGATCTAGATGTCTTGCCCCCACGTATGTTTGAGCCTTCTCCAAGCTTGAAGGGTGGGGAAGCTACCCTGACGCGAGAGAAATTAGACCGAATGCTCCAGGAGTACTATAAGCTTCGAGGCTGGAGTACGAAAACTGGTGTGCCAACGGCTAAGAATCTGCAGGACTTGGGACTCAACTTCCTAAAGGAGAAGTTCGTCAGGGAGTAAAGAACCCCGCGGCAAGCTGCGGGGCATTGAAAAGCAAGACCTAGAGATCTAAGCGGAGTTGGTCCTCATGTTGCAACTTGACGTACCGCTTTGTCGCATCGGAGGTAACGCCGCATACAGGGTGCGACGCTACGGCCATCTCCTCGTAACGTCGGAGTTTATCTCCAACGTTAAAGAGACTTCTCCCCGCAGGATCCTCGACAGCGATTGTCTTGGCCCGAGCTTGCAACCGGACATTTCTAACGGAACTCATGTGGCCTATACTACCAAGCAGATTTGCCTGCGGCGAATCTCCGCTTTCCTCCCCCCAGCAAGCTGGGGGGTATCCAAGGGAGGTCTTTTATGAATCAGGAAGTGTTCAACATGAGTTGTGGTCAGACAGAGTTAACGGAAGCGTGCAAGAAGAGTTTGGGGAAAGACGTCATTACCATCTATTCTCCACCGTTCTGGGAAATGGAGGAGGAAGCGCTTGCGTTACTGCAAGAGTTTCTGGGGACAAAGAATGAGATCATCATTGTGTTTGGAACAGGGACTTCGGGAATAGAGGCTTCCTTGAACTCGATTCTCGAGCCCGGTGACCGCTTTCTCATTGCACACAATGGCATGTTTGGTGAAATCATGAGTTTGATGACGCAAGCTGCCGGTGCGGTCCCAGTCAAAGTGCCTTTTAAGTTGGGGCAGCCTGTGGATCCTGATGTAGTTGCAGTGGCTCTCGATACAGAGCCTAATGTCAAAGGGATCGGGATCATCCACGGAGAAACCAGTGTTGGGGTAGCAAATCCGTTGGAGGAGATTGGAAAACTGGCTCGCGAGAGAAACCTTCTTTACGTGGTGGATGCTATCTCTTCTTTTGCCAGTGAGGAACTGCGTGTGGATAACTGGAACATTGATTTGTGTGTGGTGAATGGCCAGAAGTGCCTCGGGGCACCGCAAGGGAACACGTTTGTTTCGGTCAGTCCGCGAGCATGGGAACGGATCCGAGGGCGAAGGGAGCGGATTCGTGGGTTCTACATGAATCTGCTGGCCTGCAAGGATTATCTAAACATGGCGCGGACCGAGCAGAAGAACTGGGCGGCCGGTGGTAACAAGTTTGAGTTTCATCTAGAAGAAGCGCCTCATCCCGCATCACCGTCATTTGTGATCATCCAAGGGGTGTGGGCTTCCCTGAAGCAGCTCAAGGAGGAAGGGCTGGAAAGGAGCATCGCGCAACACGAGATCGCGGGAAAGACGGTGCGATCGGCGGTAAAGGCGATGGGGTTGGACTACATCTGTCAGGATGATCAGTATGCCGACAACGCGGTGACCGCGATTTTTTTGCCTAACGGTATCGAGGATTACCAGATCCGTAAGCAACTATTCGAACAGTATGGGGTGATCCTAGGCGATGCCAACATGATGTCGTGGGATGTCTACAAATCCCAGATAGGTAGGAACTACGTCCGATTTGGAACAATGGGAGAAGCTGCGAGATATCACAAAGTGCTTTACGCGATCTCCGCTTTTGGCATGGCCCTCCGAGACCTTGAAGCTGATGTAGACGTGGAACGAGCTATGTCTGCAGTCCAGCGCATTTATAAGGAGGAAGAGGCACTATGAGTAGCTTCATATCTCAGCGCGCAAAGAACCTGCCTTATTCAGGGATTCGTGAGATATTTGATTTAGCAGGGAAGATGGAAGACGTAATCCATTTTGAGATTGGCGAACCTGACTTTGACACCCCGTTACCCATTGTGGAAGCTGCTTTGCAAGCCGCAAAGGAAGGGATGACCCACTACACGCCAAGCGCGGGAATCGAAAGTCTTCGGGGAAAGCTCGCGGCTAAACTTACCGAAGAGCTTGAAGTGCAATTCGATCTAGACGAAATCGTCATTACAGCCGGAGGAATGGAGGCTCTTCTCCTAACCATGTTCGTTACCCTCGATGAAAATGACGAGGTCTTGTTTCCCTCGCCCCACTGGCCGAATTATCCAGCCCATATCTTGCTCGCGGGAGGAAAGTATAGGAAGTTTAAACTTGAGCGGAAGGACGGATTCAAGCCCGTGATAGAGGTACTAGAGAACGCAATCACGAACAATACGAAAGCTCTTCTCATCAACTATCCACACAATCCTACGGGAGCGGTCTTAAGCAAGGAGGATCTCGAAGAGATAGCCAACTTCTCGAAGGAGAGAGACCTTCTTGTCTACTCCGACGAGGCCTACGAAAGTATTGTTTTTGACGGGAAGGAATCTTGTAGCATCGCTTCCCAAGATGGAATGAAAGAGAGGACCGTTATCTTACGGACCTTCTCCAAATCCTATGCGATGACCGGGTGGCGCGTGGGTTATCTGGCAGCACCAAAGCAACTTGCAGATAAGACTGCCAAACTCCATGAGCATACCTCTGCTTGTACAAGCTCGGTTTCCCAGATGGCCGCCTTGGCTGCCCTGGAGTTGCCGGTGGAAATTCCTCTGAAGATGGTCAAGGAGTATGAACGTAGACGCGACATTATTATTGCAGAACTCGCTCAGATTCCTGGACTGAAGGTCTTCAAACCCAGGGGAACGTTCTATGCTTTCGTAGACATTCGTGAGTTTGGAATTCCTTCGTTTGATCTTTCAAGATTGCTTCTCGAAAAGGCTCAAGTGGCAGTAGCTCCAGGCAGTGCCTTTGGCACAGAAGGCGAGGGATATATCCGGGTTTGTTTTGCCAACTCAGCTGAGAACATTCGGGAAGGAGTAAAAAGGATGGGAGAAGTCTTTCAGGAATTAGGTGCAGGGAGACAAAGAAATGATGTTAAGAGAAGAAGCAATTAAACAAGTAAGAGAGAAGATCTTAGCAAGACTGATAAAGCCCAAGCTTACTTCAGAGAGAGCGAAACTTATTACGGAAATCTATAAGGCTACTGAGGGGGAGCCCCCAATACTAAGGCGAGCTAAGGCACTGAAGAAGATATTAAGTGAGATGACCATCTATATTCAACCTCATGAGCTTATTGTAGGGAATTTAGGACCTGAACCAATATCTGCCCCCGTTTATCCAGAAGGCGCCGTGGATTATATTTTAAATGAAATGGACACATATGAAACAAGGCCTGGAGATAAGTTTATCGTATCGGCAGAAGTCAAAGAAAAGTTGCGGGAGACACTTCCATGGTGGTCTGGGAAAACACTGAAAGATCTTGCTCTTTCAATAATGCCCGCGGATTCTAAAAAAGCTAATGATTCAGGGTTGATTTGTTTTGAAAACATGTTAATTAGTGGAGTTGGCCACTTTTTACCAAATTACGAAAGAGTGCTGAAGCAGGGTTTCAACGGACTTGAGGAATACATAAACGGTAGAATGAGTATTTTACACTTAGAAGACCCAGAAGATTTTCAGAAGAATATATTCTACAAATCGTGTTTGATCTGCTGTGAGGCAGTCAAGGTTTACGCTAAGCGGTATGCAGAACTTGCTAGGCAGCTCGCCGAGAATGAAAAAGACTTCCTGAGAAGGAAAGACTTGCTACAGATAGCAAGAGTGCTTGACCATGTACCAGCCAAACCAGCGCGAACGTTTCATGAAGCTCTACAGGCATTGTGGCTAATTCATGTTATTCTTCACATAGATTCAAATGGTTATGGTGTTACTCTTGGGAGGATGGATCAATATCTGTATCCGTATTTCAGAAATGATATTGACGAGAGTGGATTAACGAGAGATGGGGCCAAAACCTTGCTAATCAGCTTTTGGTTGAAGTGCAGTGAAATTCTTAAATTGTATAGCAACAAAGGCGCAAGGTTGTATGCTGGTTTCCCTGTAACGGATCCCCCTGAGTTGGGAGGATTAACTCCTGAAGGAGAGGACGCCACAAATGAGCTTTCGGAGTTAATGCTCGAAGTAGAGGAGGAGGTTAGACTTCCTCAACCAGACATTGCGGTACTCTGGACAGAAAAAATGAACGATGAGTTTCTGCTTAAGGCAGCTAACGTCGTGCCAAAGGCTAACAAGCCAAAATTCTTTAATGTGCATGTCGGTATCCAATCATTAATCAATGCGGGTATACCCCCAAAAGAGGCGGAGGGAAATTATGCATTTGTAGGCTGCGTTGAGAACTCCATCCCTGGGAAAACATGGGGATGGAGCAACGCTGGCTCGCTAAATCTCGCTAAATGTCTCGAATTAGCTCTAAACAACGGAATTGATCCGGAGACTAATAACAAAATGGGCCCAGCTACAGGGAAAACTACGGAGTTCAGGACGTTCAGTGAATTGAAGGATGCATTTGAAAAACAAATTGCAAATGGAGTTCGCTTGCTGGTACAAGCCTTACATGCTGTTGAGCTATCTCATAAAGAGCGGTGGCCGGAACCATTGGAATCCATCTTAGTGGACGGATGCTTAGAGAGCGGACGGGAGGTAAATCACGGCGGTGCCCTCTATAACTTCACAGGTATCCAGGGAGTAGGGATGGCGACAGCCGCAGATTCTCTAATAGCCGTAAAGAGACTCGTATTCGATGAGAGAGCTATCAGCATGGAAACTTTGCTCGAATCTCTGAACAGCGATTTTAAGGAGCGGGAGATACTGAGGCAAAGGCTATTGAACGAGCCACCAAAGTTCGGAAATGATATAGACGAAGTGGATCATCTGGCCTGCGAGATCGTTGGGCATTACTGCAATGAGGTACACTGGTATAGGAACCTGAGAGGGGGACCATTTCTACCGGGAACCTTTTCTGTGTCATCTCATGATGCCCTTGGAGAATACGTTGGTGCTACCCCCGACGGCCGTAAGGCGAAGGCACCCTTATCGGATGCGCATTCGCCAGTACAAGGGCAAGCGAAGAGTGGCCCCACCGCTGTCTTGAAATCGATGGTAAAACAGGATCATGCGCTAGTAGCGAATGGAACTTTGTTAAACATGAGGTTTAATGTGCACACCCTGACGGGTAAAGAACGGCTTCGAAACTTCGCGAAGCTGATCAAGACATATCTAAGCCTTGGCGGGTTCCATATACAATTTAATATTGTTGATATTAGAGTGTTAAAGGAAGCCCAAAAACATCCGGAGAGGTACCCCGAGCTTATGGTGAGAGTTGCAGCTTACGTTGCTCCATGGAACCAACTCAGCAAAGAACTTCAGGATGAAATTTTAAGCAGAACTGAATTTGGAGCATCTTGAGCTTCGATATACATCCGAAGGCGGAGAATGGAAGGATTGATATTCGACATACAAAGGTCTCGGCTAGATGACGGGCCGGGAATAAGGACTACCGTGTTTCTAAAAGGGTGTCCCCTTAGGTGTGTATGGTGCAGTAATCCCGAATCTCAGCGCTCATCGCCTGAGATAATGTACAATGCGAATCTTCATATCAATGGGTGCGAGGAATGCATAAAGGTATGCCCGGTAAGTGCAATAGAAAAAGATGAAGAGGAGGGAGTTAGGATCGGTAGGGAGTTGTGCAGGAAGGGATGTAACGAGTGCGCAAAGGTATGCTACTCTAACGCCCTAGCAGTTATCGGGCAAAGAGTCTCAGTCAAAGAAGTTCTAAAAGCGGTCGAGAAGGACATACCGTTCTATCGATCATCTAATGGTGGTGTCACAATTTCGGGAGGCGAGCCACTTGCTCAACCGGAGTTTACCAAGGCGATTCTGAAAGCATGCAAGGAGAGGGGAATTCACACGGTGTTAGATACAAGTGGTTATGGACGATGGGGAGATTTAGAAGAGATCGTGAAGTATGTCGATTTAACACTCTATGATATTAAACATATGAACCCACTCAAGCACAAAGCGTACACAGGGGTAAGTAACGAGTTAATATTGGAAAATATTAGAAGAATGGGGCAGAAAAAGATGCCAATAGTAATACGGCTCGCCATAATACCAAAAATAAATGACTCGGAGGAGAATATCAATGAGTTAATTGAACTAACTAAAGAGGTCTTGGCTTTGAGAGTAGATCTTCTCCCGTATCATCGACTAGGGGTCTCAAAGTACAGGATGTTAGGAAGAGAATACAGGCTAGATGGTCTTGAACCGCCTACTAGAAAAAATCTAAAAAGGATCCAAGATTCACTAAGGCTACATAAAGTGGAGGCCGCGGTGGTGGCTTAGTGTATCTAGGCCACTTCTCCGAGAGATGAAATCCTTAATTGATAAGCATGAGAGGGATGGGTGTATATGTTCACATCTATAGGGGCAGCTGAAGAGAACCTTCAAATCATGTTGGATACTGGAGTGGTAGCGGTAATTAGAACCGAAAGCTCCGAACAGCTTCTTAGAGTATCTCAAGCTATCCGAGTGGGCGGCGTTCGCTGTGTCGAGACCGCCATGACAACACCTAACGCCCTAAGGGTGGACGAGGGTGACGTCTTCAACACGGAAGACTACGTAGGGGAGGGTTATGAAATTGTGACCCCTGAGGCAATCCAGATGATCAAGCTCATGGCACGGACAGAAGGGATCTTCCTTGCCCCGGTGTACACCAGTAAGACAATGACAGGATTGCAGGATCATATCAAGCGGGGAGAACTGAAGACGGACGATACAGTGCTCTTCCTCCATACCGGGGGAAACCCCGCTCTATTTGCTTACGTAGATGAGCTCGATGTCCATGAGTTAAGGTCCCATCCCACATGACGCACGGCTGAGCAACATTTTTAAAATCTTAACCGGAAGTTGGATTGGAGGTGACATGCCAAGCTGGCGTATGGATAAGGAGCTCTTCTTTCTAATGAAGAACGAACTCTTCGTAGCGGTCGTGGGAGATGTTTTGGATCAAATGGGCCACAAACACCAATTCCTGCCCGCGCAGATTCACCCATTAGCGGACGATATGGTTGTCGCCGGGCGTGCGATGCCAGTGCTTGAAACCGATAGCCCGAGTAACACACACCATTCAAATGAAGGCAAAGTTCCGTTTGGTCGGATGCTCGAAGCGCTGGATGATCTCAAGGAAAACGAGGTCTATCTATGTACCGGTTCCTCGCCCAGTTACGCGCTCTGGGGAGAAAACATGAGCACGCGCGCCATCCAGCTGGGCGCTGCGGGTGCCGTGGTGAATGGCTATTCCCGCGACACCCGAGGAATCTGCCGCTTGCAATTTCCCACCTTCTCTTGGGGCCGTTACGGTCAAGACCAGAAGTATCGGGGCGAAGTTGCCGATTTCCGCTGTCCAGTTGTCTTTCCAAACGGAGTCACCGTACAGCCAAGCGACATTGTCTTTGGCGATCTGGACGGAGTTGTCATCGTACCACAGAAGGTTGAAAGAGAAGCTGTTGAGACTGCACTTGAGCAAGTGAGGGGAGAGAACCTCGTACATGAGGCCCTCTTAGAAGGCAAGAGTGCCCAAGAGGCGTTTAAACAATATGGAATCATGTAAAGGTCCCACAACGAGGGGTTCCACCAGACGTACGGGCCACTTGAGAGGGAGAACTGTTCTAGCAAGGAGTGAACGCGTGGAAGAGAAGGCAACTTATTGAAAGGTCAAGGGGCTTCCAGAGAAATACCGTTGGGATAAGTGTACCTGGGAGGAAATCAAAACTTCCGAGCACCGAGATACGATGGCCACCTTGTCTACCGGCTCTACTGAGCCACATGCCCTAGACTGAGCTGCCCGTGCCGGTGTTATTTATGCTAACTATATTGCATTATAATTCATAGCGACGTAAGGAGGTTCAAGGTGTACCACGAACAACAGATCGTTACGCAACTTTTCGAAACTGGAGCATTAGGCATCATCCGGGTAAACCAAGCGGAAGGCCTCGTTCGCATCGCGCAGGCCCTGCAGGAGGGCGGGCTAGACTGCGTCGAGATTACGATGACTACACCAGGGGCACTGCGGGCAATCGAGGAGGCATCCGAAAAATTAACCGGTGTCCTTATGGGAGCCGGCACAGTGCTTGATGCAACTACGGCTCGCCAAGCAATCCTCGCCGGTGCAAAGTTCCTCGTCACGCCGACGGTGGAACTCGGTGTAATCGAAGCCGCTCGTCGCTACGGTGTTGTTGTCATTCCTGGCGCGATGACGCCGACTGAGATCCTGACCGCGTGGGAGGCCGGAGCAGACATGGTAAAAGTGTTTCCGGCGAGCGTACTGGGCCCAAGCTACCTCAAGGCAGTACGTGGACCGCTCCCTCAAATTCCACTTGTCCCCACTGGCGGGATCACAGCCGATAACGCTGGTGAGTTCATCCACGCCGGAGCTGCAATGGTCTGTGCCGGTGGATGGCTGGTGGATAAGGAGACGGTGGCTAATGAGCGTTATGAAGTCCTCACTGAGCGTGCCCGGCAACTCGTAGACGCCGTTAGCAAGGCTAGAGAGGAGATAGCCAGATGAGCTATGACCTTGTGACCTTCGGTGAGACGATGATCCGCCTTTCACCACCGAATTTCAGGCGACTGGAACAGACGAGCCTTCTCGATGTGAACGTTGGGGGCTCGGAGTTAAACGTGGCCGTTGCTGCGCAACGACTGGGGCTTGGAGTGGCCTACGTCACTCGCCTCACCAACAATCCTCTGGGCCGGATGATCGCGAACAAGGCCCGCGAGCACGGAGTGGATACCTCCTACATTGTCTGGACCGATGATGATCGGGTGGGAACCTACTTTGTGGAGTTCGGGACAAGCCCTCGTCCCAACTCCGTGGTATATGACCGCCGTGATTCAGCGATCGCACGCATTCGTCCTGGAGAAGTCGATTGGGATGCGATCTTTAAAGGGGTAAAGATGTTCCACACATCCGGG
>Ga0315538_1000383_pt1 | contig 28386 bp, 17 predicted proteins | sample SalMarSW160230MG_2_FD_203834 | JGI IMG/M metagenome (GOLD analysis project Ga0315538, IMG submission 203834) | Salt marsh sediment microbial communities from the Plum Island Ecosystem LTER, Massachusetts, United States - Salt Marsh Sediment SW1601-230 ...
TGTTATCTAAAGTGCTGTTATGCGTTGCATTCAGGTAAATCCCGCCCATGTTATTACTACACATAACATTGTTAGAGATGTTGCAGTGGTTTACGCCATAAAGGTAAACCCCGGTGGCATTGCTTCCAGTGGCATTTTCCACCGTGAACCCGGTGATATTCACCCAATCGGCGGTTACATAGAACACATGGTCACTTGAGTTTGTTGCGTTCACAACGCAGTTAGCCGCGCCATTTTCGGATTGGATGGTCAAATTAGCGGTATTCACATCCACGTTCTCACTGTAATTGCCATCCTTAACGCAAATCGTGTCTCCACCGGTGGCATTGCTAACCGCATCCTGAATGGGCGTGGCGCTGGCACTGAAAGTGCCCCCATTGCGCCACCATCCAGTGGTATTGACGCAGATATCGCCGCAGGTGCAATTCAGCACGGGTACGGACGTGCGCAGGCGAATGCAGACATCATCAGCTGCACTTGCCCCCATGTCAGTCCATGTGCCGTTTGCGCCAGTGAGGCTCATATATGTCCGCCCGGTTACACTTGGCCCATTCGGGTCTGTCGGGATGGGGCCTGTGAAGGCGTTATTAGTGAAGTTCACCACCACAATAACAGGGTCGCCGGCGGTCAGCGGCAGGGGCGAGCTCAAGGGCACTGAATGGTAACCCGCCTCGGTGAAATTGTAGTTCAACTGGCTACGCAGCAGGTTGCTCAGCGATGTCGTTGTCCCATTGAAGTCGTCATAGATGTATATATCAAGGTCGGTGGTGACATCCGTGGTCCAGAACTCCACGCGGGTGGCATAGGTATTGTTTGCCGGGGTGAAATTGCACAGTCCCCAGGCGGTGGTGGGACCACCATATCCCCAGCTGGCGTCCCAGCAATCATCGTCGTAATACATGATTCCGCCGTTGTTATCGTAGTCCTGCCACGAGTGCATAAATGAGGACCACATACCGATATTCGCTGCGCCATACCTGATGTAGAAATATCCGCCAGCACCCCAGCCAGCACCCCAGGAGTTCTTCACTATCCAGCCGTCTCCAGGCACGGCGGATCCCTTCTCGGGTGGAAGCATGTTGCTCCAGCCCACAATCAACACAGCATGGTTTGTACCGCTGCTAGTGTAGTTGAAGGTGTACGAGCCGTTGTAGGTAGCATTGAAACCCTGGCCTGAGTCCACATATACCGTGGTATAGACCGGTCCATAGGTCATGATATAGGTCTTCAGCACCGTGGTACTGGGCACCGAACCGGTCGATATGATTTTCCAGTCCAGCAGCGTCTTGTTATACGGACAGGTAGAGTTGCAGGCGACATCAGAGGCTTGATATGGGTCATCTGTCTCCCGGACTATGCCTTTCTGGGAGAACAGGCTGGCAAGTATCCTGTAGTCTCCTCCAGCGCAGCTGCCCCATGGGTTGCCTCCGCCGTCCACCCAGGCATTTAGCTCGCGCCAGTTACATTCCTTGGCGTTGTTCTCGGAGTAGTCTGGGCCAGGGGGAGTGCTGTTGGTGTCGATTAGTACCTTCGATTCGACATTGGCAATTCCAGCAAAGGCGTAGCAGGAACCACAGTTGCCCTGGTCCTTCACCGAGGTGACTTTATTTGTGCCATTTGGTGGGCTACGCCAATCAAATGAAGCTGGCGGGGCGGCCACCGGTGACTCTCCCACCAGAGAGCCGTCGGGCATTCTCTGCCCGGTGATATGGGAGAGGTCCATCGTTGGCGCTATGAAACCCGTTCCATGCCCGTCTATCACCGGAGGTGGTTCTTGCGGCGGCGGCAGCCTCGGTGCCTCCTGTGGTACGGGTGGAGGTGGCTCCGCAGCCTGAGCCGGTAAGCTGTCGCTCACAGGCATTACCGCCATCAGGAGCACAATAATACCGATAATAAATCCCAGCTTTCTCATTCCAGCCTCCTTAAATCACTCACGGCGATTTCTGGGGGTTTAGATGCATCTTATATTGTGTAGATTATGGGGGAGGCTCACATTTGTCAATGCCCCACCGGGATTGCTTCGGCACCAGAGTGCCTCGCAATGACAAAGGGGGGTGTCATTGCGAGCCTTTTTTTACCTGTCATTGCGAGCCGAAGGCGCGGCAATCTCGGTGGGGCATGGGATTGCTTCGGCACCAGAGTGCCTCGCAATGACAAAGGGGGGTGTCATTGCGAGCCTTTTTTTACCTGTCATTGCGAGCGCAGCGCGGCAATCTCGGTGGGGCATGGGATTGCTTCGGCACCAGAGTGCCTCGCAATGACAAAGGGGGGTGTCATTGCGAGCCGAAGGCGCGAGCGTAGCGAAGGGGCCAGGCGCGGCAATCTCAAAAAGAAAAGGGCGGCTACAAAGCCGCCCTTTATATTACATATCAGCTTAATTTATCCCGGTCCCGCCGTGCCTCTGATTATGAATATCACGGCCACGATAAGTGCGATAACAATCACCACAATGGCTATTATGCCACCGGTGCCCAGCCCGAGCCCACCACCAAACCAGCCGCCACCCACTACCTGGAACTGCCCGGTTTGCCCGGCCAGGGAAACGTCATAAACGCCTGCCTTCGATTTGGTTACCGTGAATATCACGTTCTTGCTTGTGCCCCCGGCAACGGACACCGACTGGCTGTCCTCAACCGCACCGTTAATGTACAGAACGGCGTTATAGCTGCCAGTTTCCCCACCGGTGTTAGCGACACTGATGGAGATTGTCACCGCCTGGTCAGGCTTAACCTGCTGCGGCGAGATGTCGAGGCCTGAGGCAGATACACTCGCCGGCTCCCCCGGTATTTCCGGCATTCCCGACACTATATACAAGTTGACCGGGACTGATACTGTAGGAGACCCGGTAACGGTGATTGTAGCAGTGTAATCTCCGGCTGCCATACCGGTGGTATCAACTGACACAGTTACGTCTTCACACTCACCTGCACCGAGGCTGCCGCTCGTGGGATTTTCACTGAGCCAGCCAGCACCATCAGTTATGTTCCAGTTCAGTGTTCCAGTTCCCGTGTTGCAAATCTCGAGCGTCTGGTCTGGAGGGTCTTCTCCCTCACTGGTGGTGAAGGTAAGGGGTGTCGGACTAGCCGAGATTTCGGGAACGCCAAGATTCAGGGTGACTGGCACCACGACAGGGGCAACCCCATTGATCGCAGCGCTCTCAGCTCCTTCCAACGAACCCTGTGGCGAAGGCGCTGATGGCGGAGGCGGTACGCTAATGGTGATATTGGCGTGGTAAGTTCCCGCTGTCAGGCCGGTTACGTTAACCGCCACTTGCGTAGAATCGCAGTCGGCGGCACTGAGGTTGATGCCCATCGTCGGGCTCATGCTGAGCCAGGTCACGTTACCATCCGTTATATTCGCCGACCAGTTCAGTATGTATCCACCACCGTTGCATATCTGAAGTGTCTGGTTCGGGGGATTTTCTCCCACATTGGCACTGAAGTTAAGGCTCGATGGGAGGGCCAAAATTGCCGGCGCCTGCTCCGCAAAGTTAGCGGTTACATTCTTAGTAAAGTCATCCATGGTAATGTTGGTGGGGTTCGTGCTTCCGCCCAAGTCTCCGCTCCAGTGATTAAAACCCCAGCCTGGTGTTGAATTTACCGCTGTCAGGCTAACCACATCACCCCAGCTCCAGGTGGTGTTGTAGGGGTAGGAAGATGGAGTGACTCCATCTACCGTTACATCTCCCTTGCCAGCAGGGGTTACATTTACCGTCAATTGGGGAGTGCCAACCATCACCGTGCCATTTACCACCCTGGTCCAGTTGAGATGGTCAACTCCAAGTCCATCTAGAACCTGTGTGGCATGTGCTGGGTCAGTGCTGGCGAAGTTCAGATAGCTGGCCCCGGTAGCGCTCTTGCTGCGAAAATGTATGGTGCAATAGACAAAAGTCTCGTTAATATCAGTCGTGGCAGTGAATGGTAGGCCATACCCGTGTTGAGCAAAGCCTGTAGCATTATTCCAGGTCGGCATACCAGGAGCCGGGTCGGGCGTTTCTCCATTAGGCAAGGTGCTCGGCGTATCTATCCCGGTCACCTCAAGTAATGTAGAGTCGAACAGCAGGTACATAGCCCAGGCAGTCGAGTTACCTGCATAATGAGTGACCACGGCATTTACCGTAAAGGCTTCGCCAAACCCCACCCTGGTCACATTGGGCTGGATTTCAAAGCCCCAGTCCTGCGCTCCATTAGCCGAAACCACTTTTGGCGGTGTCCCTGGCACCAGCGCCAGCGCCAAAATCACTCCCAGACATAAAACGACGCTAATAATCTTATTTCTCATCTGCTCACCTCTTTCTTGCGAACTTTAATTCCGACATCATTTCCATCATATTGAGCCAAACTGTAAAACACAACAGAAAGCGTTGTCAAGACCTTGTTTCACATTCATCAACACGTAAAATGCCCGGCCAAGCCAGTCACCCTTTACTGCAACATCTTTCCTTAAACTAAGCCTCCATGTTGAGCCCAGTAAGTATACATTATCGTCCTGTCCGCCAGGGTAAGCCATCCATCACGATTGAAATCACAATGAGCATTCCACCCGGCACCTCCTTGTTGCGTCCCCCAGCCCGTGTACAGTATCGTCCTGTCCGCCAGAACAATCCAATCATCATTATTGGAATCTCCCTCTCGTGTCATCCCAAAATCTACCACTGTGGTGTTACCGGCACCCAGCGTTACGCTGGTGTTCAGTTCGCTCAGGCATGTCCAGTTCTTAATGGAAATATTATACGTCCCAGGGGCAAGACCGGTGATGTTGAACACCCCGGTACTGTTGGTGGTGGCATTCATCGGCGACCATGCCGTCTCATTTCCAGTTGTCGAGTTGAAGAACCTTACCTCAAGTCCCCGCACCCACCTGGGACCCTGAAGAGCTCCCGGGAAGGTAACATTCCCCTCCAGGGTTGCAAGAGCTACCACAGTGCACCTGGCAATGGCAGTATGGCTAGTATTGGCCGTGCCGTTGACGATTACGGGATTGGAAGTGGTAGGCGCACCACCATCAACCGTCCAGTTAGCAAAGCTGCAGGAGCCAGCGGTATCATTAGCAGTGAGGGTTACACTGGGACAGGGAACGATGAATGTCTGGCTGGAATTAGCTGGTACAAAGTACATGCTACTACCTACAACTACGTCGCAGCAGCCGGTTGAAGTTACCGTTAGATTAAAAGCGTCGCCAACTATCACCGTGCCGTTAACCACCATGCTCCAATTGGTGATCGACTCTCCTGCAAATGTGACTTCAGTTGTCCTCAATAATCCATCGATCACAAAGTCTACCGGTGAAATCCCGTTTGTGCTCTTGCTGGTACAGTTGATAGTACATACCAGAAAGTCACCAGTAGGCTTTGCCCCCATCAGCGTACCTGCGCTATAACCAATGGTTCCAAGAGTATTGTTAAAAGCTGACCCCATAGGTATGGCGAACACACCACCATCCGTGATGGAATTCACCATCATATAAGTGGGACTGAAGTTCAGGAAGGCACCCACGCCGTCAATGCTTTGGTTGGATGCTGCATTTGTCCATATCTCCAGGTCAAAGTCCTCGGTGAAACCCACTGTGGTTACATCAGGCACTACCTCCAGGCCTGCAGTCCCCTGTGCCAGAGCCACCTGCCCTTGCCCTGGGACAGCCACGGGCACCAGCATCAGCCCTAAACAGACCGCAAGTACAATTGGAACTGACAGAAATCTCCAGAATTTAGCCATTTTTACCTCCGTGATAAACGTCTATTCATTATTATATCACCACACTAACTTTGTCAATACATTGTAGTTATTTATCACCCTCTCCTTACCTGTCATTGCGACATTATAGCATGAGATTGCTTCGGCACCAACGTTCCTCGCAATGACAGGGGGGTGCGTCATTGCACCATTATAGCATGAGATTGCTTCGGCACTGCGTGCCTCGCAATGACAAAAAGGGGGTCATTGCGAGCGGAGCGTGGCAATCCCGGCGGGGCGTGAGCTTGCAGAGCTTCGCCTCCGGGTTTTGTAGTTGCCTGATTCATCAGGCACAATTGCCCAATAAATTGGGCAACTACAGTGTCAAAAACTCAAAAATCAAAGGGCAGCATGAGGAAGATTTTTGCATTTTCATTTGTCATTTTGACTTTTTATCTTTGATTTTTGCATTTCCCAGGATTTACACCCTTCGTGTTCGGAAAATAAGCACCAGAATCACCAGCCACACCACAGCAGCAAGGGCAATAATCACCCACAACCATGACGCAGTAGTTGGTGCCGGCGGTACAACTCCCTCCGCACCTGTGGTGAAGGTTCCCGTAGCGTCACCAAACACCGTAGTGTCCTTCAACGCCTTTACTGTCCAGTAGTAAGAGGTGTCGTAGGAAAGCGTGCCGGTATAGGTGTAAGTTGTCCCTGATACTGCAGTCGCTGATACAACATCGGTACCAGTCGCAGCATTCACCAGGCTGAACTCATAGCCAGTGGAATCGGCAACGGCATCCCAGGTGAACGGGATATTGCTCACCGCCACCCCAGTGGCGCCATTGCCAGGATTGGTCAGCGTTACCTGAGCCATAGGACCAGCAGCAACGGTGAAGCTCCGTACCTCTGACCACGGACTGTGAATTATCTCACCGGTCTCAGCATCGGCAGACCTCACCCTCCAGTAGAACTTGGTGCCGCAACTACCTGTCCCCAGTGCCATATTCCCAACAACATAACTGGGACTCGTGCCACTGGATGGCTCGTAGTCTATCTCATTGCAATCACCATCCTTGCCACTGATGTCAATGTCGTTCAGCACCTCAGTGAAGTCCTCATCCAGAGATATCTGCAGGTTGTAGGAGCAGGCATCACACTGCCTGTCCCACTTCAGCGTGAAAGCATCGTTCCAGCAGTAGCATGGGTCGGCATCTACCAAAGCATCGTTTGCCGGGCTGTTGAGCGCCGGACCTGCCTTGGCATAGCAGTCTTCGTAGGTCCACAGGCGTCCCAGGGTAGAGATGTAGCGGGGATCCTCTTCAATTACAGTGCCGTTGTAGTAACGGGCATCATCAATAGCCCACAGCTTGCTGTTGGTGTCCGGAGTTAGGCAGCCACATATCTTCAAGCTGGAAGGCTCCAGCGTGAACGCTCCATGATACACATTCACATCCTCAATCAGGTAATCCCAGGTTGCCTCACCGCAGGCTACCTCCTCAGCAGGATTGAGGCAGCGAGCCACACCGGTGACATTGCGGTCCGCATCATAGAAGGTGGCATACAGAACACCGCCAGTGGTAGCATCGGTCTCGGGATTGCCCTCAGCAGTACTGAGGACTATGCCGTAGTAGCCAACCTGAGCCTCACCACACCCATCTAAGCCAAGTTGAGCCTCATATGGCGTTGCAGTGCCAGTACATTCACCAAGGTCTGTAAACGCACTGCTTTCACCAATGACCCAGCGGTAGATGCCGTTGTCGTCGTCATTGACCGGAATTCCGTAGCCGCAGGCAGTATCGACATAACTCACCGCAGCGTAAACGGCGCTGTTACTGTCGAAGTAGCTGTCGAAGGCAACATGCACTCGTCCATCGCCGATGTCATCCAGCTTGGTGAAGCTGGCCTCGCCATCAAGAAAGGTAGCCAGGTCATCGTCGGAGTAGCTCACCTTGCCATCAGCACCGCCAACGAGGACATTCCCCTCGCCAAGCACGGCAATGGTATGACCATCGTCAACCTTGCTGTCCATCGTGTTGCTCCACGAAGCACCAAAACCATGGTCATCGTTTGCAGCCACATCGGCATCGAAGCCCAGGGCATAGATGGTAGCCTCGTCCTGCACAGCCAAATCGGATATCTCGTCAACGGTCGAGCTTCCTTTTTCCCAGCAGCCCAGACCCTTGTTGCCATCGTAGTAAACGGTGTCGCTGCCGCGGTCAACGAAGTAAACGGTGTCTGTCCTGGTGGTCTCCTCAGGAGCCAGCCTGATGAGGCCAATTTCGGGAGTATCGGCACCGTTAAGCGCGGTATTATTTGTGAGCTCGCGGTTCCATACCCGGAACCACGTGTCGTCGTAGCCTCGAGCATAAATAATATCCTTGGTAAGGTCCTTCGCCTTAAAGAAAACGCTATCGCACACACCACATGGGAAGGGATAACCCCAGGTCGGCCCTTCGTGCTCTCTAGTTAGATTAAGGTTAACACTGGCAAGATAGCTGGTGTTGCAGTCGGGCGACTGAGCAACATCGGTAAGGTAATCCATATCGGTATCAATCAACCCAATCTGGTTAAAGGTATCGCCATCATCGAAGCTCACCGAAAAGGCGCCTTCATCATACTTATCGTACCTATGCACATTGCCCGGTATGGTCTGCTGCTTTGGATTCATGCCTATCGTGAGTGCTGTGACGATGCAATAAACCTTGGTGCCACCGGGCGGGGCAATGATAGACAAAGCAGCGCCATGCCCTGTCGGCGGCTTGCACGCCTCTTTCCACGCCTGACAGCAGATATCCATATCCGAGATGCCGTCGTTGCGGTAAACCTGAACACCCTCGCAGCACCCGGTTGGAAGATAAAGGCCCTTCAATATATTTCCAAGAATACCTGTAACATGACCATTACCTAACACCCCGGCAACAGCCTTACCATCGTCTATCATTCCAAAGTAGAAAACCATCCCCAGCCAGGGCTGTCCTGGAACTTGCTGCGTAACGGGCTCGGCATTGCCATTGACCACGCGGTAAATGGTGCCTACAGTGTGTTCGTCGACACCCTCAGCGGTATTTAGAGTTATCCAGGCAATCCTTGAATTCTTGTCCCGGCCATCATAGTCAAGCGGCAGTCCTATCCCCGACGATGAACCTTTGATGAGCCACCACGGAACTGGCTCGTTGGCTAAAAGGGCTGCCTCGCCGCGCGAAGCCTCCTCGTTCCAGTTCACATTACTCCCGCTCCAGGTTCCAGTCTGGAAATAGGATTGATTACCAGTGAACGGGAAACAATCAACATCAGGCCACGATACAGGGACACCCATGTTGCTATGAGTAACAGCCACCACGGTATGGTCATCGGTGAACAAACCCGAGAAATACACCCAGGTAACCGCGGTACAGTTAACCCAGCCGGGTTTGCCGGTGACGGCATCCTCCCACCTACCACCAACAAGGCCGCCGGTCCGGTAACGATAGACGCGCCCTTGCTCATCGCCACTTGGTATTCCCGGGTTCCTAACGCTGTGGTCAGGATCTTCAATGCCCGCCACGGCGATGTCGCGCACGCCGTCAACCTCCCCGGGGGCAACGTTTATGCCGAAAATATCGGTAAGCTCGGTGCCTGTCGAGGTATCCTGTATAGGATAAGGCAGTAGTTCGAAGTTTTCACCACCGTCCTCGGTAATAAGCACCACCTGCTGCCAGTTATCTGGATCGATGATATCGCCCAGGTAGGCACCAATGGCTACAAAGTTTTCATCGTACATAGCCGCGGTATTGAAGTTGAACCAGGCAACCATTTCGTTCCAGGGAATCGTCTCATCAGAACCGTAAACTTCGTCGCAAATTTCCTTCATGACGTTCTCGGTTATGTCGTCCCAGGTAGCCCCGCCGTCCTCAGTCTTCCACAGTCGGGCGGTTTCCTCGTTATAATCTATCAATCCATCGGCATTTTCATCCACCCACATCGTCCCGATAATATAGATGATCTGACCCGTAATGCCCAGGGAAGGTACGTAGAGATCGGCCCCTGTAGCAATCTTCCAATCATCCATATTGGGGGTGTCCACTTTGTCCCACTCGGCATTGACCTCAGCGGCGCTAACTGGCGGAGCGCTAGCTGGCGTCAGAAGCAAGCCGAAAGTCATTACCACCGCAATGACGACATAAAATAATCTTCCAGACCACCCTTTTATCCTTTTGTTCATCGGAAATCCCTCCTTCTTAGCTTCCGTGTCGATTATTCATTAATTTTCTAAACAAGATTATCAACCTTCATCCAGAATTGCAATACATAGTATAAAAATTCATAAGTCAATAGCAACCCCGGGAAAAGCAAAACGCAAAAATCAAAATGCAAAAATGGCAAACCAAAGTTTAAAATGTAGTGCGAGGCTTTAGCCTCGTGCTGCACGACCCTGAAGGGTCGTACTACAAGATTTGGAGGTGAAGGATTTCCCTGATAATCAAGGCAAACCTGGATCCAAAGCCAGAATGTAATGTAAGCAGCCTAAAATGACAAACCAAACTTTAAAAGTGAAGCTTTTTGAATTGTAATTTTGATTTTTTATGTTTGATCTTTGATATTGTTGTCACTGCGAGCCGAAGGCGCGGCAACCTCAACGTTAATCGTAGTAGTAATATCCCAACCGTCTCCTGATGAAGATGCCCACCCCCAGGATGACCACCAGAAGCAGCCCGAGCGCAATGGTAATCGCTGCCCATTGCGGTAGAACTCCAGCGTGGAAGGATTTTGCCTCTGCCCAGTTTCCTTCATTCTCCGCGCCATCTGTGGCTCTTACCTTCCAATAATAGCTGCCGTAAGATAAGGCATACTTCCCGGGCAAGCTGTAGGCAACAATATCGCCATGGAAGCTGACAGCTTCTATTGGGACCGAGATAGAGACCGCGGAATTATCGCCGCTATATATCTCTAAATCGTAGCTGGCGATTCCGCTGGGGTCAGTTACATTTGACCACTTGAATGTCGGGGATGCTCTGCCCAGAAAGCTGCCGAAGAGGCCAGTCCTGGTATCAACGGGCGAGTTGAGCACTGGCTCATCGGGCGGAGTCCCCTCCATATAAAACACCGCCGAACAAGCAGAATTGCCCTCATAGCTAGCGTTGATATACTGCTCACCATGCCCTCCCCGGGCAGTGAATGTAACCGCGGAAACATCGCCATCGGCGTCAGAGAAAACTTTGGCCGTCTCGTTTTGATAGCTGATGCTTACCGCGACACTGGGGTCGAAAGACTTGCCAGTGACATTAAAAGTCTGTCCCACATGACCCGGCAAGCTGGGGCTCGTTGCTGGCTGCAGCGCTATGCCCGCCCCCAGGGTAAACGTAGCTGAGGCAATCGCCGTGATGGAGCCGCTATGAAAGGCCTCAACAACATGTTCGCCTCTGCTGCCCTCGGGTATGGTAAAGCTTATCGCACCCCAACTGCCATTTTCATCGGCGTAGTATTCGCCGAATTTCTGACCATCATACCTTAACTCAATATCGTCTTCGCTCCCAAAGCCAGTCCCACTTACGGCAATAATCTCGCCAGCGCAGCCTGAACCCGGATTCAACGTTATTATTGGCTCGACTTCGAAACTGGCCTCTCTAACATCGCTCAAAGTACCCTTGTCATCGTCATAGTAGGCACCTACGGTGTGTTCTCCCTTCGCTGAAGCGGGCACGGAGAAGCCTTCTTCCCAGCTGCCATCTTCGTCAGCGTCAGCGGTGACCGGGAAGTCAATATAGGAATCATCATCGAGGTAATACCGGATGCTAATGCCGGTCGCCTCGCAGGGAAAGCCGCCTCCGCTTACCTCCACACTATCCCCTGTATGCCCCGACTTCGTGTCCAGGCTTATCCCCAGATTAACCACAAAATGTGCCATGGCACTTCTGCCGCTGGCATCTTCGGCATAGACCTCGTGGTATCCCTGGCAACACTCGGGCACGGTAAAAGATACGTCAAAGAATCCGTGGGGGCACTGCTGTCCCCAGTATGCACTTGCGCTATCCTGTAGCACGTCATCATAATAAACGTCAACCCTTTCCCCGGAATGGAAACCTTCGCCGTTAACGGTCAGTTTATCCCCCACACAACCCTCGGTTGGTGAAAGTGAGACTCGCTCCAGGGTAGCCTGGACAGGGGTGACCAACGCCGGGATAGCCACCAGGCAGATGGCAAGGGCGATGATCAGGCAGCGTAGTAACTTCATTCCGTAGTTCTTTTCTCCTTTACCAGATTGCCAGGTCATGCTGAATATAACCACAGTCAAAATGGAATTATAGCAACTCCGTTCCCTTATTGCTATGCCAGTAATCAGCGGTCAGTAATCAGCAGTCAGTAATCAGCGGTCAGTAGTCAGCAGTCAGTAATCAGCGGTCAGTAATCAGCGGTCAGCAGTCAGCGGTCAGTAATCAGCAATCAGCGGTCAGCAGTCAGCAATCAGCAGTCAGCGGTCAGCAGTCAGCAGTCAGCAGTCAGCAGTCAGCAGTTGGCAGTTGGCAGTTGGCAGTCAGCAGTTGGCAGTCAGTATGAAGCTGATGGCTGATAGCTGATAGCTGCTAACTTCGAGATTGCTTCGGCACGTTGTGCCTCGCAATGACAAAGGGGGGGGTGTGCCTCGCAATATAAGGTAAGGGGGATGTCATTGCGCGCCTCTTTTTTGTCGTTTCCGAGCCTTTTTCTTATTGTCATTGCGAGCGAAGCGCGGCAATCTCGGTGGGGCACTTAGCATTTAGGATTTTCCCTGCAGGGTATCAGTCCAGGTTGCTTGGCCTCCGCATTTTGTAGTTGCCTGATTCATCAGGCACAATTGCCCAATAAATTGGGCAACTACATTTTTAACCTGGGGATTGCGGAGCTTGTTCCGAGTAAAACGAGGAATCCCGCTCCTCGCAATGACAAAGCGGGGTGTGCCTCGCAACGACATAATGGGAAGTGTCATTGCGAGGAATCCCGAGCCCAAGCGAGGGATGACGAAGCAATCTCAAATAAAGGGAAGGGGGGCTCGAAAGCCCCCCTTCTATCTTCACCATCACCTTATTCCTCTCCCTTCAAGGGAGAGGTTAAGTGAGCAAGGGTTATTACACCCTTCGTGTTCGGAAGATAAGCACCATGGTAACAATCACCAATAAAGCACCAATGGCGATAATCACCCACACCCATGCCGGAGTACTCGGTGCCGGCGGTACAACTCCCTCCGCACCTGTGGTGAAGGTCGCTGTAGCGTCACCAAACGCCGTAGTGTCCTTGAACGCCTTTACCGTCCAGAAGTAAGAAGTGTCGTAGTCAAGCGTGCCAGTATAGGTGTAAGTCGTCCCTGATACTGAAGTCGCTGATACAACCTCAGCATCGGTCTCAGCATTCACCAGGCTGAACTCATAGCCGGTGGCATCGGCAACAGCATCCCAGGTGAACGGGATATTGCTCACCGATACGCCAATAGCGCCATTGCTGGGATTGGTCAGCGTTAACGCAGCCATAGGGCCAACAGCAACGGTGAAGCTCCGTACCTCAGACCACGGACTGTGAATTATCTCATCAGTCTCAGCATCGGCAGAGCGAACCCTCCAGTAGAACCTGGTGCCGCAGCTGCCAGTGCCCAGTGCTCCGTTGGCAACAACGTAGCTGGGACTGGTGCCGCTGGGTGGCTCGTAGTCTATCTCATTACAATCACCATCCTTGCCACTCCAGTCGAGTACCACCTCGGTGAAGTCCTCATCCAGAGATATCTGCAGGTTGTACGAGCAGGCATCACACTGCCTGTCCCACTTCAAGGTGAACGCATCGTTCCAGCAGTAGCACGGGTCGGCATCAACCACAGCATCAGATGCAGGGCTGTTGAGCGTTGGACCCGCCTTGGCATAGCAGTCTTCATAGGTCCACAGGCGACCTACACTGCTGTCCTCGACATCACCGCAGGCAAAGTCAAGGTAGTACCAGTTGTCATCGATAGCCCACAGCCTGGCATTGGTATCCGGAGTAAGGCAGCCGCATATCTTCAAGCTGGAAGGCTCCAGCGTGAATGCTGCAGTATCAGCCATACTCTGAATCAGGTAATCCCACATTGCCTCGCCGCAGGCTACCTCCTCGGCGGGATTGAGACAGCGTGCCACACCGGTGACATTGCCGTCCGCATCATAGAAGGCAGCGTACAGAACGCCGCCAGTGGTAGCATCGGTCTCGGGATTGCCCTCAGCAGTACTGAGGACTATGCCATAGTAGCCAACCTCAACCCGACTACACGTGTCGTAGCCAAGCTGAGCCGCCGATGGCGTTGCAGTGCCGGTACATTCACCAAGGTCGGTAAACGCACTGCTTTCACCAATGACCCAGCGGTAAATGCCGTTGTCGTCGGCGTTGACAGGATATTCGCAGTCGGACTTATCAACATCGACAACGCTTACCGCGGCATAAATCACGCTGTTACTGTCAAAGTAGCTGTCGAAGGCAACATGCACTCGTCCATCGCCGATGTCATCCAGCTCGGTGAAGCTGGCCTCAGCATCAAGGAAGGTGGCCAGGTCATCGTCGGAGTAGCTCACCTTGCCGTCAGCGCCGCCAACGAGGACATTCCCATCGCCAAGCACGGCTATGGTATGACCATCGTCAACCTTGCTGTCCATTGTGCTGCTCCACGAAGCGGCAGCGCCATGGTCATCGGACACCGCTACATCAGCATCGAAGCCCACGGCATAGATGGTAGCTTCGTCCTGGACAGCTAAATCGGATATCTCGTCAACAGTCGAGCTTCCTTTCTCCCAGCAGCCCAGACCTTCGGTACCATCGTAGTAAACTGTGCTGGTGCCGCGGTCAACCAGGTAAACGGTTAACGCTTCCTCGGTCTCCTCGGGAGCCAGCCTCAGCAGACCCATCTCAGGAGTCTGGCAGCTGTTGAGCACCTCATCATAGGTAAGCTCGTCGCACCACTCCCTTATCCAGGCACCGCTGTATTCCGAAGCCTCGGGCAGTGGGTCAGCTTTCAGCCACACGCTGTCGCATTCGCAACCAAGGCCATTTCCTACGGGGCCCTGTCCTACGGGGGAGTTGCCAACACCGTCCACGCTACCTGGTCCCAAGTTAACAGTAACCACCCAGGTCTTGTTGCAATCGGGTGATTTAGCAACATCGGACAGATAATGAATATAGGTATCCACCAGTCCCACCTGGTTCCAGGTATCGCCGTCATCCAGACTGAACGAGAAAGCGCCTTCCTCAAGGGTACAGTCAGTGTCTGCGCCACCGACAAAGGCATAAGCCTTGTTGGGGAGCACATAGAAAACCATGGCCGCCATCGTCCCCGTGGGCGGCTTGCAGGCCTCGCTCCACCGCTCGCAGCAGATGTCCATATCGGAAATGCCATCGTTTCGATAAACTTGAACACCTTCACAGCACTCGGTGGGGGCGCCGGTGCCATCGCCAAGCAAGCCGGCTATGGCTTTACCTTCGTCAATTGTTCCCATGTAGGAAATGCTCGCCAGCCATGGCTCGTCGGGGATTTGCCCCATGGGTCCAAGTTCATGAGCGTCCCCGTTCGTTACTCTGTAAATCACACCGGTACCATTGGTGTTGTCCACATACACCCAGGCGTAGCGAGTATTGGCATGCCTGCCCTCATAGTCCGTGGGCAGGGTAAGTCCTGCCGCTGCACCTTTATAGCTACGCCAGATGCTCCCGTCAGCGCCTAGTATCTCCACAGCATCTTCAAAGCCAGCGGGGTCATTCCAGCATTTGCTGTTTCCCCACGTTCCTGACTGAAGATAGGTGTTATTAGCACTGTGGCTTACCGCCAGTACCGTGTTATCGGCCAGCCAGCTAGTGGCGAACGCCACCTTGGTGACCGCCAGGCTGGTAATGCCACCATTGTCGTCCCAGCCATCATAGGCTGAGGCATCTACCCAGCGACCGCCAGTTAGACCACCGGTCTCATAGCGAAACACCAGACCACGTGGGCAGGTACCATTGGTTCCAACACCACCCAGTGCGATGTTGCGCTTCCCATCAGCCTCATCCGACACCTTCATGTCGAAAGTGCAGTTGAGGGTAGCAGCGCCATCGCTTATGTCCCCGGTCCACGCGAAGTTGTCGCCGCCATCATCAGAGATGACCACTGCCTGTGTGAAATTACAGTAATCAGTAGCGGAACCGGAACCACTTCTATCAAGCACGGCAACAGCGACAAAGTCGGGGTCATCTTTAGCACAGGCAACATAGTTAAAGTAACAAGCACCAGTGCTCGAATTGAAGTTAGCCGGCAGACCGTCGGCATCCCAGATATTGTCGGCCAGGTCATCCCAGCTCACGCCGCTGTCCTCAGACTTCCACAACCTGGGGGTATAGTTCCCACTACAGACGTCATTGTCCTCCCAACCCCACCCGGTCACGTAGATAACGCTGCCGCCGGGAATTGAGGCAGGCACCAGGATCTTGGCGTTCGGAGCAACGGTCCAATCATCGGTGTACGGCGTACTAACCTTGTCCCACTCGGCATTCACCTCAGCGGCGCTAGCCTGTGGAGCCATTGCTGGCGCTAGAAGCAGCCCTAAAGTCATTAATATAGCAATGACTAAATAAAAGGCCCTTCTAGACCAGTTATCTATTGTTTTATCCATTAAAAATCCTCCTTATTACCTTTCCCGGAAATTTCGCAAACTTCCGGGCAACCACTATTCGAACCTCGGCCGAAAGTCGACCCCTTCAGCCTCGGTTTGGTTATCGTGTATTTCCAGTAAACCTTTGCTGTACCTCATAACAAATACTTCCCCCCGCAGAGATTGCTTCGCTCCGCTCGCAATGACAATAAAGAGAGCCCTGCAATGACGATCTCCTTTGGGACTGCTCCATAGACATCACCTCCTTATTTTATTTAAGCGGAAAAATGATACCCTACCATCCTTCCCCCAGTCAATATACGTAATTGGTAACAGGCAACTGTCAATATGCCCAAAGTGAAGGCCAGAGCATCATTGGCTTTAGTCTTTTTTCAACATTTCTGAAATCTCTTTCTTTAGAGCCATCTTATCCACCTTGCCATTGGACAAAAGAGGCAATAACTGACGTATGAAGAATCTTTTGGGGACCTTAAAGTTGGCTAATTTAGATTTACAAAGGTCTCGCAATTCCTCTTCCGTTGTGGTTTTGCCAGGCATCGGCATAACAAAGGCCCACCCCACTTCCTGATAAATTTCATCAGGCACCCCTATTACAGCAGCGAAGAGTACGCTGTCATGCGATTCAAGTGTATCTTCTATTTCACGCGGATAGACATTTTCCCCGCCAGTCTTGAACATCTCAGACACTCTCCCGGTGATATAGATGTATCCCCTGTCATCCTTATAGGCAAGGTCAGAGGTATAGTACCAACCCTGTTTATCGATTACCGTGGCGGTGGCTTCTGGTTTGTTGAAGTATCCTTTCATAAGAAAGGGACCTCTCACAGCGATCTCTCCTATCTCGCCATCCGGGAGTTCTCTGCGATTCGCGTCCACAATCTTGAGCTCAAATGGTGGGGCAATCTTTCCGGCGCTCTTCATCAACGTCTCCAGATCATCCTCTTCTTCAGTGTAGGTGACGAATCCCGCTACCTCAGTACTTCCATACCCGGTGAGCAATTTTGCGTCGGTCTTTTTACAGATACCACTGAGCACATCAATCATGATTTTTGGTGCCGCAGCTCCAGCCCACACAAATCCCTCAATGCTGCTGAAATCGGTTTTAGAAAAATCGGGTTGTCTGAACTCTAACAGGAACATAACAGGGACCTGACCGAGTGCGGTTATGCGTTCCTTTTCTACTACCTTCAAAGTTGCATCGGGGTCGAATTTGTCCATCAAAACGAGACATCCACCTCCCATTATTGCGGCAACTCCTATCTCGGTATCAGCAGCTACATGATTTATGGGGAAATGGAGCAGTGCCCTGGATGTTTCCTTGAACAAAAACTTTTCCACCTCAACCTTTATGTTCTCAATAATGCTCTTGTGGGTGTGAACCACCCCTTTAGGCTTGCCTGTAGAACCGGAGGTATATAATAAAAGGGCTTCATCGTCATCGCTGACCGCAGATGCTCGTTTTTCAAGGGCTTCACTTAGCTCATCCCTTGGTTTTTCGGTGAACTCTGGAAAACTTTCAGTGCCTTCAAATGCCTCACCGATAACAAGAACCTTCTTCAGGCAGGAGAATTCTTTTATCAAGGTCTTTATATTCTCAGAAAGGTCATTGCCGAGGTATTCTCGAAGGGTGATGAGTACTGTGGGTTGGCTATCTCCAATCTGATACCGAAGCTCATCCAGGGTAAACTTGGGTGATAGGCCCAGCCATACCGCACCAACCTTGCCGGCTGCCATGTAAGTTGTCAAGAACTCATTTTGTGCCATGGAAAGCAGGGCAACCCGGTCTCCCTTTTTTACTCCCACTTCAAGATATGCCCTGGCTACCCTGTCCATCTTTTTCTTAAAATCTCTCCAGGAAAGCCTGTCATCCTCAAACACAAGGGCTTCAGCCTCCGGTTTTGTTTCTGCCCATTTTTCCACAAAATGCCAGGCTTGGCTCAAGTCTTTCCAGCTCATACTATCCTCCTTTTTATTTTCCCAGCCTTGCATAGCCGTCACTTATAGCCTTCTTTCCCTCAGCGTTTAGAACAACGAAGAAGAGGGCTGTGCCACCACCAATGTTGTCCTTTTTGATAAGTTGCACCTTTATGTCTGTTCCGGGGAGCACTATACCGGTAAAACGACAGTAAGCAGACTTCAATTCAAAGGGGTGTCCATCGGCTTCTTTGTTGATAAGCTCGCGTACAGCATAGGCAAGCGTGGCTGTACCCTGCAAAATTCTTCCGGGAAGCCCTACCTGATGGGCAAACTTAACGGAGGTGTGTATCGGGAAAATGATCCTGGTGCAACCATCATATATAAATGATGCAAGCGGCTCTATCGGTACAACCGATTCCCAGACAGGGATATTATCTCCGGCATATCTGGGAACTTCTGGAAGATCTTCCTCTCCCCTTCCCTCGTCCGCGCACTGGACTCCTCGCAGCATACCTCCAAAATGCTCTGTGAAAACAGACTTGCCTTCCTTATCGACGGCATCAAAGCGTATAACAATGTGAGTACCCGCCTTATGAGGCAGCATGGCGGCAATCTTACCCTTTATATTCAATTTATCTCCTGGCCTTATGGAACGATAAAATGCTAGATGCTCCGTGTAATGTACCCCAGTGAGTAAAACCTCTTTAGGAAAATCCTGGACTTCAATGTAATCCCAGATCCTCTCAGATATTTGCCATGTCACCGCCACACTGAACATTGGAGGTGCAATCACCCCTTCTGTGCGCTCATCATCCAGATAATAGGGATTGTTATCACCGATAGCGGCGGCATAATTCATAGTGTCACGCCAGGTTATCTCAGTTGTATAATCTTTCAGTCTGGCTCCGACGAACTTTGAAGAGACCTCCATTTTATCTCCTTCGTTTCTCACATTATATCCTGTTACGAATGTTATTCCATTTTGAAGGGGGATAGCAATGATGTTAAAATTGGAACAGCCATGGAGCCCGATGCCATATTTGTTAAGGGTGCCAGGGAGCACAACCTCAAGGACATAGAAGTTGTCATTCCCAGGAATAAGCTGGTGGTCATTACCGGTGTTTCCGGGAGTGGTAAGAGCTCGTTAGCCTTTGACACCATCTACGCTGAGGGGCAACGTCGCTACGTGGAGTCCCTTTCCACTTATGCCCGTCAGTTTTTGGGGCAAATGGAGAAGCCTGACGTTGATTATATTGAAGGGCTTAGCCCGGCTATTTCCATTGACCAGAAGGGACCGCCGCACAATCCACGTTCCATTGTGGGCACCGTTACTGAAATCTACGATTATTTAAGGCTTCTCTTTGCCCGCATCGGGCATCCTCACTGTCCACAATGTGGACGGGAAATTTCACGCCAGACGGTGCAGCAGATTGTAGATTCGGTAAACAGGATACCTGAGGGCAGCAGAATTATGATACTTGCGCCGCTGGTCAGGGACCGTAAGGGCGAGCACCAGAGGATATTGCGGGATTTACAGAAAGCGGGCTTCGTCCGTGTCAGGGTTGATGGCGAAATTCATGACCTTTCCGAGGAATTCCAGCTCGATAAATATAGAAAGCATTCCATTGAGGTAGTGGTTGACCGATTACAGATAGGTGGAACGGAGAATGCCACTCGTCTGGCCGATTCCATTGAGACGGCGGTGAAGCTTGGCCTGGGCATAGTGCTAATCTCCATTATCGATGGGGAGGAATTGCTTTTCTCGGAGCATTTCGCCTGTGCCTATTGCAACATCAGCCTGGGGGAAATTGCCCCACGAACTTTTAGCTTCAATAGTCCCCATGGTGCCTGTCCTGCCTGCACTGGACTGGGCTGTAACCTGGAAATTGACCCCAGCTTCGTCATTCCTGATAAAGGGCTAAGCCTGGCAGAAGGCGCTATCCAGCCATGGAGCCGAAATGGGCAAATAAGCACCTGGTATGGCAGCATCTTGGAGACTCTGGCTCAGCGCCACGGCTTTTCACTGCATACGCCGGTTAACAAACTAACTCCAGCCCAGCTCCACTTAATACTTTATGGTGATGGCGGCGAAACTGTTCCCGCAGTTTATGAAGACCACTATGGTCATTTCCGACATTATTACACTGAATTTGAAGGCGTTATACCTCATCTGGAGCGTCGCTATAAAGAGACTGAATCCGATAGGGTTAAGACGGCTATTGAGAGGTACATGTCATCCACCCCTTGTCCGGTATGCCATGGAAAGAGACTTAAGCCGGAATCTTTAGCGGTTACCATCATGGGGGACAACATCATGGATGTTACCGCCATGTTTGTTACCCAGGCGCTGGAATGGGTGGACAGGCTGCCTGATGAGATTACCCCTCGAGAGCTTACCATAGCCCGTCAAATCATCAAGGAGATTCATGGCCGGTTGAATTTCCTCATTGATATCGGTCTGGGCTATTTAACCCTGGACAGAGCTTCATCGACGCTGAGTGGCGGTGAGGCGCAAAGAATTCGCCTGGCCACACAGATTGGCAGTGGATTAACCGGCGTTCTCTACATCTGCGATGAGCCCACAGTAGGGTTGCATCTTGCCGACGGCTCTCGCTTGATAACAACGCTGAAGCGTCTCAGGGACCTGGGCAATACCGTGATTATTGTGGAACATGATGAAGCGATGATGAGAGCTGCCGACCACATTATTGATATGGGACCTGGAGCGGGGAAGCAGGGAGGGGAAATCGTGGCTACAGGACAACTCAGCGATATTATGAGCTGTCCTGAATCGATAACGGGGCAATATTTGAGCAAAGTGAAGGAAATCCCCATGCCCCAGCGCAGGCGCCCTGGTTCAGGGAAGGAGCTGGTGATTAAGGGAGCCAGACAGAATAACTTGAAAAGCATTGATGTCCATATTCCTCTGGGCAAGTTTGTTTGCATCACTGGCGTTTCGGGAAGTGGTAAGAGCACTCTCATTGATGAGGTGTTATATAAAAAGCTGGCACAGCTATTTTACCGTGCCAAAGACAGACCGGGCGGGTGTGATGCCATTCTTGGCATTGAGCATATTGATAAAGTGATTAACATTGACCAGTCACCAATAGGCCGCACGCCGCGAAGTAATCCCGCTACCTATACCGGGACATTTACCCCCATTCGTGAACTCTTTGCCTCTGTTCCTGAAGCAAGGGTGCGTGGTTATCCACCAGGGCGGTTTTCGTTCAACGTAAAAGGTGGGAGGTGTGAAGCCTGTCAGGGGGCAGGCTACGTTCAAATTGAGATGCAGTTTCTCCCCGATGTCTCCGTCCCCTGTGAAGTATGCAAAGGGAAACGATATAACCGTGAGGCACTGGAGATTAAATTCAAGGGAAAGAACATTGCCGAAATTCTGGAGATGACCGTGGACGAAGCTCTGGAATTTTTCGACCACTTTCCCCAGATTAAGCGGAAGTTGGAAACCCTCAGGGATGTCGGTCTGGGGTATATTTGTCTGGGGCAGCCAGCCCCTACTCTTTCCGGTGGTGAGGCACAGCGGGTGAAGTTGGCTACTGAGCTATCCCGGCGTTCCACGGGCAAGACACTCTATATTCTTGATGAGCCAACTACCGGGCTTTCCTTCCCCGATGTTGCCGCTCTTCTTCAAGTGCTGCAGCGCTTGGTTGATTATGGCAACACGGTCATTATTATTGAGCACCACCTGGATGTAATCAAAAACACCGACTGGGTTATTGACCTCGGTCCCGGAGCTGGTGATGAAGGAGGCTATATTGTAGCTACCGGCACACCAGAGGAAATAGCCGAGATAGAGGGCTCCTTTACTGGAAATTATCTTCGTGGTATATTACCACAGGGATATCACCGTGAGCGGGCTAGGGCAACCTCAGCTAAGCTATGAATAGAAAAGAGATTCTGGATTCGGTCAGAGCTAATGTTCAAGATGAGAACACCCTGAAACATATGCTTGCTACTGAAGCGATCATGAGAGCCCTGGCAAAAAAGCTGGGTGGGGATGAGGAGGAGTGGGGACTTACTGGATTGCTGCACGATATAGATATGGAACTGGTTGAAGGCGACCTCAATACTCACGGTAAGCTGGGGGCGGATATTGCCCGGGAGCTTGGGGCTACTGATGAAATGGCTCGTGCTATATTGTGTCATAATGAAGCTCATGGCATTCCCAGGAAAACAAAGCTTGATAAGGCGCTCTTCTGTGCTGACCCCCTCACAGGGCTCATCACCGCCTCCGCTTTAGTTCGTCCTGATAAGCTCGCTGGGCTGACCACTAAATCAGTGATGAAACATTTCCGCCAGCCAAGATTTGCTGCCGGAGCTAACCGGGAACAAATCGCCTTATGCCAAGAGGTCGGGCTTGAACTCGAGGAATTTATCACTCTGGGCATCGAGGCGATGAAAGGAATCTCCTCAGAGCTGGGATTGTAATAGCGCTGTATAAGATGTCGTCCTCCTAGTTATCATCATCGTGTTTGACTCGTCCCACCAACACTTTATATACTTTCCTGAACTTGCTGCAGCAGTCACAGCTTCGGATAGACTTCGAAGCCACTGGACAAAGTAATTATTGAAAAGGAAAGTCATGTTTACAGAAGAGACCTTAGGGCATGTCCGTAAGGGTAGAAAAGAGTGGGACAAAGAAGTACAAGAAACCTTCAGGCAAAAACCTGAAAGGAAAGAGAGGTTCTCCACAGTTTCTGACCTGGAGATAAAGAGGATTTATACTCCGGAAGACGTTAAAGACCTGGATTTTGCTAAAGACATTGGCTATCCCGGCATGTTTCCCTTCACCAGGGGATGCCAACCCACAATGTATAGAGGTAGAGAATGGACGATGCGCATGTTCTCGGGTCTGGGAAGTGCCGAGGATACTAATAAAAGGTGGCACCTGTTACTGAAAGAAGGTGAAACGGGGCTGAGCACTGCCTTCGACTTTCCTACTTTGATGGGATATGATACCGATTCGCCCCGAGCTCTGGGCGAGTGTGGAAAGTGTGGTGTCGCAATTGATACGCTGCGAGATTTGCAGATTTTGACCGACAGGATTCCCCTTGATAGTGTTACCACCTCCATGACTATCAATCCCCCTGCGTCCATACTCTGGGCGATGTATCTAGTTGTGGCCGAAAAATCTGGGGTAAGCTGGGATAAGATTGGGGGGACAATTCAAAACGATATGCTGAAAGAATTCATTGCCCAGAAGACGTTCATGCTCCCGCCTGAGCCATCGGTTAAGCTGATAAGTGATACTATTGAATTTGGTACTGAATATGTTCCCAAGTGGAATACCGTGAGCATCAGTGGTTACCATATTCGGGAGGCCGGGTCTACTGCTGTTCAGGAATTGGCCTTCACTTTGGCTGATGGTATAGCGTATGTGCAGGATGTTATTGAGAGGAAGAAGCTGGATGTCGACTCCTTCGCACCTCGTCTGTCATTTTTCTTCAATTCTCACCTTGATTTCTTCGAGGAGGTTGCTAAGTTCAGAGCAGCTAGAAGGATGTGGGCTAAGATTATGAAGGACAGGTTCAAAGCCAGGGATCCTCGCTCCTGGTGGATGAGATTTCATGCTCAGACTGCAGGTTGCTCGTTGACTGCACAGCAGCCCTATAATAATGTTGTCAGGACAGCCACTGAGGCACTAGCGGCAGTTCTAGGAGGGATGCAATCTCTGCATACCAATTCTCTGGATGAGACGCTAGCTTTACCATCTGAGTTTGCTGCCACCATCGCTTTGCGGACACAACAGATCATCTGTGATGAGATAGGGGTCACTAACACTATAGATCCGCTGGCTGGCTCCTATTTTGTGGAGGCTCTAACTAACCAGATAGAGGAACAAGCGTGGGAGTACATCAATAAAATAAATGATATGGGTGGTATGATTGCTGCCATTGATAAAGGATTTCCTCAAATGGAGATTGCTAAGGCTGCCTATCATTACCAGCAACAGATAGATAAAGGAGAGAAGGTTGTAGTAGGAGTAAATAAGTATGTTGTTGAGGAGGAGGCTCCTCCTGAAATACTGAAAATAAGTGATGAACTTGGGGAAGAGCAGATTGGCAGATTGAACGAGGTAAAAAGGACGAGGGATAACAGGAGTGTGATTCGGAAGTTGAATGATCTTCGTGCTGCCTCCAAGACCGATAAGAACTTGATGCCTTATGTGATAGCGGTAGTAAAGGAATATGGTACTGAGCAGGAAATTTGTGATGTGTGGAGAGAGGTTTTTGGGGAATATCGAGACCCAGGATTCTATTAGCAAGAGAATATAGTTAGTTCCGTTGAGGGGAAAATGAACTTTAGAAAAAAACTAAGAATTCTGGTTGCCAAACCTGGACTTGATGGGCATGACCGGGGGGTAAGGATTATAGCTCGAGCTTATAGTGATGCTGGATTTGAGGTAGTGTATACCGGTTTACATCAGACGCCAGAACAAATTGTTGCCGCAGCTTTACAGGAAGATGTTGACTTAATTGGCCTAAGCTGCCTTTCCGGAGCTCATATGACTTTGTTCAAACGGGTGCTCGAGCTACTAAAGAAGGATGGAGCGGAGGACATAACGGTTGTTGGCGGCGGCATTATTCCTGAAGAAGATATTCCCGAGCTTAAAGAGGCAGGCGTCAAAGAAATATTCTTGCCAGGCACATCTCTTGACACGATATTGGATTGGACGAGAAGTAACGTGAAGCCACGTGCCTGAAAAGCTGCCGGGTTGTTTGCGGAGTCGAGGCAAGCAGGGTTTCATGGAAAAATCGGGAATTTTATATCTTGCCTTAGTTCCTTTGGTTGCCCCTGAGACAGGTGTTATAACTGAAGTAGCCGCCATCATCGGGAAAGAGCCTTACGGAACAAGACTTCTCCTTGCCGGGAAGGTGCCTAAGATAATTGCTCGCTATGAGAGCAAACAGATGGCGGAATCGGTCACCCAGAAGCTAAGGGACCTGAGGCTTGTGCCAATTCTGTGCACCGAGTCAGAGCTTTGCCGCTCTTCGGAAGGTTTTATCGCACATACTCTGGAAGTGGGACAGAGATATGTCCTGTTCTACGACCGGGGTGGGCAAAAACGGGAGATGAAGTCCAGGGGTGTCTTCTTGATTATCAAGGGCAGGGAGGAGACTTATGTGACTAAAGAAAAAACTGAAACCACCAGGAAATTTAGCCTGGCTAGGACTGCTTTAACCGGCGGAATACCTATGTGGCGTACGCAAAAGAAGCAAGTCAAGGAAAGCTCCCCGGTAGCTGAATATTTTGCCAGAATCTACACCCGGAAATCATCAGAGCCTGTGGTGGAGATAATCCACAATCAGGCGGATTATTCATTCTTAAAGGGTGAAATGGCTTCTTCCTCACTGGCGAACTTTAACATCGTAGTTACCAAGCTGCAGCAAGCATTCCCTAAGGCGATTTTTGATGACAACTTGATGCGAGCTTCGGTAAGGCAGCCTTACGCACCTAGTGATGTGGACAATGCCGAGGTCAACTGTAAACTCCTCTACTTACAATACCTGGCTCTAAAAGTGTAAAACGGCAACTGCTTGCCTTAGTGGAACAACTGCCGTTAGTGCGTGATACCATCCTTGTTCTCTCAGCCCAGTCAAATTATCTTGAGAATGCCGATGCTTGAAAATAGAAGTATAGCCGAAATGAGCACAAAGCCTATGATGGTGAACAGCGTTGACCGTCTTGTATCCCAGCCGAGGAACCAAACCAGCGCTGCGCAGCCATAGACTCCAAGAAGAGTGGTACCGGGTATCAACCCGTAGATACCGTACTTTTGCAATCGCCGTACTCTCCCTCTCCATTTGAGCAGAAAATTGACAATCCTTTGAGACTGTGCCCCCAGGAGGTGGAATATGCCGAGCGCGAGGATGAATATGCCTATACCTGTAGAGACTATCGTGAGGAAGACACATAAAGGTGGCAACTTCAGGGCAATACCCAGTGGGATGGCAAGATACTCCAGGACAAAGGTTGCCCCAACGACCTTCATAGTCAGCGATGGCGAGACACCAAATGCGGTAGCAAAGAGCAACGGGAGTATAACGATGAGGAGGCAAGGTACTGCCACCACCTTCAATATCTGACCTGCTCTCTGCTGCAAAAAGCTATCCTCCTTTTATTGGGTTCTTTTCAAGGACCATCGTCTCATAATATAGCATCTCTGCTAATACAGTTGGGCGTGTTGCGTAAATGAGTCTCCTCCTGGGACTCATAAAGAGCTCTTACTCATCTTTCGATAGGGCTGGGTATCTGCTTCACCGCGGGCATAGGCTTCGTGCCAGCCTTCAGGAACGGGAACTTTGTTATACCACAGGACTCGGTCAGCCTCGAGTAAACTACGAGGGTATCCCATAAAGTCGGCAGCACAGATGACCTTGTGTCTGGTAAGGGACGAAACATAGTCCAACCACTTTTCTCCCTCTCTGGAGCGCATCAGGTGATGGTCGAGAATTAATAATTCGACCTCCCTGGCTAATTGCAAGGTCCTGCGTAATGCCTTTTCTTTCTTTTCTGCGGTGAGGGCGGGCAAATAGATAGGCGGGCCGGAGGCGAGTACTATAGTTGGCTGCCACATAAGGATCTTTTCGAGCGCTTCATCATTGAGCATTTGGATGTCTGATGCGTGGACAAAAACGTCATTCCTATCTTCGATGCGGGTCATCATCACATTACCTTCACGCCACGTACCTTCTCCGTGAGGAACAGGAAGAGAAAAACTGAGAGGCCCATCGCTCAGCCCATCGGCAACCGAAAAGTCACGGTTAAGCCTTCGGGCTAAAGCAGTTGCTCGGTGAATCTGGTTGAGGGAGATGTCTTGCATTCCCTTCGTCCATAATCTGGGGTGCTTTAAGGAGTCGGCAATCTGTTCCACTGACATCTGATAAGGATTGGCATCAACTAACGGAGAGTGGTCGCCATGGTAATGGCTGATGACGACGTCTGTTGCGGTTCGTAACGTTTTCTCGATAGCACTTCTGGTTCTTTCCGAGGCTATAACCTGAACCGGGTGGGGCAGGAGGCCATGTCGCCTGAAGCCAAGGGCGACCCCGGGGTCAATAACTATTTTGCGGTTATTTATGTCGACGACACAGCATAGACCACGAACCCCCAGTGATTCCGTGCCAACTATCTCTATCCGCACTGTAAGGTCAATATTACGCTAAACTCATTCATGAACACGAACGAAGGGATGGGGTGTTTCTCACAACCCTTTAAGTGCTTGCCCGATAGCAACTAAATGCACACAGGATACCGCACGTAGATGCAAGAACGAGAGGAACTCCACTCTGTATTTAAGCTTATCCTTTTAACTCACCGGTAGCATACATCTTCCTCAGGTCTATCTTGTTGAATTTCCCGACGCTTGTCTTTGGTATCCCGTCCAGGAACACAAATTCATCCGGTATCCACCATGAGACCTTAACCTTGTCTTGTAGAAACTCTTTTAATTCATCCGCAGTCACAGTCTCACCCGGTACGGGTACCACACATGCCAGCGGCCTCTCCTGCCACTTAGGATGTGGAATCCCGATAACAGCAGCCTCCAGAACCTTTGGATGAGCCATTATGGCATCTTCAAGGTCAACCGATGATATCCACTCACCTCCACTCTTAACCATATCCTTTGTCCTGTCCACAAGTCTCACATACCCCTCCTCATCCATGGTACCTACATCACCAGTGTGCAGCCATCCTCCTTCGAATGCAGCCTTGGAGCGCTCGGGATCCTTATAGTACTCTTTGGCAACCCATGGTCCTCTGAATAAGATCTCTCCCCATTCCTTGCCATCCCATTTGACCTCTTCACCCTTGTCGTTAACTAGCTTTACCTCAAGCCCCGCGGCAAGAAGCCCTCCACTGGATTTCACGTCATAGAGTTTTTCCATAGGCCAGTCAGCCATGTAGCTTTTCGGTAAGGCTACATGAGCAAGTGGTCCGGTCTCGGTCATTCCATATGCCTGCACAATTGCGAAGTTGTATTTTTCGTTCAATCCTTCCATAAGATACCTCGGGACGGCTGACCCCCCGCTGAATATAGCCTTAAGTGATGAAAAGTCATGCCATCCACCTTTTTCCAGGTAGTCATAAAGCATCATCCATATGGTGGGCACTCCTGCGGTAAAGGTCACTTTTTCATCCGCTATTATCCTGCATAGCCT
>Ga0315538_1000392_pt1 | contig 27963 bp, 9 predicted proteins | sample SalMarSW160230MG_2_FD_203834 | JGI IMG/M metagenome (GOLD analysis project Ga0315538, IMG submission 203834) | Salt marsh sediment microbial communities from the Plum Island Ecosystem LTER, Massachusetts, United States - Salt Marsh Sediment SW1601-230 ...
CACCACCAGCAGTGCTTGAGGTGGTCAGGTTATACCGGTCTATGGCAAAGTTGGCTACGATGGAGTAGTTCCCATTCATGGTTATGTTCGTCGTCGCTGAGTTAACATTAGCTATCGTCCCTACATCTCCGGTCCAGTTCACAAAGTGATAGTTGGCATCTGCCGTAGCCGCAAGGTCTACCACCGTACCAGCATCATAGGTGTATGTCCCCTCACCAGGCGTGGTTACACTACCACCAGCAGTGCTTAAGGTTGTTAGGTCATATCGGTCTATGGCGAAGTTCGCTACGATGGAGTAGTTCCCATTCATGGTGATGTTCGTCATCGCTGAGTTAGCATTAGCTATCGTCCCTACATCTCCGGTCCAGTTCACAAAGTGATAATTGGCATCTGCCGTAGCCACAAGGTTTACCACCGTACCAGCATCATAGGTGAACATACCCTCTCCTGGTGCCGTTACACTCCCTCCAGCAGTGCTGGATATAGTCAGGCCATAGCGGCTTATGGCAAAGTTGGCCACGATGGAGTAGTTCCCATTCATGGTTATGTTCGTCGTCGCTGAATCCACATCAGCTATCGTCCCCACATCTCCGGTCCAGCTCACAAAGTGATAGTTGGCATCGGGCGTGGCCACGAGGTCTACCACCGTGCCATGCTCATAGGTGAACACCCCCTCTCCCGGTGTCGTTACATTACCTCCATCACTGCTCGAGATGGTCAGGTCATATCGGTTTATGGCAAAATTGGCTACGATAGAGTAGTCTCCATTCATGGTTATTGTCGTAGAGGCAGCATCAACATTAGCTATCGCCCCCACATCCCCGGTCCAGTTCACAAAGTGATAACCACTATCAGCCGTAGCCACCAGGTTTACCACCGTGCCAGCATCATACGTGAACATACCTTCCCCTGGCGTGGTTACACTACCTCCAGACGTGCTGGATATAGTCAGGTCATATCGGTTTATGGCAAAGTTCGCCATGATGGAATAGTCTCCATCCATGGTTATGGTGGTTGAGGCAGCATCAACATTAGCTATCGTGCCCGTAGCCCCAGTCCAGTTCACAAAGTGATAGTTGGCATCAGGCGTAGCTACAAGACTTACCACAGCGCCAGCATCATAGGGGAACACACCCTCTCCCGGTGTGGTCACATTCCCACCTGAGGTGCTGGAGATGGTCAGGTTATATCGGTCTATGGCGAAGTTCGCCACGATGGAGTAGTTTCCATTCATGGTTATCGTGGTGGAGGCAGCATCAACATTAGCTATCGTACCTACATCCCCGGTCCAGTTCACAAAGTGATAGTTGGCGTCCGGCGTAGCCACAAGGTCTACCACCGTACCAGCATCATAGGTGTATGTCCCCTCACCAGGCGTGGTTACACCACCACCAGTAGTGCTTGAGGTGGTCAGGTTATACCGCTCTATGACAGCCTTCACCGCGATGTAATTAGTCTTGGACTCGGTATCAGAGCCACACTCATTGCCGACGGTCAAGTTGACGGTGTAGTTGCCTGCAGTGGAGTATTGGTGGATTGGGTTTTGGTCTGTGCTTGTGTTGCTATCTCCGAAGTCCCAGCTCCAACTAGTCGGATTCCCTATGGATAAGTCAGTGAATTGGACTGGGGTATTTACATAGGGGTTGGTGTTATTGGCGGTGAAGCTAGCTACTGGAGCAGCCGTTACGGTGATGTTTGTCTCCGGGAACACTTCGCTTGCCGGGCTGCCCTGATAATTGGTGTAGTTTACCCTCGTGTTGGGATATACATCCACTAACTGATAGCCGGGGTAATCAAAAGTTACATTGAAGGTTATGGTCCTGGTATCGTTTATGATGATGGAACCTAATCCCCATGTTAAGTTCTGACCAGTTATTGAATCTGGTGAGGGAACAGCACTTCCAGCTACATAATTCACATCGGTGGGCAAAACCTCGGTGACAACGACATCGGTGCCAGCTATGTTGCACAACCCTTCGGCGATCTGGCGATATATATCTTCCAGGTCACTTGATTCTGGCGCATAGTAATAGTCTCCACCGGTTATATTGGCGATACTCTCCATCGTAGCATTATCAGCCTCAGTTCCCAGTCCAATGGTGTAAATGACAATGTTCCTGTCAGCGGCCTCTTGTGCTGCTGCCAATGCTTCAGCTATAGCATGCCACCATGGAATGTTCGGTTTCCCATCGGAAAGTAGAATCTGAGCATAAACGGTGGGCGGCCGATTCCTGCCATTATCAATAAGCTCCGTGTTAGCCGCACGAATACCTCTGGCTATAGCGGTCCAACCACCGGCAGTCAAGCTATCTATGGAACTATTTATCGCTGACTGATCAAAGGTCAGGTTGTGGTCTAATGTTGCGTGGGTCGAATAGGATACCAGCCCCGAGCGGTCCGTCGTGGAATTGAGTAAGCCCACGAAAGTTTTGGCAGCAGATTTAGCATCAGTGAGCTTGTGTCCTTGCATCGACCCTGAGCAGTCGATGACGAGCATAACGTCCAGAGGAACGTGCCCCCCCACTGCCTCGCCAGCGCCGGTAACGTTGAGGGTTACCGTTGCCTGGTCACTTATGCAAATAGTCTCTGGGGATACGCTCTTGGTAACCTCAAGATGCGGTGGCTCACAATCACCAGCCAGCACTGCTCCGCTCGCAGCGGGCAGCACCATAGCGACAAGAATGAGAACACTGAGTAGCGAAAACGCTATTCGTTTCACATGAAACCCCCCGCGCCTATAGTACCCTATGGTACTTTAGTCGTAGTACCTTTGTATATTGTACGTCGCCGTGTCAGAAATTGCAAGTTCAATTTAGTTACCTTTACTTGCATTTAGTTCCAAATCGTTCCCTTTTTTTCGAGTTTTTCCATCGTCATTGCGGTGAGCTGAAACCCCGAGTGCAGCGAAGGGGCCAAGGCGCGGCAATCCCGGTGGGGCATGAGATTGCTTCGTCGCTGCCACTCCTCGCAATGACAGAAGGGAGGCGTGCCTCACAATGACAAAGTTGTTTAGAAATGTAGTGCGAGGCTTTAGCCTCGTGCGCACGACCCTGAAGGGTCGCACTACAAAAGGAGGGTGTGCCTTTTTTAGTTGTCATTGCTGGCCCTCTTTTCTTTGTCATTGCGAGCGAAGCGTGGCAATCTCGGTGGGGCATGGGATTGCGGAGCCTGTTCCGAGTGAAACGAGGAATCTCGCTTCGCCTCCGGATTTTGTAGTTGCCTGATTCATCAGGCACAATTGCCCAATAAATTGGGCAACTACATTCTTAAACCGAGATTGCTTCGTCGCTAACGCTCCTCGCAATGACAGAAGGCGGACGTACCTCGCAATGACAAAAGAGGCTGTGTCATTGCGAGCGTAGCGCGGCAATCTCGGTGGGGTATGAAAGAGCAATCAGCAGTCAGCGGTTACCTAATGACTGATGGCTGATAGCTGATAGCTGCTAAATTGAACTTTGAGTTTAGATATTTGGATTTGTTTAGGATTTAGTGCTTTGAGTTTAGGATTTCCCTTCAGGGCTGGAGATTGCTTCGTCGCTGCCGCTCCTCGCAATGACGGACAGGAGAAGCTGCCAAACAATCTATGCCGCTCTTCTTCGCCGCAGGAAGTAAGCCAGAAGCACAACAGCAACGACCCCGACTACTATCACCCACCAGTATCGGTTGAGCCATGGTTGTGACGGTGGGCCTATTCCTCCCACACTTAAACTGACCGGAACCGTCTGCGGACTATTGCTTGCCCCGTCAGCAGTTATGGTGATATTGGCAGAATAATCCCCGGCAGACATACCCGTTGTATCAACCGATACAGCTACTGTATCATGCTCGCCTGTGGAGCTGCCACTTGTGGGATTCTGGCTAAGCCACGCAGCATTATCATTCAGCGTCCAGTTAAGCGTATCAACGCCGGAATTCCAAATCTCAAGCGTCTTGTTTGCGGGGGTTGAACCTCCCTCAACAGCAGTGAAGCTAAGACTTTCGGGGCTGAAGGATATCTGTGGCGCTGCCGAGCTAATATGCAGACTAACGAGGACTGTCCGCGGGCTATTGCTTGCCTCATCAGCCGTTATGGTGATACTGGCGGAATAATCCCCCACAGACATTCCTGCTGTATCAACCGATACGGCTACTGTATCATGCTCGCCTGTGGAGCTGCCGCTTGTGGAATCCTCGCTGAGCCACTCAGCATCATCACTCAGCGTCCAGTGAAGCGTATCAATGCCTGAGTTCCAAATCTCAAGCGTCTTGTCTGCCGGCGTTGAACCTCCTTCAACAGCAGTGAAGCTAAGACTTCCAGGCTTGAAGGATATCTGTGGCGCTGCTGGCGGCGGGCCTGCTCCTCCTATATGTAAACTAACCGAAACTGTCCGCGGGCTATTGCTCGCCCCATCAGCGGTTATGGTGATGCTGGCGGAATAGTCCCCGGCGGACATCCCTGCTGTATCAACCGATACGACTGCTGCATCATGCTCGCTGGTGGAGTTGCCGCTTGTGGGATTCTCGCTAAGCCATGCAGCATCATCACTCAGCGCCCAGTTGAGTGTCCCTCCACCCGAGTTCCATATCTCAAGCGTTCTATCTGCGGAGGCTGAGCCTCCTTCAACAGCACTGAAGGTAAGACTTTCAGGGTTGAAGGATATCTCCGGCGGTGGGCCAATATACAGGCTAACAGGGACTGTCCGCGGGCTATTGCTCGCCCCATCAGCGGTTATGGTGATGTTGGTGGAATAATCCCCATCCGACATACCCGTTATATCCACCGATACAGCTACTGTATCATGCTCGCCGGTGGAGCTCCCGCTTGTGGAATCCTCGCTGAGCCACACAGCGTCATCACTCAGCGTCCAGCTAATTGTATCAACTCCTGAATTCCAAATCTCCAGCGTCTCGCTTGCCGGGTTTGCGCCTCCGTGGGTAGCACTAAAGCTGAAGCTTGTCGGGCTACTGCAGATAATCGGCGTGGTGGGTACACCGACCTCCACTTCAAAATCACCCGTTATGTTCTCATCGTAAGGTCCTTCACCGGCAAGATAGTATTCCAGAGAGCCACTGAAGGTATGAATTCCTGCTGAGGCGTCGCAGGGAACGATAACTTTGTACACCGCGATAAAGTCAGCGTCCTTAGCATAGGGCCCATACCACAAAAACTCAGCTCTATTGCCCGTAGCTTTAACAAATTGGGCATTCGGGGTACACCACGTTCTATCAACGGTCACCTCCCAACCATCAGGGGCATTATCGGTCAGACCGATGGAATTGAAGTTATCCGCGGGCGAAGTAAAGGTCACGGTGACATCAAATGTCTCCGCCCTTTGCACTGCATCAGGCAGAACCCTGTCTGGATTGACTTCTTGCCCCAGAGCCATGTCCACAGGCATGAGCGCAACCGCCATCAATGCCACTATAGTAACGAACGCTGCAAGCAATCTCATTTTCTCCATTATACCACCTTCCATTTTTCAATTATACCACCACCTGTACTCGATTCAAAAGATGGGAGGAGTTGCCAAACAATCTATGCACCTGTTCTTCGCCGCAGGAAGTAAGCTAAAAGCGCAACAGCAACGATCCCAACTACTACCACCCACCAGTATTGGCTGAGCCACGGTTGCGGTGGTGGGCCTGCTCCTCCTATATGTAAACTAACCGGAATTATCTGTGGACTGTTACTTGCTCCATCAGCGGTTATGGTGATGCTGGCCGAATAATCGCCGTCAAACATTCCCGTTGTACTCACCGATACAACCACCGTATCATGTTCGCCGGTGGAGCTGCCGCTTGTGGGACTCTCACTGAGCCAGACAGCATTATCACCCAAAGACCAGTTGAGCATGCCACAGCCTGAGTTCCAGATCTCCAGCGTCTTGTTTTCAGTGTTTGAACCACTCTGGGTGCTACTGAAATTCGCCGGGCTGTGGGAGATAGCCGCGATGGCAGTCAAACCAGCCTCCAGTTCACAATCTCCCATTATGTTCTCCCAATTTTTACTGCCATTCCCGATATAATAAGAGAGAAAAATCTCATAAGGACTAAGGTTGAAGCTATGACTTCCCGGAGAGGCATCACAGGGAACGGTAACCTTATACATCACAGTAAAGTCAACACCCTTATCATACGGCCCATACCAGATGAGCGACGCTCGAGCGCCGGTAGCTTTAACGAACTCAGCATTCGGTGTGCACCACGCTGCATCAACGGTCACATTCCAGCCATCGGGGGCAGTGTCACGCAAAGCGATGGAGTTGAATTCATCGGCAGGAGCAGTGAAGGTCACGGTGACATCGAATGTCTCTCCTCGCTGCACGGTAGCAGGCAGAACCCTCGTGGCATTCCCTCCCTGCCCTAAAGCTATATTTAGGGGCATGAGGACAGCAGCCATCAATGCCACTACAGTAACAAACGCGACACAGAATCTCATCTTCTCGATTATAACAACTAACCCCCTTCCAGCGGAAGGGATAAACAATATTAAAAATCAAACATAAAAAGTCAAAATGACAGTTCAGTAGCTTTCAGCTTTCAGCTATTAGGTAACTGCTGACTGCTGACCGCTGATTACTGACGGCTCTTTCATTTTTGCTCTGTCATTTTGCCCTTTGATTTTTGAGTTTTGACTTTCTCTGAGGTGTCCACCATCTATCTGAACTACATCAGGGGGCTGGCTGAATCCCCTAGCTACCCAACTTTATGCTGGATATTGCCAGGAATGAATGGAATCCATGGCCTTCCACTCCTCAATACCCCACCCTGGATGAGCCGCCGGTGGGAATAGCCACAAATTCACACTCTTCTGAGCGTAGGACCTATCGCACGCCCTGGGGATAAGCCCATAGTTACCTTCGAAGCCAAACACGTAGCCCGCGGCTAATAGCTCGGGCGTTGTCAGGTCTATGTAACAGGGAGGTAACATAGGCATGCCGATGATGTTTATCTCATAATACCTGGCTTTGGTGGCGAGAAGCCAGTACTCCCCGGTTTCATTGACCATTATGGTGAAGTTCGGGGTGCTTATATCACTTCCCACTGCTCCAGCAGTTTCTTTATACAGCGAAACATTTACCTCAGCTAGCGGGTCAGTATTGACATCACGCGTCTCTCCCACCATATCGCCGGGGACTGTCACCACTACCTCATAATCTCCCATTATGCACGTTGTATACGGTCCATCCTCGCCAAAGTAATATCCAAGCGAGCCATTGGGACAGTCGTTGTAGGGGAAGAAATGACTCCCTGGTGCGGCAGTGGTGGGCACAGTTACCTTATACCATGCGGTAAAGCTAGTACCCTTATCATAGGGCCCAAACCAGAAAATCTCCGCTTTATTCCCGGTACCCTTAATTTCATCGGCATTCGGCGAACACCACGTTGCATTAACCTCAACCTCAAAACCAGTGGGGGCAATGTCAGTGAGACCAATAGCACAGAAGTTATTTAAAGGTGAAGTCCAATTAACAATGACATCAAATATATCCCCGGGATACAGCTCGTTCGGCAGCCTCAGTGTTTCATCGATCCATCTAGTAACATCGATAACGATTGTCTCCTTAATCTCCAGGGTTACCGGAATCCTCCACGTAGCATTGATTGCCTCGATGGAGATACTGGCATTGTACATTCCTGTCGCCAATCCCGCTATTTCAACAGATACCTGTACATAATCATGCTCATTTGCGACAAGGCTGCCGCCGGTGGGATTCTCGCTAAGCCAGGCAGCATCATCATAGATATACCAGTTGACAGTCTCCTGTTTTAAATTCCATATGTCCAACATCTGGCTCGGCGGATTTGCTTCTCCTTCGGTAGCATTGAAGCTGAAGTTCGTCGGGCTAAACGAGATATCTGGCAAAATGACTTCTACCTGGCAATTACCGGTTATGTTTTCGCCATAAGGTCCTCCACCGTCAAGATAATATCCAAGGCTGCCTGCAAAGGTATGCGCTCCCAGCTCGGCATCATGGGGAACAGTCACCTTATATACTGCGGCGAATGCAGTGCCAGTGCTGAATGTCCCGGTCCAGGATATCACCGCCTGGTTGCCGGTAGCTTGAACTGCGTCAGCTTTAGGAGTGCTCCATGCCTCATCGACAATCACAGTCCAACCATCAGGAACACGGTCAACGACGGAGATGGAATTGAAGTTATCCGTAAATGAGACGAAGGTCACGGTAACATCGAACGTCGCCCCTCTTTGAACACTATCGGGCAGAACCCTGGCGGGATTGGCTTGCTGCGCCAGAGCTGTGCCCACAGGAGCAAGAAGGAATATCAATGCGAGAACGGCAAGAATAGAAAACGACTTCCACGCTTTAATCGTCCCTGCACCTCCCCATTATTATAGTTTTCGAGAATATCCAGAACCTTAGTCCTGGTACCTTTGTATATTCTACATCGCCGTGTGGAAAACATCAAGTCTCGCCTGGTTAACTTTAGTTACATTTAGTTGCATTTTTCTCCACTCTTTCGGTTTTGGTCACTAATAGGAAATGTTTCTGCTGTCAGTTTGAGATTGCTTCGGCACGAAGTGCCTCGCAATGACAAAGGGGGGGGTGTCATTGCGCCCCTTTTTTGTTGCCATTTAATAACAACCAGCCCCCTCCCATCAGAAGGGGGCTGGTTACATCCATCTACCTACCCAGCTTCAGCTAGAAAGCTGCCACTCAGGATGTGGTACCTCTTAATATCCTTGCAGGGGTCCTGCCAGACCAAAGTTGCCGGCAAGCAGGGAGAAGTCCAGAATAGTAATAGCATTATTGCGGTCGAAGTCGCAATTGGGATTACCAGGAGGTGATGTCCCGAAGCAAGCGGCAAGCTTGGAGAAGTCCAGGATAGTAATAGCATCGTTGCCATCGGAATCACCCTCACGTGTCTCACCAAAGTCGACCACAGTGGTAATACCATTAGTTAGCGTTACACTGGTGCTCAGCTCGCTCAAGGCGGTGCAGTTCTTAATCCCGATATCGTAGGTCCCGGGAGTAAGACCGGTCATGGTGAAAACCCCGTTATTGTCGGTGGTGGCAGTGCCGCTCCATAGCTCGTTGTTGAGATTGCCAGGCTCGAAGGCTCTCACCGTAAACGGCTCTATCCACCTGGCATCAGGAGCGGTGCCCCTTGACTTGAAGCTAACATGCCCTTCCAGGGTAGCACCGGCAATCGGTGAGACGGCAACCGCGTACTCTATCTCAGTATATACCGGAAGGCCCGGCTCGTACGGTCCATCAAGCACCGGGTCACCCCAGTTCTGACCTTCGAAGTTGTAGAAATCGAGGAGATCCTTGTCCGCGGCATACTCTGGCAGGCCCCAGATGCCGCCGGGGCTCGGAGAGGGGGCAACAGAATAGATGTCGTGGGAGACAAACCAGGTATCGTTATGCACACCGGGACCATGGGGATAAGGAGGGTGAGGCGGTGACGGCGGCAGTACTATACCCACTCCTGTCGCCTCGGCGTTATCAAAATAGGGGTCACTCAGGCCAAGCAGCCAGGCATTCGAGTTCACTCCAGCGCAGGTGACATAGTGGCCGCCAAAGCGCCACCAGAAAGCCTCGGGATTGTAAGGATCATCATAAGTCTGCCAGAAGCCGAGAAGCAGGATTACATCCTGACATCTCTCCACCTCCTCCTCAATCCAGTAGAAGTCCGGCATTGGCTCTGTATGCTCATAGTAACTGTCATTGTAGCCGGTGATATTGAGGTAGTCCCGTATCCCCGCTTCCATGGCGTAGACGTTGGTGCCGGCGAAGGGATCGGTGCCCATACGCCCTGCCAGGTCGTTAACCAGCGGCTCCACGTTCAGGGGGTCGTGGTCGTCCCACTGACCGTAGGCTGTCACCAGCCAGTAGTTATCATTGACGGCAGGTGGCGAGACAGGGCTGGGCTCCTCCCTGGAATCGAAATACCACAGGGAGTTGGCCACCGCCACCGGTCCGCAATAGTACCACCCACCCATCCCCGTGGGCTCGAACCAGCCATCCTGTTTCTGGTCGAAGTCAGGCATGCCGCTCAGGGCATAGTCAGTCCAGTTGCCCGGCTTCCAGTACCATTCTTCCGGCACCTCTTCCTCTATCCATATCTGCCAGTCCTCGGTTTCACCGCAGGCGAACAGCCCTGTGCCGTTCCACGGGGCGGTAACCGGGGTCCTGGTCAGCGTAAGTCTGAGCCATGTTTGCCCAAGGGTTGCGTTCACGGTTGAGAACGAATTGGATACAAAGGTGCCCTCGTCAGGACCAGGCAGGTTTATTGCCTGATTTTGAACCACGTGCTCTGAAGGCTGATTCCAGGTGCCATCCCCATTCAGGTCAATCAGAATATTAACAATGAGGTCGTTAGTGGTAATGAAGTTGGTCACCTCAAACGTGACCGTTGCCGTTGAGTCGCCTTCAGTCAGCATAGTGGTTACCAGGCCATCGCAGCAAGTATCCATATCAGTGACCCGGGCATCGAGCTCGAAGTCCTTGCAGTCTTGCCCGTACAAGCCCAGCCCAAGTAGTTCAGTGCTAGTAGGGCAATGCCGCGCGCCATCGCTGGCAAGGAGAGATGGATATGTCGGGTCTGCAGCATCGCCGAACTCCAGCGGCTGGTACATGTAGTTTTCCATGCAGTTGTTCTGCTCATTACTCTCGGCAACAACATCGTCGTTGTCGGCGCAGACCATAATCGTCACAGTGGTACCGCCGGGGCAGACTAACGGCCCGACGCCATTGCTGTAGCTCTCACCGGCCAGCAGTGGCGGGCAAGGGTCAGTTGCCACCAGCGTACCGTTAGCGTAAATGCACGTCGTGCTCGCACCAGCAGGTCCGGTACCATTGTTGAGCACGGTGTAGAATACCATGTACTCGCAGCCCATAACCTCCTCACCCTTGCTGTCGACTATGAGGTCAGGGTCTCCGGGAATCTGGGCGAAGTTTGCGGTTACCGTCTTGTTCTCATCCACAGTTACCGTGGTCGATGCCGCGGTGGGAGCGGCTATCTCGCTCATATTCGCCGTGGTCCAGTTCACGAACTGCCATCCGCCACCTGCTGTGGCGGTTATGTTTACCACCTTCCCCGCGGTGTAATTCTGAGCGCCTGCCGGCGGGGTTGTCGTTCCGGTGCCGTTCACCGCCATGGTCAGGGTATAAGTGGGTACATCACCCGAGGTGCGCAAGCGAATAGCGACATCCTCATACAGATTCAATCCCACGTCGTACCAGCCGATGCCCGTGTCGCTGCAGTATGTGAGCGCCGTTTCACTCGGTGCGTACTGGTCTGTCGGCACAGGCCATCCCCAGGAGGCATCGGTGAACTTCACCACCACCATAACGGGGTCACCGGCGGTCAGCGCCAGCGGCGAGGTTAAGTTCACTCCATGGTATCCAGGCTCGGTGAAATTGTAGTTCAACTCGCTGACCAGCAGGTTGTTCAGCGATGAGCCATCGAAGTCGTCATAGATATATACATCGATGTCAGTGGTGGCATCTACCGTCCAGAACTCCACGCGGGTAGCATAGGTATTGTTTGTCGGGGTGAAATTGCACAGTCCCCAGCCGGTGGTATTCGCATATCCAACGTAGTCATTCTGGCAATCATCGTCGTAATACATGATGCTGCCGTTGTTATCGTAGTCCTGCCAGTCATACATGTATGAGGACCAGCAGCCGATGCTGGCCGAGCCGTAGGCGATGGTAAAGTAGCCGGCAGAACCCCAGGTATTGCCCCAGGAGTTCTTCACAATCCAGGCGCCCGTGCCTCCGCCATGAGGCAGGGTGTCATCCCAGCCAACAATGAGTACAGCGTGGTTGGGGTCAACGAACGGAGCGAAGTACAGGGTATAACTGCCGTCATAGGCGGCGAATTCAGCCTTCCATGCCGGGTCATAGACATCGTCGCCAACATACAGGTGGGTATAGATCGGACCGTTGTCATAAATATAGTTCTTCAGCACGTCGACAGTGGGTGGGGAATAAGTCGATATGATTCTCCAGTCCAGCAGCGTCTTGTTATACGGACAGGTAGAGTTGCAGGTGACATTAAGGGCCTGATATGGGTCGTCTGCCTCATTGACTATGCCTTTCTGGGAGAACAGGCTGGCGAGTATCTTGTAGTCTCCGCCATCGCAGCTGCCCCACGGGTTGCCTCCACCATCTATCCAGTTATTTATCTCCCGCCAGTTGCATTCCTTGGCATTGTTCTCGGAGTAGTCGGGACCGGGGGGAGTGGTGTTAGTGTCAATTAATATTCTGGATTCGACATTGCCAATACCGGCGAAGGCGTAGCAGGCACCGCAAATGCCCTGGTTCTTCACCGAGGTGACCCTGTTTGGTGGTGTACGCCAGTCAAATGCAGCCGGCGGGGCACCCACCGGCGGCCCTCCAGCCAGAGAGCCACCAGACAATGCCTGTTCGCTGATATGGACAACGCCCGTCGTTGGTGCCAGAGCACCTGTTCCGTGCCCGTCTATCACCGGGGGCGATTGGTACTGCGGCGGCGGCAGGCTCGGTGCCTCAGTTGGTACCGGTACCGGCGGAGGCGGCTCCGCCGCCTGAGCCGGTAAACTGCCGCTCATCGGCATCACACCGATGAGGAGCACGATAATACCGATAATAAATCCCAGCTTTTTTATGAATTCCAGTTTTCTCATTTCAACCTCCTTAAGTCATCCAGCCAATATTCTTGTGAAAAATAACTTTGGTCACATCTTTTAGTTCGAGGGAAGAGGTACTGGCCCTCATATTTATTAATGAAATTTCGCTTCCTTTATCATTACAATGTCCACCTCCTTCTCTCATCGAGGCATCCCCACCGGGATTGCCGCGCTTCGCTCGCAATGACAATGAAAAAGGGGCAATGACACGCCCCTCTCCTGTCATTGCGAGGCACTCCGGTGCCGAAGCAATCTCCAACTTAGTAGCTATCAGCTATCAGCCTTCAGTCATTAGCTGACCGCTGACGGCTGACCACTGACTGCTCTTCCTCATTCTTGCCTTTTTATTTTTAAGTTTTGCTTTTCTGAGATTGCCACGCTTCGCTCGCAATGACACCCCTCCTGTCATTGCGAGGCACTCCGGTGCCGAAGCAATCTCATGCCCATAACCAAAAAGGGGGGGCAATTCGCTCCCTCTTTATCATCATACCGAACTAACATCATGTCCTGCGGCGTCTAACCAGGAGAACCGCAGCCACGATAACAGCTATAGCAACGACGATGCCAACTATCCACCACACACCTATAACACTTCCGGCACCAACCTCTACTTGAGAGCTGCCGGTTATGTTTTCCGAGTAAGGCCCTTCAGAGCCAACCCAATATTCCACAGAGCCATCGAAGGTGTAAATTCCCAGCTCGGCATCATCATCCACAGTTACCTTATATAAGACACTAAATGTCGTACCGCTCTCATAGGGCCCATACCACAGGAACTCCGCTTTATTGCCGGTAGCTTTCACAAATTCGGCATTCGGGGTGCACCACGCTTTATCAAGTGTCACATCCCAGCCAGCGGGGCAAAGGTCAGTGAGGCCAATAGCATTGAAGGCATCGGCAGGCGAGGTGAAATTCACGGTGACATCAAATGTCTCCCCGCTGTGCACCGCGTCGGGCAAAGTCCTGCCCGGACTGGCTTCCTGCCCCAGGGCTATACCCAGCGGCATGAGGGCAACGAGCGCCACTATTGCTATACCAACAAATAAAATACTACGCGGTGCCATTTTTCAAATCCGGCGATATTCACTCATATTTACCAAAAAATTCTGCACAAAAAGCTGCCCTAATATCCCAGCAGGTCTCCACCCTCGCCAAAGTTGCTAGCAAGCAGGGAGAAGTCCATGATAGTAATAGCATCATTGCGGTCGAAGTCGCAATTGGGATTACCAGCAGGTGATGTCCCGAAACAAGCGGCAAGCATGGAGAAGTCCAAGATAGTAACAGCATCGTTGCCATCGGCATCACCCTCACGTGTCGTGCCAAAATCAACCACGGTGGGCATACCGGCACTCAGCGTTACATTGGTTTCCACCTCGCTCAAGCAGGTGCAGTTCTTAATTCCAATATCATATATGCCGACAACAACATCGGTAATGGTGAACACCCCGGTATCGTTGGTGGTCGCAACTCCTGTCCATACCGGCTGGCTCAAGTCCCCGGGCTGGAACAGCTTCACCACGAACGGCTCTATCCACCTATCATTGGGGGCATCGCCCCTTCCTGCGAAATTGACTGTCCCTTGCAGAGTGCCGGTTTCTCTGATATATAATTCGACGGGAATTATTTGCCCCGAGTTCCTCGCTTCAGGTGCCTCGATGCTTATGTTAGCGGTATAATTCCCGGCATCCATGCCCGATGTATTCACCGACACAGCCATGGAATTAGGCACATCGGTGCAACTGCCGTTTGTTGGGCTCATGCTGAACCAGGTCACATTGGTACCTGTTATGTTCGCTGTCCAGTTGAGCATGCACGGTGTCGAGCTCCATAGTTGCAGCGTCTGGTTTTGCGGGTTTTGCCCACCAAAAGCAGCATAGAAGCTAATGCTCGTCGGGTTGGATAAAATTGCCGGCGGAATAACCTGTACTTCATAATCCCCCGTTATATTCTCCGCGTAAGGTCCTCCATAGTCAATATAATAATAGAGAAAGCTCTCATAAGGACTAACATCAAAGCTGTGACTTCCCAGAGAGGCATTACAGGGAACGGTAACCTTATGCATCACAGTAAAGTTGGTGCCGTTAGGATATCCATCAGGATCAATCCAGGCGAGCGACGCTCGCGCGCCGACAGCCTGAGCATTATCGGCATTCGGTGTGCACCATGCGGCATTAACGGTCGCATTCCAGCCATCGGGGGCAGTGTCACGCAAAGCGATATCGACGAACACATCGGCAGGAGCAGTGAAGTTGATAGTGACCTCGAACGTCTCTCCTCTCTCCACTGTGTCAGGCAGAACTCTCGTGACATTGACTTCCTGACCCTGCCCTGAAGCTATATCCAGGGGCAGTACCATAATTGCCACCAGCAACACTGCGCTTAAAACTAACCCAAATAATAATCTCATTTCTTTAATTATAGCACTAACCCCCTTCCGAGTGGAAGGGGGTTAGTTGCATCTGGACTTAGACTACCTAGCCTTAGCTAGGGAATTGCCAGGAGTGAATGGAATCCAGTGCCTTCCACTCATCGATACCCCAATCGTTGATAACGTTCATATAGATATCATACTCAAGGGGCGGCGGGAATAGCCACAGATTCACACTCTTCTGAGCATACCACATGTCGCATGCTCTGGGGACAAGGCCATAGTTAGCTTCGAAGTCAAACACGTAGCCGTCGGCTAATAGCTCAGGCGTTGACAGGTTTATCCACTTGTCAGGTAACACGACCATGTCGCACATGTCTATGGTGTAATACAGGGCTTTGGCAGCGACCTGCCAGTACATCCCGGTTGTGATAGCGGTATTGCTGTAGTTCGGGGTACTATAATCACACCACAGATACCCCACACCATCTTTCCTCAGCGAAACCTGTACATCACCTAGCTCGTTAGCGTTGACGTCACGAGTCTCTCCCACGATATCACCGGGGACTGTTATCATTATCTGATACTCACCAGATATGCATGCCGTGTGTGGTCCATCCTCGCCAAAGTAATACTCAAGCCAGGATTCAGTCCAGTCAGGACACACTTCCCAGGTATTGATTCCTGGTTCCGCAGTGATAGGAACAGTAACCTTGTACATCGCGCTAAAGGTTGTGCCTACGGTGTAAGGTCCAGACCACAGAATCTCTACCTCATTGCCCCATTTTTGAACTGCGTAGGCTGCCGGGGTACACCAGGTCTTATCAACCTGCACCATCCAGCCATCGGGAGCAACATCAGTGAGACCGATGGAGTTGAGCCCATCCGCCGATGCAGTGAAGTTCACGTAGACATCAAACGTCATTCCAGGATATGTCTCGTCCGGCGATAACGCGTTGCCAGGTAAGTCCCTCACACTGGGAATGTAAGTCGCCGGCTTAACCGTCAGGCTAACAGCAACTGTCTCCGAGCTTGCACCGGTTACAACGATGTCGGCATTATAGTCGCCCACTGTCAGGGCTGGTCCTGCCGCATCAACCGATACGGTTACCGTTTGTGAGGCACCGTTACCAACAAGCGCACCACCTATGGGATCGGCACTAAGCCATGCAGGTAGGCCTGCTGGCGCAGGAGCGGTAGAAAAGTCTACCAGCGACCTGATATCCATCGGAGGATAGTCATAGGTGCCGCCATCAGCTTGTGCCACGAAGTTCTTTACCGTTGGCGACCACCAGGTCTGCATGAATGGAGTCATGCTGGGTAGCGCCAAATGGGTTATCTCCCAGGCGCTCAGGGTCACATTCCAATCGGTCACCACAGCCATGGCCGGTATGACCTTATAGTCTACCAGAGTCCAGCCAATCGTCTCCTTTACGTCCATTGTCAGGTTGTAAGTCCACGACTTACCCAGATAATAAGGCCAGCCGTGGCATCCATCGAAGGCCCAGGACAAATTAGCTTGTACCGGGATCTCAGGATTAGGAGGCAGCCCATACGGGTAGATTCCCATTATGCCGATCTGCGAGACTATGTCCAGGGTAGTCTCGTCAGTCACCATGCTCCCGCTGTACAGGACGCAAGGCATACCACCCATCATGGTGCGCTGGAGAGGCGGAGCAATGGTGATAACACTCTGATAATCTGAACCTGAACCACCACCGACCACCGACACGTTCACAAAGCTAAAGTTGGATCCAGGAATGGGGAGCGGCGGGAATGGTTGGTACATATTAGCGTAATTCCACCAGTCGCCTACTGCCCAGGTTGGCTGTTCGCCTAACCCCCAGCATAGCGTCTGTCCACCTATGTTCGTTATATCAAACGTCTGGTTAAGGGGATTTACTCCCTCATAGGTTACGAAGCTAAGGCTGGTGGTGGAGAGCCCGATTTCCGGGTCAAGCTCAACGAAGTTGGCTGTAACGCTCTTGTCTTCGCTTATGGTTATGGTGGTTACCGCACCTGGGCTGGCAACATCTCCAGTCCAGCTGTCGAACGTCCAGCCTGCCATTGAGTCTACCGCCTCCAGGTCAACCACCTCATCCCATGTCCAGCTACTGACGTCGGGATAAGAACCTGGAATCGCTCCATCTACCTTTACATCTCCCATGCCAGCAGGGCTTACAGCCACCGTCAGTTCAGGAGAACCAACTTTCAGCGTGCCGTTAACAACCAGACCCCAACCCATGATCGAGCTTCCTAAAAGCGTGACGTCAGTTACCCTCGTTGCTCCCTCGATCACGAAGTCTACCGTTGAAATCCCGTTGGTACTCCCGCTGGTACAGTTAATAGTGCATACCAGATAATCACCAGCAATCGGCGTCAGAGTACCTGCGGCATAATCTATGGTTCCAGCAAGATTGTCAAAACTTGACGCCAAACCCATCGGCAGGACACCAGCCGCGATGCTATTCACCGTCATATAAGTGGGACTGAAGTTCAGGTAAGCACCCACACCATCAGAAGTGTCCGCGGGATCTGCTGTATTTGTCCATACCTCCAGGTCAAAGCTTTCGCCGAAACCCACCTTGGTTTCCGCCGGGACTACCTTCAGACCTACTGGATCCCCTGGGGTAGCCAGCGCCACGGCGGGAACCATCACCATAGACAGTACTACTGCTATGGCTACAATTGTTCCGATAAATTTATTCTTCATTAGTTACTTTCAACCTCCTTTCTCAAAGTTACAAAACCCATCCTTACTTTCACAATTTCTTTTCACATACACCATACCTCCTTTTAATGATATCTCAATATCCTTGCAGTGGTCCTGCCTGCCCAAAGTTGCCGGCAAGCAGGGAGAAGTCCAGGATAGTAATAGCATTATTGCGGTCGAAGTCGCAATTGGGATTACCAGGAGGTGATGTCCCGAAGCAAGCGGCAAGCTTGGAGAAGTCCAGGATAGTAATAGCATCGTTGCCGTCGGAATCACCCTCACGTATCTCCCCAAAGTCGACCACAGTGGTACCAGAAGTTAGCGTTACACTGGTGTTCAGCTCGCTCAAGCCAGTGCAGTTCTTAAGCCCGATATCGTAAGTGCCAGGAGTAAGACCGGTGATGGTGAAAACTCCGTTATCGTCGGTGGTAGCAGTCTGATTCCACAGCTCGTTGTTGAGATTACCTTCTGCGAAGCATCTCACCAGAAACGGCTCTATCCATCTGGCGTCAGGAGCAGTGCCCCTTGACTTGAAACTAACATGTCCTTCCAGGGTAGCGCCGGCCCCGACGACCTCGAAGCCATCCACTAACATCCCCGACTTGTACGGGTCAGTACCGTGACCAGGTGAACTCACTGTATAGTTAAAGCAGGAAGTCACGGTGACATTTCTTGCGCCAAGAGTGGCGCCAGGGTCAATGGTGATGCTCGCCGTTATCGAATTGTCTATCGGGTTGTTGGTGTTTATGGTGTAGCTGTTGACCGTTATGCCATCGCCAAAGTCCACCGAACCACTACTGTTAACCCAACCGGACTTTGCACCGTCCGCCCTCAGGAAGTATTTCCCCGAGATGGTCACATCAATCGTCGTGCCCGGAGAGCCACCGACGGGGGCGACTAAGTCAATCTTGGGGTGGGGATATAACCCGTAGCTAATGTCAGCTGAAGTCTGATGCGCGGTACCTATCTTGGACTCAATCTGAATATGGGCCAGGGCAAAGGTCTCCGCTCCGGCGTACCAGTCAGTGGGCTCAAGGAACATTCCGAACGGATACCAGGTATATCCATCCTGCACAAAATAGTCCCCGATAGGCATCTCCTGGTACGGCAGGGTAAGAAGCAGGTAGTAATATGTGTTGCCATACGTGCTGCCATCGTCTCCCGTGGTCGCAATAGTATCGTCTATGTGCAGTATGCAGGCCTCCGCAGCCTGAATGTTAACCTGGCCGCCAGGTGTGGCCAGGTACTGGGCACCGTTCCTGGTGATGTCCATCAGGCCGCCTGAACCCAGGGGACCCCCGGTTACATTCTTGATGGGGTCCCTTCCCCAGGCGATTTCCTCATACTGAGTGGGTTGTTCGCCAGTCAGAGTGATGTCAGGACCATCACTGGTGAAGTTCACCAGGGCCAGATTGTCATGAATATTATCTTTGACTTCTTGCAAAACACCACCGTCAACGGTAACATTGCCCTTGAGGTAGACCTCGTTGGGGGCATAGTTTCTCAGGTGCAAATTCCAGGTATAAGCAGTACCGGTCTTTACAACCTCAAAGCCTCCAGTTACCTTATGACCCGCGAACGCGCCACTCTCCTCCACACTCACCATGAACCCCTTCCCCGCGGCGTTCGTCATAGTGTCATCGCAGTCAAGGTCAGCAACGAACACAAAGGTGAGGTTCTCGCCTATGTGCCCTCTCCCCATCATGAAACCAAAATCAGTGGCACCAGGATAATACAGGTCGCCGGGGTATGCTTGATTAAATCTAAAAGTATTCCAGGCCAGCGACAGGCTTCCGCTCAGGTCTCCGGATATAGTTCCCGAGCCAGTGGTATAGTTGCGGAATCCGCAGCCAGGCACTTCCACCCCTGCTATCACGTAGTTTCTGGTGAATTGCTCCAGACAAGGGCCCGGGGGTTGAATAGTCGATCCACCGGCGATGAAAGGATACCAATCACCAAGCTCGGTTTCAGTGAACGTGAAAGTTGCTTCGACCTCCTGCACTACATCTTCACCCGCGGCAGCGACAGTTCCCACAGGGGCTGATATCACCGCTGGAGCAAGAAGAATTAGAAGCGTCAGGACAACAAGAACAGAAAAGGCTTTACCTAGTTTGACCACAGGTCACCTCCCATATTTATTATTTTAGTACCTGATATGTTAGTACTAGCCTATTAGTACTGGTACTTTAGTTTATATGCTACCACCTCCAGCGAATCCTGTCAACTTTCATTTAGTTACCGTTAGTTACATTTAGCTACAAAAAATTTCAATTTTTTCGATAAAAACGCCCCTTTTGTCAATCCCCCTCTATTGTCATTGCGAGCGAAGCGCGGCAATCTCGGCCCTCCTCTATTGTCATTGCGAGCGAAGCGCGGCAATCTCGGTGGGGCATGGGATTGCTTCGGCACCAGAGTGCCTCGCAATGACAAAGGGGTGCGTCATTGCGAGCCCTTTTTTACTGTCATTGCGAGCGAAGCGCGGCAATCTCGGTGGCGGTGTGGGATTGCTTCTTCGCCTCCGAGATTTCGTAGTTGCCTGATTCATCAGGCACAATTGCCCAATAAATTGGGCAACTACATTTCTAAACTACGCCTCGCAATGGCAGTCAGTAATCAGCAGTCAGCGGTTAGCTAATGGCTGAAGGCTAATAGCTACCACCTCTTCAACCATGTTCAGCAACCTCAACTCAGGTCCCCATGCTGAGCCCAGTAAGTATACATTATCGTCCTGTCCGCCAGGGTAAGCCATCCATCACGATTGAAATCACAATGAGCATTCCACCCGGCACCTCCTTGTTGCGTCCCCCACCCTGTGTACAGTATCGTCCTGTCCGCCAGAACAATCCAATCATCGTTATTGGAATCCCCCTCTCGTGTCATCCCAAAATCTACCACCGTGGTGTTGCCAGCACCCAGCGTTACGCTGGAGTTCACCTCACTCAGGCATGTCCAGTTCTTAATGGAAATATTATACGTCCCAGGGTCAATGCCGGTGATGTTGAACACCCCGGTACTGTTGGTGGTGGCATTCATCGGCGACCATGCCGTCTCATTTCCAGTTGTCGAGTTGAAGAACCTTACCTCAAGTCCCCTCACCCACCTGGGACCCTGAAGAGCTCCCGGGAAGGTAACATGCCCCTCCAGGGGTGCACCGGTCGGAATCAAGGGCAGATAGTCCTTGTTTGAATCCCCGGTGATATTGTAAGGGGTATCCCCAAAGCCATCCCCATCGGTATCATTCCCGGTGTAATCCGACCAGTAATTGCCGCCAATGTACGGTCCGCCGACGATGTTCGGCCCGGTACTATTCGTGGTGTTCCAGGTGTTCGTTCCGTTGTCCCAGGCATTGTTGGTGTTGTTGAAGTAGTTGTTGTAGATGGTATTGTTGCTCGAAGAAACCAGGCGGATGCCATACTCGGTATTGTTTGACGCGGTGTTGCTCGTTATCGAGTTGTTGTTACTCGAATACCCCAAGTAGATGCCGTACTCGTTTGAGTTGGCGGTGTTATTCTCAAGTGTGTTGTTGCTCGGATAAGCTAGCCAGATGCCATAGTCGTTCGAGTTGGCAACGTTCTTGGTGAGCATATTGTTGTTGCTCCCAAAAAGCAGGTAGCTGCCGTACTCGTTCGAGTTGGCGGTGTTGTTCTCAAGTGTGTTGTTGCTCGAAGAATACAGGTAGATGCCAACTTCATCATTCGAGTTGGCGGTGTTGTTCTCAAGCGTGTTGTTGCTTGAGAATAGCCAGATGCCGCAGTCGTTCAAGTTTGCGGTGTTGTTGATGAGGTTGTTGTTGTTGCTCGTATGCTCCAGGATGATGCCGTAAATAGTGTTTGAGTTCGCAATGTTGGTGGTGAGGTTATTGTTGTTCGAAGAACCCAGGTAGATGCCATGGTAGTTATTTATTATATTATTACCGGAAATGTTACAATGGCTCGTTGAGTTGAGAAGTATTCCAGCTCTACCAGTTCCGGTGGCATTTTCCACCGTGAACCCGGTGATGTTCACATAATCTGCGGTAACATTGAACACATGGGCATTTGGATTTGTCGCGCTCACAATGGTATCGGCGGGATTTCCAGAGGTTGAGCGAATCGTTAATTCCTTATCAACATCCACATTTTCATTATATGTTCCAGCATCCACGGTAATTGTGTGCCCATTTGTAGTGTTAGAGTCATCTATTGCATCCTGAATGGCATAGAAACCTTCCCCGGTGTCTATGTTATGGACTGAAGTTGGAATTAACGGCAGATAATCTTTGTTTGAACCGCCTCCTGTGATGTTGTAAGGAGTATCCCCAAAGCCATCCCCATTGATATCATTGCCGGAATAATCTGACCAGTAATTCCCGCCGAGATATGGTCCACCGACGATGTTCGGCCCGGTGGTATTTGTGGTATTCCAGGTATTAACTCCGTTATCATAGGCATTTTGCGTGTTGTTGAAGTAGTTGTTGTAGATGGCGTTGTTGCTTGAAGAAGAATACAGATGGATGCCCCGAAGGGTGTTTGAGTTTACAGTGTTGTTGGTGATGGTGTTGTTGTTCGAAGAATACAGATAGATGCCAAATTGACCATTTGAGGCGGTGTTGTTGGTGAGGTTGTTATAGTTGCTCGAAGACCCTATGTAGATGCCGTAGCCGCTATTATTCCATGCCTTGTTGCTGGTGAGGTTGTTGTTGCTTGAAGACACCAGGGAGATGCCGTTGTTGTTTAAGTTCGCGGTGTTGTTCATGAGCGTGTTGTTGCTCGAAGATTCCAGGGAGATGCCGTTCACGGTGTTGTTCCAGGCGGTATTGTCCCTGAGAGTGTTGTTGTCGCTTGAAGAATCCAGGGAGATGCCGCGGTTCGTGTTGCTCCAGGCGGTATTGTCCCTGAGAGTGTTGTTGTCGCTCGAAGAAGATAGGGTGATGCCGTACCAATTCGAGTTTGCAGTGTTGTTGATGATGGTAGTGATGCTCGAAGAATGCAGATAGATGCCGTAGGTGTTTGAGTTTGCCGTGTTGTTCATAAGGTTGTTGTTGCTGGAACTCCACAGGTAGATGCCGTGGACGCTATTATTTGAGGCGGTGTTGTTCGTAAGGTTGTTGTTGCTTGAGGACCCTATGAAGATGCCGTCGTTGTTGTCCGAGGCGGTGTTGTTGGTGAGAGCATTGTTGTTGCTCGAAGACACCAGGTAGATGCCGGCGTCGTTGTTCGAGTTGGCGATGTTGTTTGTCAACGTGTTGTTGCTGCTCGAAGAATACAGGCGGATGCCATAGTAGTTATCTGTTACATTGCTGTTAGAAATGTTACAGTGGTCCGCGCTAGAAAGGTATATCCCAGCTTTGCCGGTTCCAGTGGCATTCTCCACCGTGAACCCGGTTATGTTCACGTAATTTGCGTTTACATAGAACACATGGTCATTTGAGTCCGTTGCATTCACGACGCAGTTCGCATAGCCATTTTCAGATTGAATGGTCAAATTAGCCGTATTCACGTCCACGTTCTCGTGGTATGTGCCATCCTTAACGCAAATCGTCTCTCCGCCGGTGGCGTTACTGACCGCACTCCGAATAGGTGTGCTGCTGGCATTGAAATCACCTCCACCTCTCCACCAGCCGGTGGTACCGACGCAGATGTCGCCGCAGGTGCAAGGCAGCAAGGGTACTGTGGAGGTGCGTAGTCGAATAGCGACATCCCAATCTGCCTCTGCCCCCAAGTCAATCCAGCCGGTGTCATTGGCACCAAAGGGGAAGCTCACATATGTCCGCCCCGTTTCAATCGGCCCGTTCGAGTCGGCCGGTATAGGGTACGGGAAAGCGCTGTTAGTGAATTTTATCACCACGATAACATCGTCACCGCTGGTCAGCGGCAGGGGCGAGTTTAATGGCACCGAATGGTAGCCCGCTTCATTGAAGCTGTAGTTGCACTGGCTGACCAGCGGATTGCTCAGATGTGTCCCATTGAAGTCATCGTAGATGTATATATCAATGTCGGTGGGGGCATCCGTGGTCCAGAACTCCACGCGGGTAGCATAGGTATTATTTGTCGGGGTGAAATTGCACAGTCCCCAGGCAGTAGTACTTGGGAACAATCCAAAGCCCACGCTCCAGCTCCAGCCATCATCGTCGTAATACATGATTCCGCCATTGTTATCGTAATCCTGCCAAGAGTGCACAAATGAGGACCAGGAGCCGATGCGGGCTGAGCCGTAGGCGATGGTAAAGTAGCCACCACTACCCCAGCCATTGCCCCAGGAATCCTTCACAATCCAGCCGCCGGTGCCTCCGGCATGCGGCAGGGTGTCGTCCCAGCCAACAATGACTACAGTGTGGCTGGGCTGATATGGTCCTGTATAGTACAAGGTATAACTGCCATTATAGTTGGCGAATTCATCCTGCCATGCCGGGTCATTGCTGTCGCCAATATACAGGTTGGTACACACCGGACCGTATGTATAAATGTAGCTCTTCAGCATGTTGGTACTGGGTGTCCAGTTACCCGATATAATTCTCCAGTCCAGCAGCGTCTTGTTATACGGACAGCTGGAGTTGCAAGCGACATCAGTGGCGTTATATGGGTCATCTATCTCCAGGACTATGCCTTCCTGGGAGAACAGGCTGGCAAGCATGTAGCAGTTTCCACCATCGCAGCTGCCCCATGGGATGCCAGGAGGATACATGAAGTTGTTTAGCTCACGCCAGTTGCATTCCTTGGCATTATTCTCAGAGTAGTCGGGACCGGGGGGAGTGGTGTTGGTGTCGATCAATATCTTGGATTCAATGTTGGCAATTAAGGCAAAGGCGTAACAGGAACCGCAACCATCCTGGTCCTTCACCGAGGTGACCTTATTCTGGTTACGCCAATCAAATGAAGCTGGCGGTGGTGGTTGCCCCACCGGCAACTCTCCCACCAGAGAGCCGTCAGGCATTCTCTGTCCGGTGATATGGGACAGGTCCACGGCTGGCGGTATGAAACCTGTTCCATGCCCGTCTATCACCGGGGGGGGTTGTTGTGGCGGCGGCCGCCTCGGTGCCTCCTGTAGTACAGGTGGCTCAGCCGCCTGAGCCGGTAAACTGTCATTGACAGGCACGCTGAGGGGCATTACCGCCATCAGAAGCACGATAATACCGATAATAAATCCCAGCTTTCTCATAAATCCCAGTTTCCTCATTTCAGCCTCCTTCAATCACCCACGGCAAATCCTGGGGGTTTAGATGCATCTTATATTGTGTAGATTATGGGGGAGGCTCACCTTTGTCAATGCCCCACCGGGATTGCTTCGGCACCAGAGTGCCTCGCAATGACAAAGGGGGGTGTCATTGCGAGCCGAAGGCGCGGCAATCTCGGTGGGGCATGGGATTGCTTCGGCACCAGAGTGCCTCGCAATGACAAAGGGGGGTGTCATTGCGGTGAGCTGAAGCCCCGAGCGTAGCGAAGGGGCCAGGCGCGGCAATCCTTGTTGCGAACGAAGTGAAGCAATCTCACCAGATTGCTTCGGCACCAGAGTGCCTCGCAATGACAGAGGGGGGTGTCATTGCGAGCCCTTTTTTACTGTCATTGCGAGCGAAGCGCGGCAATCTCGGTGGCGGTGTGGGATTGCTTCTTCGCCTCCGAGATTTCGTAGTTGCCTGATTCATCAGGCACAATTGCCCAATAAATTGGGCAACTACATTTCTAAACTACGCCTCGCAATGGCAGTCAGTAATCAGCAGTCAGCGGTTAGCTAATGGCTGAAGGCTAATAGCTACCACCTCTTCAACCATGTTCAGCAACCTCAACTCAGGTCCCCATGCTGAGCCCAGTAAGTATACATTATCGTCCTGTCCGCCAGGGTAAGCCATCCATCACGATTGAAATCACAATGAGCATTCCACCCGGCACCTCCTTGCTGCGTCCCCCAACCAGTGTACAGTATCGTCCTGTCCGCCAGAACAATCCAATCATCATTATTGGAATCTCCCTCTCGTGTCATCCCAAAATCTACCACCGTGGTGTTACCGGCAGTCAACGCTACGCTGGTGTTCACCTCACTCAGGCATGTCCAGTTCTTAATTCCGATATCATAGGTGCCCGGCTCAAGACCGGTGATGTTGAACACCCCGGTACTGTTGGTGGTGCTATTCATCGGCGACCATGCCGTCTCATTTTGAGTTGTCGAGTTGAAGAACTTTACCTCAAGCCCCCGCACCCACCTGGGACCCTGAGAAGCTCCTGGGAAGCCAACATGCCCTTCCAGGGTTGCACCGGTCGGCACCACTAACGGCAGATAATCCCCACCATTCTGGATACTTCCAGTACAATTATAAGGAAGTCCCTCATCTCCAAAGCCATCCCCACTGGTATCATTGCCGGTATAATCCGACCAGTAGTTGCCGCCGACATACGGCCCACCAACGATGTTCGGCCCGGTAGTATTTGTGGTGTTCCAGACGTTGTTTCCATTATCTTGGGCATTGATGGTGTTGTTGAAGTAGTTGTTGTAGATGGTGTTGCTGTTGCTGAAACCAAGCAGCGTGATGCCGTGCGTGTTATTCGTTGCAGTGTTGTTCATAAATATGTTGCTGATTGAAGAAACCAGGAAGATGCCTATCTGGTTATTATTCGAAGCTGTATTGTCAGTGAGCGTGTTGTTGCTCGAAGAACCCAGGGTGATGCCATGGTAGTTATTTATGGCATGATTGCTGGAAATGTGGCAATGCTGCACGCTGTCTAAATGAATTCCAGCCATATAGTCTGCAGTGGCATTTTGAACCGTGAACCCGGTTATATTCACCCAATCTGCGGTAACATTAAACACATGGTCACTTGAATTTGTTGCAGCCACAATGGTATCGGCAGGATTTCCAGAAGTCGAGCGAATCGTTAGCCGCTTGGTGACATTCACATTTTCATTGTAAGTCCCCGGGGCAACGGTAATTGTGTGCCCATTTGCAGTATTAGAATCGTCTATCGCAGCCTGAATCGTTAGGAAATCTTCTCCAGTGTTCACGTTGTGGACCGGGAGAACCAGGGGCAGATAATCCTTATTCGAACCCCCGCTGATATTGTAAGGAATGTCCCCAAAGCCATCTCCGTTGGTATCATTCCCGCTGTAATTCGACCAGTAGTTTCCACCAAGGTATGGTCCACCGATGATATTCGGCCCAGTAGTATTTGTGGTATTCCAGATGTTGGTCCCGTTGTCCCAGGCATTATTGGTGTTGTTGAAGTAGTTATTGTAGATGTTGTTGTTGCTTGAAGAATCCAGCCAGATGCCGTAGTGGCCGTTGTTTGAGACAGTGTTGTTTGTGAGGTTGTTACAGTTGCTCGAAGAAAGCAGGAAGATGCCTTTGCAGTCGTTCGAGCCTACGGTGTTGTTGATGAGGGTGTTGTTGCTCGAAGAACCCAGGGAGATGCCGTCGTCGTGGTTTGAGGTGACATTGTTGCTGGTGAGGGTATTGTTGCTCGAAGAATACAGGACGATGCCGAGGCCGGTATTATTCCAGGCGGTATTGTTGGTGAGGTTGTTGTTGTTCGAGGAAGACAGATGGATGCCGTAGTTGTTGTTCAAGGTCACAGTATTATTGGTTAGCGTGTTAATACTCGCTGAATCCAGCATTATCCCAAAATCATTTGAGCTTACAGTGTTATTGAGCAGTCTATTGTCGGTTGCGTTCATTGCATAAATTCCAAATCCAGCCGTGTACCCTCCGCCGGATGCCGTCGCATTGTATAGTTCGTTGTTGGTTATTGTGTTGTTGTTGGCAGGTCCGCCCATTATACAAATACCCATAGCACTCGCATTCGTTCCGTACGCTGTTGTGTTGTATATTTCATTGTTGGTTATCGTGTTGTTGTTGGCCGGTCCATTGAAAGACGCTATAAAAATGCCCATAGCGCCGGCATTTGTCCCGGATGCCGTTGTATTGGAGATATAATTGTTATCTACCGTGTTATCGCCAGAACCCATTATTTCAATAGCAAAGCTATAGTTGCCAGAAGGACTGGCAACAAAATTGGTGGTATTAAATATGGTGTTATTTATGACTCGATTGAAGTGGCTGAGGCGCCATACAGCGATAGCATAACTGGTATTGCTGATGTTGCTATTCGTTACATTGTTATAGGTAGAATTCTCCAAACCTATCCCTGCCAGGCTATGAGATACAGTATTGTTATCTAAAGTGCTGTTATGCGTTGCATTCAGGTAAATCCCGCCCATGTTATTACTACACATAACATTGTTAGAGATGTTGCAGTGGTTTACGCCATAAAGGTAAACCCCGGTGGCATTGCTTCC
>Ga0315538_1000410_pt1 | contig 27446 bp, 19 predicted proteins | sample SalMarSW160230MG_2_FD_203834 | JGI IMG/M metagenome (GOLD analysis project Ga0315538, IMG submission 203834) | Salt marsh sediment microbial communities from the Plum Island Ecosystem LTER, Massachusetts, United States - Salt Marsh Sediment SW1601-230 ...
TGATAAAGGTACAATAAATGGAGAACAGTTTTGTTTTATATCTCGGCAGGCACACACTCGAAACGGCCTTGCTTTTAGCGGCGCCAATCCTGCTGACCTGTATGATTGTTGGCGTAGTAGTGACATTACTGCAGGCGGTTACTTCAATACGTGATATGACCCTGACGATAGTGCCCAAACTTTTAGCCGTAGGGCTTATCACTTTAATATTTGGCAACTGGATGCTCCAGGTTATCCTTCATTTCGCCAACGAAGTTTTCAGCTATATCCAGAATATCGGGCATTGACAAATGGAGATGATGACCGAAAAGCTGTTCGGCTTTTTTATGGTGCTAACAAGAACGTCAGCTTTCTTTTTGGTTATTCCCGTCTTTGGCTGGCAGAGTATCCCGGTCAGGGTCAAGGTCGCAATAGTCATTCTGATTTCAATTTTCTTTTCAATGATAACATCTTCGGCTGTTCAGCTCCAAAAAATCACGTTTGTGAAAGCGATATTGCTGATGTCCAATGAAGCCACCTACGGATTAGCTATGGGACTGGTTGTTGTTGTCGTATTCTCGGCTGTTAAGCTCGGCGGGCGAATCATCGAAAAACAAATGGGCTTGGATATGGCGGAGATTCTGGACCCACTGACCAGTGAGAGGTCCCAGCCGGTTGGAACGCTGCTGGAAATGATATTTATAATTCTGTTTCTAAGCGCCAACGGCCATCACCTGTTTCTGTTGATTATATCAAAAAGCTATGAGGCGTTTCCGACAGGCAGCTCTCCCACAATATCGATTTTGACATCAGGAGTAATCCAGGCAGGCACAACGATGTTCACATCAGGATTGAAGCTGGCAGCACCAATGCTGGCAGCATTCTTATTGTTAATGGTGGTGCTGGCCGTGCTGGCACGCATTGTTCCGGAAATGAACATTCTGTTCATCAGTCTGCCGATGCGCGTAGGTCTTGGACTGCTGATGATGGTTATATTTCTACCTTACATCAACGACTTTATAACTGAGTTTGCCGACCTGATGGTCAAACTGCTGCCTTATTAAAACTGGTGACTGATAACTAATAATGAAAGACCATTTAACCAATTCCCAATTTTTGAGTTCTTCATAAGGACAAAGTATGGCAGAAAAGCCGGCAGCCGAAAAGACAGAACAGCCGACACCAAAAAAACTCGAGAAGGCCAGGGCAAGAGGGTCGGTGCCACAAAGTCAGGAACTAACATCCGTAGCAACACTTATGACGTTGGTAGGGATATTGGTCCTGATGGGTCCGAATCTGCTGGAATGGCTCATAATTCAAGTTAAATCCACTTTCGGCAGTTGTGATACAAGCGTTTTTGCCAATGCCAAATCTTTTTCAAATTTCATCAATACAAAAATTACAGACTTAATATTTATTATCTGCCCCATCCTGGCAGCACTTCTTGCAAGCTCCATCCTGGCCTGCGCAGCAATTAGCGGCCTGCATTTTGCGCCGGAATCCATAAATTTGAAATTCGACCAGCTAAATCCCATAGCGGGTTTTGAAAAGCTGGTGAACGCCCGCTCTATGGTAAAACTTTTAGCGTCCATATTAAAGCTTCTTTTTGTGACCCTGATAGTCTGGTCATATCTTCAGGATAAACTCGATTCCCTCGCTGTCCTTCGATGGGCCTGGTCCGCACAACTGCTTGCAGCTATAGCAAAGATAATTCTTGGATTAATGATACGCATCGGCATTGCGTTGTTGGCAATAGGCGTTGCCGACGCCTTCTATCAAAAATGGAAATACATCCAGGACCTCAAGATGACCCGGCAGGAAGTGAAGCAGGAGCGTCGTGACTGGGAGGGCTCGCCGGAGGTCAAAGGCCGTATCCGCAGGATTCAATTCGAAATGGCCCTAAGACGTATCTCCGCAGAAGTCCCCAAGGCAACCGTTGTGCTTGTCAATCCGACACACGTAGCTGTAGCGCTTAAGTATGATGCCAAAACGATGGAAGCACCTATACTGGTGGCTAAAGGAGCGAACCAGTTAGCGGAAAAAATCAGGGAGATAGCGCGTGCTTACGGCGTGCCTATTATAACAAAACCCGAATTGGCCAGGACCATATATTCAACGGTGAAATTAGGCAGTCCAATACCGGAAGCTTTATATGTGGCAGTGGCAGAAGTAATGGCTGTGATTTATCGACTGCGGCATAAGAAATAAAGATTCTCCTTGCAAATTCTGTATAAATTGGTATAATACACATAATATTGGAGAAGGCCAAGTCAACATACAGCAAGGTTGGAGCGGCTGAAAGAAAATTAAAACTCAATTTTAGGAGGTAAAGTAATGTTTACAAAAGTTTATAGTGAGCGTAGTCGAACTAAGTTACTAACAATTCTGGCAGTGGTTTTATTTGCAGGAAATGGTCTTTATGCTTTGCCAGACAAAATCTTTACAAGCGATGGGATTATTATAGAGGGAGACGAGTATTCTCATGTCTATATTTATGACACGCCGCCAGATAGAACTACGGTAAGTATGTTTGGGGGATGGGTTTCTAATTTACGGAGCTACGATTCGAGCATATTCAATATGTTTGGAGGTACTGCAGAAACTGAAGCATATAACCAAAGCACCTTCAATATTGGCGGAGGGACAATATACACCATAAATTCCTGGGATTCCAGTAACGTTAATGTGTTTGGAGGTCAAGTAAACGGTATAACTGCCTATGATACAGCAACTATCAATGTTTTTGACAATGCAAATTTATTTGCTTTATTTGCTCATGATTCTGGAGTGATAAATATGTCGGGAGGAATAACTAGACGCATTGGTTCAGCAGGATTCAGTACGGTAAATTTATTTGGAGGTTTGGTTACCGATGATTTAGCATCTGGAGATTCAAGCATCATTAATGTTTACGGATATAATCTTGGCAAGTCAGCCACCGGTGGAAAGTTTGGTAATGGTTTTGTGTGGGGCGAGTGGGAAAGTAACGTCCCCTTTAACTTTGACTTCTATGGTCCTACCACTTACTCACGCGTTATTCTGTATGAGATACCGGAACCGGCGACGATGCTTTTATTTGTAGTAGGAAGTGTATTCTTAAGAAAACGCAGAACACTTTAAGAAAACTATATATCAGCGGATAGGAGGATAGAGATGAAAAGGATGAGAATAATAAGTGTTATATCGGTTTTTTTAATCTTTATATGCATAATCGGTGCAAATCAAGCGATTGCAAAATCGGTTTATGCTATTACAGACCATGAAGCCAGTACGCTCAAGGCATATATGATTGACGGCGACCAGCTCCAATATCAGGAAGATGTCAATGTTACGGGCTATGCTTCAGGTGCGGTTGGAATTACAATCGATTCTAATCTTGAACTTCTTTTTATAACCTATGAAGATGCAGGTAAGATTGTCTGGGCAAGTGCTAATACCCTCGAGCAGGAGGGATTTATAGACCTAAGCGGTGCACCTTGTTATGCGGGCAATTTGACTGGTGGCCCAGTGGAGGACCTGATGCGTATGCACACGGGGAATATTTGGCGCCAAGTGTGGGCAATATTAAATTTGTAAGGCCCGGCGGTGATTATCTTGGTTTGATTGAAGGTCAAGATGTTACTTTTGAACTTCAAAGTTATACAATCATACCAGAACCAGCAACAATTTTGCTACTTGGTCTGGGTGGACTACTGCTTAGAAAACGAAGGTAATTGTAAATTACAAGATATTCGTTCGAGGAGGAACAAAATTGTCGGCAAGCAAGCACGCTTTCATTATTTTATCGCTAATTACCCTATTCTTTATTTCTTCTTCATCCGAAGCAAATCACCGCTGGAATCTTTTGGAACAATACGAGTATGACCCTTCAGTATTCAAAGAGCTTGAGATTGGTAATAAAATCGTTTACTGGCATCAAAGAAAGATAGGTGAGGCAATTGTTGGTGGTGACGAGATCATATATTACTTCGATAGAGAGACTCTGGAACCAGTAGATGTCATTGTGCATTGGCGGGATGATTTGCCGGACGTTTTGCCCGAACTGCATATTACGAGGAAACAGGCCGAGTCAATGGTTGAAGGCAGCGTTCAGTTTTCGCATTTATACTATATATCGCTCGAATCATACGTTTTTTCACCAATCCAGCCGACACCGAAGAATCCCTGCTAGGTGGTCGCCAGCATAGATGAGCCCGACTGGCTGAAATTCGTAGAATCGCTCAAATCCGAGCTTGAATAAAAAAAGATATTATTGATGTAAGAATTGGATTTATGAATAACTGCTAAAGCCCAGGGCGTACATTTGCTGCTGCAGCAAGGCCAGGGTGCTCTCAAGCCGGGCAAAGCGTGCGATTAACAAATCCTCTTTTTTGCTGAGGCGGTATGCTTCGCTCTCAATCCTTTCCTCAAGATTGTCTATCATATCATCAACACGGTCCTGGTTGATTTGCAGCGAGCCGTTTGTTGTTTTCAACGCCGTATCCAGGACATCCTCCATCGCACCTGTGAAACCCTGTTTTACGTTGACTGTAGCGGTAAAGGTTCCGTTCCGGCTCAAGTCAACGCTGAGCTGAAGGCCATTTTCAGGATAGACGGGGTTGCCGTTATCATCGAAGGAGCTGTCTCCGGTAATAATATTACCGCTAACTGAGGCATCTCGATAGGTGGATTCGGTCGAGAGTTTGATTTTGGCACTGGTAATAGCAACGCCACTGACAATTACCTTAACATCGTAAGTTCCTGCGGTGGTGTAACTGTTGCTTGCACCATAAAATTTGATGGTATTGCTATCAGTGCTACCGGTTTTGTCCGCCCCAATTAAAGCCAGCACATCCATATAATCTTCGGTTACAGCTTCATCAAAAACACTCGTATCGAGCGACAAAAAGCCGTCTTTGTCAAGTTCGAGCCCGATTTGAGCCGGCGTTAAAAAGGTATCAACATCCGTTATAAATCCGCTGGTAACGGCCACAAGCGGAGTATAAAGTTGTGAGCGTATAGCTGAAACGACATAATCGCCCTGCAATACGCCGGCAGTTTTTTCCTCAACATCATAGCCGGTATTTTCCTGAATATAAGTAACGGCGGCATTATAAGCATCAACCATAGCAGTGAGTTTTTCTTTGACGGACTGTATATCTCTGGTCAAAGTTATCTTCTCTCCGCCTGCGTCAGTTGTATCGTGCAAATGCAAAGTTATACCGCTAATAACATCACTTATTGTATTGGAGCTTCTGCTGATATAACCATCACTTCCTATTGTCGTTTCTGAAATACTCGCAGTTATATCTCCTCCTCCACCATCCTTTAGAGAAGAGTTAATCATAATCAGGTCAACGTTGCCCAATGTATTTGCAAAGGCAAAAGTCGCTCCATCAGCGATAGGCCCTGACACTGTTATGTCACCAGAATCGACGGTTGATAACGCCTCTAATCTACTTTGTATAGTGGCTGCATCATCATCCCAGTTGATACTCTCGGTCGTTTCACCGCGGTAGGTAAGGGTATATGTCCCACTGGCGGGGGCTGCACCTAACGATACGGTTTGAATTTCAGAAACAGGCGAAGTTGAAGGAAAGCCATCCACTTTGACCTTCGAATCCTTGGCAACTTGGCTAAGTGTAAAATCTGAAGGAGCGTAATTAGTGAGGTCTGCAACATCGTCAGTTCCTTCTGTTATCTCGCTCATAGCAAGATTATCCAGTAATGAACCTGTACCATCATCAAAGTATTGTAGAGTAATTGAAAGACTGCTTACTCCGTCTTCACTGTCTGTCAATATAATCTTGCCATCCTCAAATACTGCTTTAGCTGTCCCGTCAAACGCATCATTGATTTCCGAGATAAGATGACCTATCGTCGTATTTTCAGTCACATAAAGATCTACATAAAGATCTGTCTGGGCTATTGCAACACCAAAGTGATCAGTACCGGTTATTCTGATGTATGGCGAACCTCCTGAGACCGACCCACTGAATTGATCCAGATCCGTAATCTTCGTATTAAGTGTGGCGTTATCACTGTCTTTCGTAAATGGATCATCAGATTTCAAGAGCTCGGTTATACCCGAGTTAATCTTAATCTGGTAATCGGTACCGGCTTCGTTGCCATTAAGCACCAGATGATAAGCGTCATTATAGTATAACAGACTGGCTGTAACGCCGGGATTGTTTGCATCGTTATTAATCAGGCCGACCAAATCCTGCAATGTTGTCGTATCGGTGGTTGTGATAATTGTCTCCTTGTGGTTATAGGAGTAAATAAAGGTACCCTCGCCTACGTAATCCTCAGCGTATTTTTTACCGGTTGAGTGAACCCATCTCTCCGCGGCGGCCAGTTGATTGACCACAATCGTATGGGTGCCTTCGAAAGCACTACTTGAGGCCTCAGCAGTCAATTTGTCGGTATCGCTCGAAGTGGTAGTAAATGCACGAAGCCCACCGGCATCAGAAAGCGACCTCACCGTGCTCCTCAAACTGCTGAGTTTGGTCTTTAGTTCGGTCAATGCATCCTTTCTTTCATCCCAGAGACTCTTCCTCTCCTCATACATATTCAACGTCCGTCTCTCCACAGCCAAGAGCTGTTGAATGAGCGTGCTCGTATCAATGCCCGTTAAAAGACCTGGAAGCTGTATAGTTGACATATTTCGCCTACCTTTTCATTTTCTCCGGTTTTTTATGCACATTCACACGGTTATTATCGCTAAAAACCATATTTACTTAACTATTCATCTCGTTTTGGACATATATTTATGCCTGCTTAAGGAGCAATCCGAGGGACAGCTTCGGCACATTTGGTTTGTAAAAGCTCGGATTTTTGCAATAACTGCTTAAGAAACCGATTTCCAGGGTCCTCTTTGAGACAATCATTTATCTGCGAACGAGCCAAGTTGAAAGCCATCTCGGCATAGAGCAAATTTGTTCTAAGGTAGGCCTCGCCGAGCGTCAGATAAGTCGCGGCACAAAGACATTGAAAACGCAGCATTCTCTTCTCGGGGTCTATCTTGTCCCACTCGACATCAGGGAATAATTCATCGTATGAAAAGGTCTCTGTAAACCGCTTGATAACTTCAAAATAACTTCTGGCCTTCTCAGGATTAGCGGACCTTGACAAACTTTCCGGATACATACGTCGCAGATGAAGGGTTTCGCGTAAATGATGTTCCTTAAGGCCGGCCTTTACAAAACGTCTTAGCATATCATAATCCTCGGCCACCACAAGCGTTTCATCATAAAGGCCTATCTTATCATAAATGCTTTTTCTTAAGCCGAGCCGAAATGGAACGACGGGGTGCCCCTGCCGGAACAGGTCTCTGATGAGATGCCTGCGGTCCTGATATTCGGGTTTCCTCATTACCGTTAACGGCTCACCATTAGCATTAATCAACAGGACATCACAATAAACAAGGTCAGCTTCGGGGTGCTTATCAAATTCCTGCAGGTGCAAAGTGATGAAATTCGGGGCCATCATATCATCCGCGTCCAGAGGCATAATGTATTGTCCGCGGGACCGGACTACTGCAAAGTTTCGTGCACTTGACAAACCGCCATTTTCCTTATAAAGGTATTTTATACGGCTGTCATTGTAGTGCCGGACTATCTCTTTGGTATTGTCAGTGGAGCCATCGTCAATAATCAAAAGTTCAAAGTTTTTATAGTTCTGGTTCAGGACGCTTTCAATTGCTTGCCCAATATAGTCGGCGCTGTTGTAAGCAGGCACTATTATGCTAATCAACGGCTCGCTCACACCTTCCTTAAAAAAGATATCCTGCTTTCCATTTACCTGCTGTTGTGAGACGAGATTAAGCGCTGAATCTGCATTCATGATAAGAGCATCAATTTCCCCGAGCAAATTAATCATCTGTGCATTTTCGCCGACATTCGTCAAATAACTCAAGAGGAGTGTTTTGGCCTGCCTGTAGCTGCCGGATGCCTTCAATACCGCATAGCAATTAGCGATGACTTTTTTATCCCACGGATTGAATTTGTATGCCCTGGTAAAGCAGCTTAAGGCATTTTTTGTATCTCCGGCCTTCATCGCCATAAGCCCGCTTTCATTTAGCGCTCTGACGTGGCTGGGAAACTGTTTCAGCAGCTCTTCGATTTTTTCTTTCGCTTTCACCCCATTTCCCTGCCGGTTCATAACCAATGCCTGTAACAACTGCACCTCCGGATGACCGGGGTATTTCTGCAACAATCGCTCGCAATTCAGCTCCGCCTGCCGGACATCATTACCTTCGAGTAGCGTTCTAATGGTGTTACCTTCCCCGGCAATATTAATTCTGTCCCATATTTCTGAAATATATTCGCCGGCTCTGTCCGTGCTGAAATTCTCTCGGACAAAATCGACCGCTCTTTGGCGGATAGATGGGTCTTCATCGGCCATCTTTAAGGCGGCGATTATTGTCTCTGCCAGTTTTTCGGGCGTATTGGGTGAATATAATAAACCGGTTTGCCCATCGGCCAAAGTAACAGCAGCGCCGCCGCCATCGTGAACCACCGGAATACATCCGCAGGCCTGCGCTTCCAAAGTCACCAGCCCAAAACTTTCAAACTTGGAGGGAAGACACAATATGCCGTGCTTCGGATAGATTTCCGGCATATCTTTACTGTCAACATAACCGTGAAAATATGTGCCTTCCGGCTTTGTGCTCCTGAGACTATCTCCATAGGCGTCTCCACCACGCCGCATCGAACCATCACCATAAATATGCAGCTCGGCATTGGTTATCTGCCTGCGGACTAATCGAAAAGCATCTATGAGAACGTCAACACACTTATGCTCATGTAATGCACCGGCATATATTATGGAGTGGTTGTTCCTGCCGGCATCTTTCAGCAGGTATATACGGGTATCAATAAAGTTCGGCATAATCATAAGCTTTTCATCCCCGATGCCGTCCTTGTTCAGTGAGGCCCTGTGTAGCTCTGACAGGCAAATAACTACATCGAAGTCGCTCATATATGATAATGATACGAGGTCGTCGGCCCGCCAACAGTGCTGCCATAGTATCCAAATCTGACCATCTGGCTTGGGTAAATCCTTGAAATAGCGAACGTGCGTTGCAAAAAAAACCACATCATAGCTTGCAAGAAACTCCGCCCTTTTGTTGAATTTCGGCAGGGGAATAATCTGTAAGGATTCATAGCGTTCAGGATAATTTATTAGGTCGCCGGTTATGTGAATTTCCATATCGGTGTTGTTTTGAAGCATTTGTGCAAAGTTCAGCACCGCTATTACCGTTCCTGCGGGACTGGTTTCACTGGGATTACCTATTCTGTCATAATAGAAGAGTATCCTTTGCCGGCCGACACGCGGCGATACCAAATCTCGTACCCAGTCAAAATCAGGCCTGATGCCCAAGAGCTTCTCCAAACTGCTGTGTGCTCCCACAAGGTCGCCCTGACTTTTCTGTCCCATCATAAGAGCAAACGGCGCCTGCCAATCCCCCTGTTTAGCCCGTTCAGCAGCTATCCGGTAATCTTCCAACGCCTCAGAGACCTTCCCTTTGCGTCTCTGTATTAACCCCCGCCAAAAATATGCCAGGCCGTGTTCAGGACATTTTTCAACCGCCCCGCTTATTTTCTCGTGGAAGTCATCGGGACAATTTGCAATCACCTGCCAGGCCTGAACCAGGCCTGCAACCGGATACAAATCAGGATGGCAGGTCGCTACAAAGGCACTTGAAAGCTCGCGGTTGGGCTTTATCATCCTAACATACGTGCTCTGTGGATGCACACGATAAAGGAAGAGCTTCTCGGCAATTCGTCTGACTACCGGATTATACCTGGAACAGCTTATCCAAAAACTCCAGTCTTCGGGCTGCCTTACAGCGCTCAGCAGCTCGTCGTATCCCCCCACCCGCCGCCAAAGCTCCTTTCTGTAAAGCGATGAGTAAGGCATTGTGTCCTCAAGCAAAACCTTGAACCTTAAGTAATCAGCAGGAATCCATTCGCCGTTTGCAGCCCCAAATTCCTGCAGGTTTGCAAAGACAATATCTACCTTTTCTTCCTGCTGGATTATATCCACCGCCCTTTGCATAAAGGTTCGCTCAAACATATCATCGCTATCCAAGGGCAGTATCCATTCACTCGCGGCTGCTTTAATTGCTTCATTGCGTGTGTCGGAAACGCCGGAATGTGGTTTATCAATAAAGAGGATACTTCTATCCGGATACTTTTCTATGAGCTGTTTCGCAACTTCAGCGGTATCATCAGTGCTTCCGTCATTGACAATAATACATTCCCAGTTTTTATAAGTCTGTTTAACTAAGGATTCTATCGCCTCCGGCAGGTAACGGGCCTGATTGTAACATGGTATTATGACGGATATCTTTATTGCATCATCAGCAGCTTTGGTGAAGTGAAGCTCCACTTCCCGATGAACTGCTTCGCTCACAAACCCGGCATATTTGTTCACATCGATAACCATCCCCTGCTGGTATATCTCCGCAAGTCTCTCAGGATTGTAATTTTCGTCGCCGCCCGACCTGTTCTGCGGCCACACCTGCTGGACCTTATTGACGGGATTGCAGAAAGTAACACTCGTTTTATAACACAGCAATTTGGGCCGGGTTTGTATAAACTGCTCAGTCGAGACCATTTGCGTTTCAAGTGTATTGGGATTCAGGAAATCCTGGTCGGACAGAAAATCGGCCATTTCCTTCGAGCGATAAATCGAGCTCGATACCTCAAGCGGATAGTTGTAGTCATACTCAGCCGCAGTCCAGTCATATTTCAATATGGAACCCGTGACCTTTTCGAACAGGGGTTGTTTTTGTTCGGTGTCAGTCATATAACAGTAAGTGGTATTTTCACCCAGCCGAAGTGAAAAACCAATCGCATCTTTCTCTCGGTCCAGAGCAGTAATCGCCTCGCCGATGTGAAAATGTCTGGTAAAAATATTATCATCAACCAGAAAAAGGATGTAGTCGCAACTCTCTAATACAAATAAAACTTGTTCTCTGAAGTTGTCCTCCTCAATAAAATTGACGCCGGGGAACTTGCTCTTTAATTCAGCATACTGTCCGGCATACAATTCACTCGTTGCTTTGTATAACACGGTCAAATATACATTGTCGTGGTCTCGGCAATGCAGCAAAAAAGATTCGACAGTCGCCTGTAACTGCATTGCCCTGTCTTTACTGAAGATTAGTGCGACAATGGTTTTTTGGGGCTGCTGCTTATTTTCCTGATATTTGAGCTGCTGCAATGTATCACCATTATCGACCGCCCCAACGGAGCTGCCTGCTGCCTGATTCACCAACAGCTTTTCATCGGAGACACTGACATCATCGACCCACTCAAATCTGTCTGTCAGGGCCTGTTTTAACTGCCGGTCGGATTCATCGGTTAGCACACATTTCGTAATAAAACCGTTTTCATCCATATCAGAGGTCATAAATTTATATTCATTTCTCGGCTTAAAATATGAGGCCTGATATAACTTGGACGGCTTATCGCCGTGCCAGTCGGCAAATCTACACGCAATAGCAGTAGTTGAATTTTTCTCGTCAAATCTCACTCTTCCGTCTTCGGTGAAAAATATTCTGTTTTGGTTCTGTTGTTGCCGGATTGAACAGGTATAGGGCATCGGTTTATATGTATAACCAAGCTTATCCATTATGGTTGGGAAGAAATCACCGGCAGAAATGAACCTTGAGCTTACTTGTATCGGATTTGAGGTATTATCCCTGAATATTACCCACGAAAGATAATGATTCGGAATTGGATGTTCTCCCATATTTCGCCAGTCGCCATGGTCGGAAAAGAACCAAAACACGGCGTTTGGTTCATTGAAATCCCATTGCTGCATCCATTCGAAGATTCTCTTGCCGGCAATCACTTTCTTAGATTTCTCACCAGCTTCATGAAACTGGTCGCATTTGACAAGATATAACGTATCCTCTGCCGGTTTTTCTGATTGCATCAGGCGTATGTGCTGGGCCTCCTGCTCATAGAACTTTGCAGTATCCGGACCATCGCCCAGTATAATCGGGCCTACCGCTTCTTCTTTCCAGAGTTTCCACTCGGCTGTTACGCCGCCTGGCAGCGAAGTGCTCCTTGAAAATGCCGGGTTGTTGGAGAGAAGCCCGGTGAAGTAAGCGTTGTTGTGCAATCTGACGTGCCCGCCGTGGTCGATGACCCTGCTCATAACCATTTCACTTTCCCAGGGCCAGTGAATGTTGTCCGATATCTTATATCTATCGTGCCACCGGTATCCAATTCCGTTTGCCTCGAGGTCGGACGGCATCCTGCCTGTAAGCATCTGGACATAAGTTATCAATGTAAAACAGCCGCCGACTTGGCGCAGCAGAGATAAATTATTTTTCTCGGCTATTCTCCGTATAATGCTCAAAAGCGGCATCGTGTCGAAGAGAACGCAATAAATTTTTATTGGCTGTCTTGCTTTGGTCATTGCTTTACAGACTTTGCCGTCACTTACCCATTCAAACCTGTCAACCAGCGCCTTCTTCAAATCCGGGTCCGGTTCATCGGTCCGCACGCAGTTTCTAACGAAACCATCCTGGTCGATGTCACTTACAATTGATTTATACTCGCTTGTCGGCTTAAAATATGAAACATGTTTTATCCTGGTCGGCCTATCACCGTGCCAATCGGTAAATCTACATGCGATAGCCGTCGTCGAATTAAGCGGGTCGAATCTCTGTCTGCCGTCCTCGGTAAAGTATATCCTGCTCGGGTCCTGGCTATCCTGAATTGACCGTATCTGCGGTATGTGCCCATAGTCATATCCGAACTTATTCATTACAGTTGCAAAGAAATCCCCGGCTGATACAACTTTCGACCGAGCTTCAATTGCATCGGCTGTATTATCTTTGAACATTACCCACGACAGATAATGATGCGGACTTGGATGTTCCGTCATATTTCGCCAGTCGCCGTGGTCGGAGAAGAACCAGAAAACAGCATTTGGCTCGTTAAAGTCCCACTGTTCCAACAACTGAATCACTCTATCCTCTGCAATGCTTTTGGGCGAACCTTTCAGGGTAGCAACGTGGAATTGGTCATATTTGATAAAATAGAATGTATTCTTTTGGGTTCTTTCAGATTGTATTTGGTGTATATTCTGGAATTCGTTCAAATAAAACCGTTCTGAATTTTCATCGCCGCCAAGTATTACTTGAGCAATCGTCTCATTTCCCCATGTCTTTTTTTCTTCCGCCTCCAAACCACCGGGGAATGAGGTAGTCCTCTCAAACGCCGGATTATTCGACAAAATAGACGAGAAAAAATGGCCGTTATGCAGTTTGACCCTCCAGCCGTATTCAAGGAGTCTGTTCAAGATGAGCTCTTTCTCCCAGGGCCAGTGGACGTCACTTTCATCTCCGTTTCTATAGCATTGATGTCTGTCATATCCGATGCCGTTTTTTTCAAGGTCGGAAGGAAGTTTGCCCGTAAGCATCTCCGCACATAAAGTCGTAGTAAAGCACCCTCCCACCTGGCGAAGCAGCTCCATACCATTCCTTTGAGCCAGCTCGACTACGCTCCTTAATAACGGCATAGTATCGAACAGCACACAATAGATTTTTACCGGTTTATTCCCACCTTTTCCGGAAATCGTTTTCTCCGCCAAATCCACAGAGCCGGGAATATAAGACCTGTCACCATCCGGTTCTGCAATATGCAACGATTTCTTTTGTCCAATCAGATAATGATTGCCAGGCAGATGTGCAATCGGGTATTGCGTCCATACAACATCTGTTTTACTTCCTGCTAAGTTGGAAAAATAGCTTGAGTTGTCCACCTCGCCAAACTTATCCTGATAAGCAATCAAATAATAGTCTGCTCCCGAAACCAGGTTAAATACATTATTCCTGACTTCTATAGGCGTTTCACTTATCGACCAGGCCGCAATAAAGACACGGCCTGTGGCTTTGTAATTTAGCTGCTCAGATAGTTTGCTCATATCAGAAAGTAAAACTATGCCCGTTGGGACATCAGATATATCGTTGTAGCTGATGTAAGGACCGAAACCTATGCAGCTAAGAAAGTATTCCTGTAGTGCAGTAAATTCCGGCAGGTCGTAAATAATATAGCGTCCTTTAAAACCCAGCTGATAAGCCAGTCTGCACATACTTCCATAGCCGCCTCCAAATTCAACAATCTCAGGCAGCTGTTCTATCCCACACCGGCTTTTTTGCTCTAACTGGGCAAGAGTATATGCATGGTGTATAAGATTGCCGCTGCTTTCAGGATATGCCTTATATCGCTTTGGATTGCCTACGGGTGACTCTCGAAGGGCCTTTTGCCATCTGCTCCAATCGGGCAGACTCTGCAGAAAACGCAGCTCCTCAATATTGGCCTCGTGGAACATCGTTGCAGTAATAACTTTCCAGTTGAGAAAATTATTTAAATCACCGTTTAATATCATTTCTCGAATATTGTTTTTATATTGAAGCCACTGTGTTTCGGCCTGCGAATTACTATCAGTAATGGCTGGTGAAATTTGCCTTATTCTTTTACTAAGCAGCTGAGTATGCTGCTGAGGCCCGGTCTTACAGACTTGCTGCAAACCGGCAAAAAGTCTGCTTATCAGGTCGTCCCGCGGATGTGCCCGAATAATTTCATTTTTAATTTCTTCGGCGACTTTAATATTGCCCTGAGCATATTCGGAGCGGGCAAGATAAAATTTGATTCGCCAGTGGTCAAGCCCAAGATTAATAGCCCGTTTATATTCATCCGATGCCTGCCGGTATTGCCCTTGTGCCTCCAGAGACAATCCGCTCCAAAACACATACAACGGCTCGGCATAAAAAGCCCGTCTTGTTGCGACCAAATCGGCAAGTTTTTCCTGCTCAAGTTTCTGCAATTTTTCTTCCGCATGCAGTATTTCCCGGATAGTTCTGCTGCTGCAACCCCCATAATCCGCGGCGCTTATCAAACACAACTTAAAAATATCGGTATATCTGCTGGGATGAGCAATCGCGGTCATCGTGTTTCTATCGAAGTTTTCAGTAACTTTTTTCTTGCAAACGTTAAAAAGAACACTGTAAGGATTAAACTTTATTTTGAATCCTGCCTGCTGAACTCTACGGCACCATTCAACATCTTCACCCTCACAATGGAAGAGGTCCTCATCCAAGTTGTATTTCAGCAACAATGTTTTTATCGCAATAATCTGCGCACCGTCGATCCACATTGTGGGGTCCCAATCATTGTGGTCTAAATTACAGCCCAGGTATTTACCGTTTATCGCAGTCGCAACCATCGCATCGCTGTGTTCTTCTCTGCCGTCAGGTGAAAATGTCCCGCAATACTGGACTGCCCAGTCATCGCCGAACTTTTTCATTCCCTCGTACCAACCGGCGGCCAACCTGATGCGGTCGTGGAAAATACAGACGTTCTCATAAGCAGCATTTGCTATGACGATATTCTTTTTCTTAGTCAACCATCCCTTGTCATCGTTTTCATTAAACTCGATGTATCTCACAAGATATTTGGATGAATTGGCGTATGTCCCGCAAACGATAATCTCATATTTCGGTATTTTCTGGACTATAATACTTTCGATAAGTTCATTCACCCACTCATCGCGTTTGCCGTTTGTTATTATTCCAAACGTCCATCCGCCGGACTCATCAGAGACACCGGTATCGCCAATCCACTCAAGTCTGTCAATCTGGGCCTGTTTCAACTGCAGGTCGGACTCACCAGTCTGCACATGTTTCGTAACAAAACCGTTTTCATCCATATCAGCAGTCATAAATTTGTATTCATTTTTCAGCTTGGAATATGAAACTTGATTTAACTTATATGGTTTACCGCCGTGCCCAATTCCTAAAGAGAGTATCTGCTGTGCAAAAGTTTTATAGACATCCTGATGGTAATGGTACGGAAAATCTTTCAACTCTTCATAAGTACATTCTTCGGGCTCGTGAACGATATTGTCCGCGATGCTTAAAGAATACAGGTTTTCAAACTCGCCGCTTATAAGTTCGACGGCCTGTTTAATAGCAGCTGCCCGTTCCTTAAATTTCTTTCGTCGGTCCAGCGTTGTCGGGAAATGAAGAAATACGACAGGGACATCCGGATATACAGTTCGCAGTCTAGAAAAAAAAGTGCGATACAACGATTCCAGGCCATCCAGCTTTAACAAATCCCAACATTCAAATGATTGCTCAAAGCTGCTGCTATGGTCAATATCAGAGTAGTTAGCCAAAAAATGCCATTTTTCCTTTCGATGCACAAACAACTGGTCGGTTAACTCCGAAAAGGAATCCATAAAAATGACATTCGGCCGCTGATATTGAAAAAAATCATGTTGCTGCTGCTCAATAAAAGTCAGAATATCCTTTCGGAGCAAATGTTGTTCGATAATCTGTACTTCCGGTTTGACTTCTGGTCTCTCTGCTAGGTCGAGCAGATAGTCCACGCGGGATTTTTGGTGATTCTGAGCAGAACTTTCCCATCCCAACTGCCGCAATACGTAGTTGCCAAGACAGGCGCAGCGGGAAAGTATACGGAAATCCTGAGGGACACGAGCCCCAGGCGAATAGATTTTCTGTGTTGGTAACGGCATATCGTTGTTTTCTACCACGTATTTCTATTGCCCATCACAGTTATACTTATCCTGCAATATTGGAATTACGATAAAATCTTTTCGGTAAACGGTCGAACGGCTTTTTCTGATACAGGCAATTCCTCGAACTTTTCCAAATCCGACGGAATTCCTAATCCATACATTCCATCTGTCTCCCGGCCAACGTTGTAATAAATAATTTCCATTCCATCTGCAATCATCTCATTATAAGCCGGGGCAACATAAAACTCGTTATTCACCCTCAAATTTTTAGCAATCATCCTTTCCGCTGCACGGACAAAATCATCGCCGCGACGATAATTGTAAACCCCAACAGTGGCTTCATTAGAGACAACTTGCTTTTCAACGACGGCATGAATTTCTCCTGCTTCATCAAAACAAAGATACGACCATTTAGGGTCATCCGCCCACATAGTCATAATAAGTCCATCAGCGCCGGAAATCTCCATAACTTCCAAATACCGGTTAATATCAATGTCAACCCATTGGTCGCTATTAGCAATCATCAGGGGCGTATCGTTGTCAATATAATGCTTTGCCAACAACACGGTGCAGGCAGCGCCTTCGGTTACTTCGTTTGTTAAAACAATTTTGCAATCGGGCGCCCAAGCTTCAAGCTTTTGACCAATATGATATTTTTGCGCATCCTCGCTCGAACAGACGAAAATGAACTTGTGCTCCTGCAAAGGGCGCAAATTATCAATAACAAGCCGAACCATAGGGATGCCCCTGACCGGAATCAAAGGTTTTGGCAGGGTATATCCGGCGTCCAAAAAACGACTGCCCCTGCCGGCCATAGGTATAACGATATTCAGCATACTATTGACCACTCTCGTATTTGTCGTTATTGGCGCCCGGGATTTTAACAACAACGTTAATAGCATCTTCCAGCGCTTTGAAATCCGTGGCTTCGCCCGGCTCCATCACGATAATGTCGCCTTTTTTGCAGACAATGCCGTTCATTTCAACGGCACCACATATCACCACTGATATTTCGGTAGCAATTTTGTGATAATGCATTTGCTCGCTGTCGCCTGCCTTGTAACTTTTAACTGCAACTTCCACATCGGTGGTTTTGTAAAGAGACGGCTCAAAATTGCCTACGAACCAACCATTCACCATATCTTTCAGTTTGGCCTCTTTCACAATTATTCCCCGGCAATATCCGGACGAGTTACGTCTTTCACAAAGATTATAACCTTATGCTCTGTTCGTAATCTTTTATTTTTTGAGGCATATAGAATGTATGATAGTTTTTATTGGAAATTACGTATGTCTCAAGGTTCATATTCTCCAACACCATTTCGTTCAGGGTCGGGGCAATGTAAAACACGCCATCGATGCCGGCATTTTTCTTTATGCTCTCCATAGCAGCACTGACGAAATAACGCCCCTTTTTGAAGTAGTAGAAGCCAGCTATTGCAAGCTTGCTAAGGGGTTTCTTTTCAGCAGACTCGACAATTTTGCCGGCGCCATCCAGTCTGACGTAAGACCAGCGGGGATGGATGGTCTCAAAACATATCACAGCCGCATCCAAATTTCTGGACTCGAAGTGATTCAGAATGTGATTAAGGTCCTCCTCAATAATCTGGTCACTGTTTGATATCACCAGCGGCTCATCATTATCAATATATTCTATTGCCATAAGCGCACTGCACGCCGCTCCTGCCGTATCAGAGCGTAAACGCACGATTTCGCAGTTCCCATCGGCTACCAGCTTCAGAACATTGTCCAGATGATATTTCAAACAGTCTTCCATCCTGACCACAAAGATAAACTTTTTCTCTCTGCCGATAGTATTGAGGTTTTCGACCGCCAATTGAACCATCGACTTGCCGCCAATTTCAATGAGAGGTTTTGCGAACGGATATTCAGGCGAGTCAAAAAACGTTGACTTCGCTCCTATGGGCATTAAGATATTCAACATTAGTCTCATCCTCTATCTCTCGAATCCGGCTTATGATATTCAGGTAATTAACATCCTCGACGTCGTTGACCTGCAACAGATGTGCTCCGCTGGATAGAGCCGCCTTGATACCTTTTTCGTTATCTTCCACTATCAGGCACTCGCCGGGCTCCAGGCCAAGCCGTTCAATCGCCGCAATGTATATCTCGGGGCTGGGCTTCGGCTCCGAAATATCCTGATTCGAAAGATAAAAATCAAGATACTGAATAAGGTTGGCCTTGGTCACCATTGTCTCAACGCTTTTCCTTATTGAGTTGGAACAGACAACCAGCCGATATCCCTCACTGTGCAATTTGCTCAAAGCATATTCATGATAGAACACCGGCCTGCACCGCGTATAGGCCAACTCCATAGTGTACTGCTGCTTCAGGTCATTAATAAAACTATGAAGCCGGCTCGGAAGCCCCATCTCCAGCGACAGCATCTCCAGCTTTTTCTGCGTCGGCAGTCCATCGTATGTAACCAAATGGTCATATCTGCTTATCTCCATACCAAATGGCTTCAAAGCCCTGTTCAACGCCTCATAATGCCACTCTTTTGCGTCAATCAGGACACCATCCATATCGAATATCACCGCTTTTATCTTACGCATCGAAAAATTCCTTTGCTTTCTCAGGCCGGTCCGTGCAAATCATCAGTTTCTCATTATTTAGTTTTTCATCAATCGCTCTGTAATGGCTCCATTCCGATTGATTTTCCCTGCCATGAATTTCCGGCGAAACGATACACACCTTTTTACCCGTGTTTATGTGCCCTGCTATAACAGACTCATCAGACCAGTGCTTATGAAACTCGTCCAGCCATACTCCATCTGCCTGCTCATAAAAACTCGGCTGACATTCATACTCACTCTGCCTTGTAAAGACCTTAAAGCCCTGCTGTAAATAACCCAGCCCGTCTGGAACGGACATATCAAAAACAAAATAGTTCTCTACTCCATATTTCTCGAGCAGGGCCTTGAGTCTATGCTGCAATTCATCGGCCTTAATGTTAAGAGCCAGAGGCAACCCCCTGCCAAATCCACAATACAGCTCAAAAAAACTTCCGGCGCTTATACAGTCCCGATTCGCAATATTATGACTGATTACAAGCTCATCCCTATAGTCCCTGATGTCGGTCTCGGTCCCGAAACCCATAGCAAAAGACCGTTCAAACGCAACCATCTGATTTTTTTCGGCAATATCTTTCCAGTATCCTCTATGAGATATTACTACCATTCGATTTATGTTCCCGATTTAAGCTTAGTTATTCAACCTCGTTGTCCAGCTCTCGTTTAATCGGAGCTAAATATTGCCTCGATAAGCCGCTATGGTTTTTTTGCCCCTGCGAATCCGACTTAGCTGTTCGCCCGTTTCGGTTTTCTGATCCGACAGGGCCAAAGATAACTGCTCGTATAGTTTTTTCAATTTCTCCCGTTGACTTTCAAAGTCGGCTCTCTCGAGAATTCCGCTCTGGACACATTTTCCCACGAGAGAATTCGTTTGTTTGCTTAAGGCCTCGATGCCGTCGATATCGCCGTGCTGAACCATCTCTATCTGCTCTTCCAAAAGACTTTGCAGCCCATCTAAAAGTCGTATCTGTTTATCCGCGACAACATCAGCTTTATTAATACTCATTAGATTTGTGCTCCTGCCTGCCTTTCTTGGGCCAGATTGTGCTCGGCTTCCTCCAGCAGATTTATCGCATCTTTGTTGTCAGGGTCTAAAGCCAGAAGGTCCACAAGGAGCTTTTTGGCCTGCTCAAATCTGCCGTCCTTCATATACAATGCTGCCAGCGGAAACATAACGGAAGTATCACCCGGGTGCATATTCAAATACACTTCCAGATAGTAAATAACCTTCGCAAAAGTCCCCATCCGGCAGGATGCCTGAAATAAACCAAGAAGAGCTATCAAATTATCACTATCCAGCTCAAGAGATTTAAGATACATTTTAAAGGCCTGCTCGTAATCGGCCCTCTGCTGAGCAACCATAGCCAGTCCGGCATAGGCCTTGGCACAATTGTTGTCCAGCCGACAAGCAACCCTGAAAGCTACTTCAGCATCGTCCAGAAGATTTCTCTGCAAGGCCACCACTCCAAGACCGACATAAGGTCCAGATTCATCAGGTGCTAATGTGGCTGCTTTTTCGTAGCTTTGTTGTGCCTGTGCGTAATTGCCGACGGAGCAGTAGCAATCACCAAGCTCCTGCAAAACTTCATAGTGCTGATTTACGTCATCCTGCTGATATTTCGCATTTCGGGACTTATCATAAGATTGCATTTCCTGGTCAATGCCGTTTTCTGTTATATCCATAGCAATTCTTTTCCTTCGAGTATTTGTTCTGCCTGCTCGAGCAAGCCGATTGCCGGCTCAAAATTTTTCTTTGCTTGCCTGATTTTTGCTTCCAGTAAAAGTGTGTCCACCACCGGTCGTTGCCGGTTGAGTTCACGGCATAACTGCTCTGCTCTATTCAGGTCGCCGGCATTAAAAAAAGCCCTTGCCGCCAGTGTCTTCATCCACAGTTGGTTTTGGTAATGCCCGGCGATATATTCAAACATACGAGATGCTTTCGCCAATTCGCCATTTTTCTCCGCCAACCTGGTCTGTTCGAGTAACTGGTCAAGCTGGAAAGGAATTTCGTCAGCAAGCACACGCCTTATTGAAATACCGGATGCTCTCAGAGACTGCTGGACTGTCTGAGATGAAAAATCTCTTCGTGCGCTCTTAAGAACATCTTTTTCTATTACCACCGCCCACAGGTTGTCTGTTGAACCTTCCAGCTCAAGTCCTTCCCGGCCGGACGAACTGTTAATTAAAGCATAAAGGGAATCTTCCAACCAAAACTGTCTTATTGGAAATCCGCTCGGTACTATAGCAACGTATTCTCCGTCACACCGAGCAAGTGTCTTATCTATCCGCCGGGCCTGGGGTTTGATTGATTCTACCGGCACGTTGATAATATTCGGAATATCTATACCCAAACGCCCATAATCAACCTGCGGCAGAGGCAGGTAAATCTCATACGGATAAAAGGTGTGCTGCCGGATAGAATTAAGAGCTCGCTTTGCCTGTTCATCCATCTGCTCTGCAACAAAAATTATAGATAAATCCCTGATTTTTGACCAGGGTTTGGGCGGCCTTGTGGTTCGTATAGTCTGGACATTCTTAAGATACCCGCCTATATCTTTACGCCTCTGAACCGATATTCTGTCGCATTCGTCAACCGGATTGTAATATTCGCCCGTGATTTCAGTTACATGCTGAAAATCCGAGAAAAAAGCCAGCCGGCGTGTTATATCCCAATCCACCAAAACCCTAAGCTCCTCATTATAAGGCCCGGTTTTTTCGAGCAACGTTCTGTCGTGCATAATCGATACATGCAAAACGTGGTTAAAATACAACATTAAAAAGCGGTCAAAGTCCCTGCTAACCTCTACAACCTTGCTGAGAACCTGCCGACTGCCGTCAGGCATAACCTTGCAACTAACTTTGTACAAGTCACTATATGCGACCCGGCAATTGGTTTGGTTTTCAAGAATATCAACCAGAGTCTCGATATGATTGGGATAATATAAATCATCATCGTCAAGATAGGCGATATATTTACCTTCAGCTCTGCTTAGAGCCTGGTTGAGACAGAAGGCCTTTCCACGATTTTCCTTACCATTGATGTATATCAGCCGAGTGTCGTTAAACGAATCAATTATATCTCTTACATCCTCACCCCCATCATTGACAACAATGACCTGCAAATTCGTGTAGCTTTGCTGTCCGATACTGGTCAGTGCTTCAGTTAAATATCGGGGCCGGTTAAAAGTTGAGATAAGCACACTGACAACCGGTCCAACCTTTTTCTGATAGTTATCTGTCATTGGAGGACTATCAAAGTCAGCTTTCAATTAACATTTTACTCGAATCTATTTCGGCTTCGAACTGGGAGAAAAGGTCGTTTGTTCTTTTCAACTGACTTTTCAGCGAGTAATTTTCTTCGACAAATCTTCGATATCTTTCCGGCTCATAAACATCGGAGAGAATTTGCCGACAAAACTCTTCGGAAATATTGAACAGAAATTCTGAAGGGAATATCTGGTCAGCCCCGGGGAAATTATGAACCACCGGTTTCAGGCCGCAGGCCATCCCTTCCAAGACTCCCATACCCTGGCTTTCCCCGATGCTGCCGGAAATAACATAGTGTTTATCCTGCAACCAGGAATTTAAATCCTGCTGCCAGCCGTCAAAGAACACCACATCTGTAAGCTCAAGCACCTGCACCATATATCTGATATACTGCTCGAGCATTTTGTCCTGGAAAGCTCCTGCAAAAAACAGCCTGTAGCCCGGGTCGATATAGTGCAGCTTTTGCATACACTGCAAAAGGAACGTAGGATTCTTTCTCATATTCAAATAACCAACACAGGCAAGATTTTTACCGCGCTGTTTGCCAAAAAACTTAAACCTATCAAAGTTAACGCCATTGGGAATCGTAACAATCCTTGTGCGATTTTCGACATCGGGCACCTGCTCAAGCAGAGCATCTCTGACAAACGAATTTCCAACCGTTATGAGCATATCAATATTTTCCCATTGGACCTGGCTTGGCCAGTCATTGTAAGCCTCGAAACGGTGAAGTCTGACAATATTTTTGCAGACCTTCGGCAGCTTCGAAACCATTACCGCAAGATCCGTGCACCACTCAAACCAGGAAATGTCGCTCCATTTCATTAATTCATATATCTGCTCGACACCCTGGCTCTCACACAAACGTGTCTCATACCGACATTTGGTGAATTCGTAAATGTCTGTCAGGAACTTTAAATCACCGGTCAGTCCGCAGAAGAAGGCTATCTTGGGCCTTTTGCTGCGAATCAAATCTATCATAGGTTTCAGAACCTCCTGCTCAGGGGAGATTTGAAGCGAGCGAAACAGAGTTTCGATCGCGCCGGCATTGTTGCCCTGGTCCAAGAATACGTTGGCAGTTCTGTTAAGCACATCGGCGTTCAATATCTCCAAGCTCTGCATCTGGTCGAAAAGCGGCGCAACTTCATCCGCTCTGCCAACGGACAAATGCGCTTCGACCAAATTCCAGATTATTTCAGCAGAACTGCCCTGAATATTTTTCGCTTTAACAAAAAACTCGATGGCCTCATCCGAACGCCCAAGGCAGTAGAGGATTGCTCCGACATCGTTCAGCGCCTGAGCATCATCAGGCGCAGTGCGAAGATATTCCTGAATGCAGGTCAGCGCCTGCTGATACTGGCCCGCCTCGGCTAACTTGAGAGCCCTCTGATAATTATTGAAATCATTTTCCATTATTACCCTTTAGCTTATTTGTAATTCCTAAACCGGCGACCTGATAGACACAGGCCAAAAAAGATAGGTGCAAATCTCGTGCCGTTTGACTATGCCAATATATACCTGCGATTTCGCAGTGTTGGCCCGAAAATTCGTATAAAAATCAAACATTTATGTCGCTCAAATAGCCATTTTCCCACAACTTTAGATATCCTCGCCAAACAGTTAATCGATGAAATCCAGCAGTGACATTGACAAAAGTCTTGCAGCCATCGATAACGACATCTGGTATAGAACCTCATAACGCGACAGGTCTATGGCAACCTGGGTAATGTCCGCTTGCTGCAGACGAGTTACTTCATCTTCTGCGTTATATTTCAGGTTCGTAAGTGTATCCTGAAGGTTATACAGGAAGTTGACTTTTGCCCCGAGACAGCTCTGATTTCCAGCCAAAAGATTCATTGCTTCATCCAGCGAGTCTAACGAGCTTAACAGCAGCTCCTGCAGCTGTTCATTTGAAAGCTCTTTCTCATTTTCCAATATGTCCCGGATTGTTATAAGAGCGTTGAATATATCGTAAGTCCCCGGCACACGCACAAGCGCGACCCCCGTATCGCTCAATTCCGTAGTATCAACATACAGCACTTTTCCGGTTCTTGAATCCGTTACAGCCAGATTTGTATCCCCATCATCCGGGACAGGAACATAGCTCGCTCCGTCATCGATGGATAATTTATAATTAGAGCCCTCGCGTATTACTGTCAGCCAAACATCGCCCGTTACGTTCGATGTTCCAGTGCCGGCCTTGGCACCGGTGTCACCCAGAAAAACAGGAGTACTTCTATCATCGGAACAAAAAATGCTGTCACCTGCATAAAAAGCACAGACCTGAACATTAGATGCTACTTCTATATTTCTTCCATCAGAACTTCCCTGATAAGTTACACTCGTGATTTCCCCATCAGTCCGCTCCACAACATAAGGAGCCGACGACGTATTACTTCCTCCAAATAGATACTGGTCCGTATTCTCGGTGTTAGCCAAAAGAACTATTTGCTCAAGAGCATCGTTGATTATCCCTGCGACTCGCTGTCGCCCAGCCTCGTCATAGACTCCACTGGCAATTTGAGTCAGTTGCGTTTTGGTCTCCGACAGGACTGACAGCATATCCCCAAAAATCGTGGATGAAAACTCGAGAGTTGTCATAACGCTCGATAAGTTGTCCAGATAATTATCCAAAGAGCTTTGCTGAGCGTTAAACCCCAAGACCTGATATGCAGATGAAGGTTCGTCAGATACCCTGTTTATACGAGAACCAGTGGATGCCTGTTCCTGCAAGCGAGCCAAGGCCTCAGTGTGCAAATGCAATGCATAATTGACATTATTATAAATGTTATTCAGCGACCCACTCATTACAATCCCACAAATAAATATCAACTGTATGGCTGTTTATACTACTTCCATAATAGTCAAAATCATTGATTGAATGGTATTCAAATACTTAGCCATAGCCTGAAACATCTGCTCAAAAATCAATATCTGCGCGGCTTCATCATTTATATCGACGCCGCTTATCTCACTTTGCTGGCTGGAAAGGTTATGAACTATCTCTTCAATATTGTTCTGTTGGATTTGCTTAATATAAAGCTGTTGACCGATATCCGTAACCAATCGGCGATAAAACTGTCCCGGCGTCATTTCGCCCAGGCCGCTTACGGCTTCGTCTTTCAATTCTGCCAATCGCAAGGCATTGTTGTTGTCCGTCATATCCGGCCCCAGAGAAGTTGCTATTCGACCAGGATTAGCAGATATATCGGAACAAACCGCCATATTCGCAGCGCTACTGCCGGAGAAAAAAGTGTTAATTCCGACTGCCGCCAGCACGCCTGAAGTATCACTGTTGGCAAAAGCGGCGACTTCAAAACTATCGTCATCGTCGGCACTCAAATCACCGACACCCAAAGCTATTTTAATTCCGTTGCCTACGTCAAGTTTATCTCCCGCTGCATAACCTGCACCGATATTCAAATTTGCGATAACCTCATCGTTTTCATTTGTTACCTCAAGCCGCAAATCGTCGACTCCTACCGTGCCGTTACCTATAACAGTGAAGGTGAAAGTTTGATTTTCAGTTCCCGTGTAAATACCTGAAACAGACACGTCTGGCGGTGAGGGGTCAGTAAAATTACTCCAAGTCGGCTCAGGTAAAACACAGGGAAGAAAGTCAAATTGATAACCTGCATCGGCCCATATACTCATGCGTAAAGCGGAAACTGTCGCGTTCAAACCGTCTCTCGCTGAAATCTCGGCAGCAATTGTAGTTAGGGAATCTGTTGACACATCAACATCAATTTCGTGCCGAGTTATCTGGCCTGTGCTTGTATCGGTGACCCTTATATATATTGTTCCATCGGTTACAGATGTGTCGAAATCTGCCAAATCCTCGCTTTCCATGCGCCAGCCGCTCAACTGCGTAAATGAGCCGGCAGAACCCACCCCCTGAACATGATATTGATTCACCTGTTGAATAATTGCGTTTGCCAGACTATCAAGGTCGTTGTGAATCTCCGATAAAATGCTGTTTTTTAACGCCAATAAACCCCCAAGCAGGCCACCTTGAACATCATTATCATAATTACGCGCGCCGGCAATCGAGATCCCCAGTGTGTCCTGCTCTCTCAATCCTACTTCCAGTTCGGTCGCTCTGGCACCAACTACTCCCGGCAATCCGGCCAAGCTGACATCAACAACTCCGTACTCCCCCTCCTGAGTCTCTACATTAATTAATTCCGACAGCTCATTTATGAGCTGGTCCCTCCGGTCGCGCAAATTATTGGCTACTCCACCAACTACTTCTATCCTTTCTATATTGTTGTTAAGAGCCGCAATCTGATTCAATACCGTATTAATTTGTTCGATGGCGTTATCAGCCTCCAAGCCAATCTGTGTCTCCATTGTGGTAATTAACTCACTTAATGTTCTGAATTGATTGGTCAGGGTCTCAGCGGCGCTTACAACCTGATTTTGCCAGATGCCTTCCGCGGGATGAGCTGCCAGGTCCTGCAATGCATTAAAGAATTCATCGATGGCTACACTCAGGCCGCTACCGGAAGAAAGCTCTCCAAACGCAGTTTCAATTGTGCTTAGCGTCATGGTCTCACGTGATACCTGGCTTAACGTTGACTGCTGCCTGAGAATCTCCTGCTCCAAAAGAGAGTCGATTATTCTTGTAACGTTGGCAATATCTACGCCTCCTCCAATAAGCACAGAACCCTGCTGTGAAGAGTATGCAGGAGTTAGCTCTATTCGTTGGCGGTGGTAGCCCTCAGTGGCTGCATTAGCGATATTATTGCCAATTATATCAAGCGCTCTCTGAGCAGCATCAAGGCCGCTAAGCCCTATGGAATAACCTTCCATTTTTAATCCTTTTGTTTTACACCGACTGAATCAATCCAAAGCCAAACTGGTCAAGCTTCAAAATCGTAAATTAACAAAAGCCGTCTCGCCCTGCTGCTTAGCCGCACCACTATTGGTGTATGTAACCGTTTTAGACTTACCAAGTCCTAAAATACTCTTTAAGAGCAAACTGTTGAATCTGGCACACTCTGACAAAAGCAAGGCGGTACTTATATGCTCTTTTTTGAGTTCCTTAACCAATTCCTTAAG
>Ga0315538_1000416_pt1 | contig 27098 bp, 32 predicted proteins | sample SalMarSW160230MG_2_FD_203834 | JGI IMG/M metagenome (GOLD analysis project Ga0315538, IMG submission 203834) | Salt marsh sediment microbial communities from the Plum Island Ecosystem LTER, Massachusetts, United States - Salt Marsh Sediment SW1601-230 ...
TAGAATTATTATAACCACGTTAGAATCAAAAGAGCTTATGGTTGATAAGCTTTTGAATATAAATGTTCCCAAAGAAAAAATCATTATGCTTGAGTAGAAAAAACGTTCAAAGAAAATAGATATCTATATAAGCTAAGATCTTAAAATTTATGTCAAGTTGTTATAATAGATTTTGGTGAAAGAGATAGTAGATACTGGATACTTGATACTGGATAAATACGGGAAGGGACTTTCCGCATTATTGTGGTTCTTCATCCAGCATCCAGAAACCAGCATCTAGCATCGCTTCGCATCAAGCATTGGATTATTTTTTTCCTCAACTCGTCGGTTTGAGGCGGAGCTTCGCTAGTCTTATAAAAGCAGGTGTATGCTGAAGCAGGGTAGAAAAAGTTTACTATTGACCATGGTAACTGTTTTTAGTATATGCTTAGCACCTTTGTTATCAGCCACAGAGATAAAAAGGATCAGCATAAATGAGGCTTCAGTATTGAAAGAATTATGGCACATTTTTGCTGCCAGAAGATATCATGAAGCTTAAGGGCATGGGCGCCGAGATCTTTAAATTAAATAAAAAGAGGATCACGGTGAGCATTGAAAGTATTAATTGAGAGGCTTGTATGAGTAAAAATATTGGAAAGGCATGTAGTGTGTGGATATTATTTTTTGTACTTTTCTCCCCTTACTATGCACATTCCCAGAAGTGGTCGGATACTACGATAAAGTCTTTACCTGATTCATCCTTTGCAATGGTAGAGGTTAAAAAAGACAGAACAAAGGTACGGCACTTTCCCTACAAGGATATAAACGGCCGTATTGATATTAACCAATTAATCTATTGCCTTGGCACATTTAGCGATGAAACCTGGGTAGATCACCAACACAAAGAGATCGCAAGAAAGAGACTTGAAGAGCATTACTTCAGGTTTAAGCTTAATCAATCAAAAGAGGGAATAAAGGCAGCCATCAACATTAACACCGCCAACTTCAAAGATTTGGTTTGTTTGCCCAACATTGGCCCTGTTACGGCAGTTAAAATTTACAGATTTAGAGAGACTCACGGGTCTTTTAGTAGTATTGAAGATATAAAACAGGTTGAGGGTATTGGGCCTGCTATATTTGACGGAATACGGTATTATATTACAGCTCAATAATCTTATATCGTATTACAAAAGAACACATGTAATGTGGAGATAATAGATAAATGCCATTTAGCAAAAATATTCTCTGTATAGGCGCTGGTTATGTAGGTGGCCCTACCATGGCTATGATAGCTCATAAGTGCCCACACTATAAGGTTACAGTTGTGGATATAAACCCAAAACGCATAGCTGAGTGGAACTTTGATGATCTTCCCATTTACGAACCTGGGCTTGATAAAATTGTGACCTCGACAAGGGGCAAGAATCTTTTTTTTAGCACGGAGATCGAGCGTGGAATCAAGGAGGCAGAGATAATTTTTGTTAGTGTCAATACGCCGGTCAAGACCTTTGGCGCTGGAGCTGGTATGGCAGCTGATTTGCAGTATTGGGAAAAAACAGCTAGGCAAATACTGAAGTATTCTGAATCCAGCAAAATAATTGTAGAAAAGAGCACTTTTCCCGTTAGAACCGCCTTTGCTATGGAAAGAATTCTTTCTTTAACCGAGAACGATATCCACTTTGATGTCCTTTCTAATCCTGAATTTCTGGCTGAAGGCACAGCCATTAAAGATTTGGAATATCCAGACCGAGTCCTTCTCGGGTCAAGAGAAACACCAAGCGGTGTAAAGGCAAGGGATGAGCTGGTCAAAATTTATGCCAGTTGGGTTCCTAAGGAGAGAATAATAACATCTAATATCTGGAGTAGCGAACTGTCCAAGCTTGTAGCCAATGCCTTTTTGGCCCAAAGGATATCGTCAATAAATTCCTTCACAGCCCTTTGTGAAAAAACCGAGGCCGATATAACCGAGGTTGCCCGGGCAATTGGCATGGACAGTCGTCTGGGAAACAAATTCTTGAATTCAAGCCTTGGCTGGGGTGGATCATGCTTCAAAAAGGATATTTTGAATCTTGTCTACCTATGCAGAAACTATGGTCTTAGCAAAGAGGCTGATTATTGGGAAGGCGTAGTCAGAATTAATGAATACCAGAAGGAGCGCTTTGTACTCAATATGGTAAGTGCAATGTTCAATACATTAGTGAGCAAGAAAATTTGCCTTTTTGGTTTCGCCTTTAAAGCAAATACAAGTGACACAAGAGAAAGCCCGGCTATATTCATCTCCAAAAGACTGTTAGATGAAAAGGCCGAGTTGGTAATTACTGATCCAAAGGCATTAGACAATGCAATGACAGATCTGGATGGTATAGATGGAAAGATATCTTATATTGAAGATCCCTATGAGGCTTCAGATGGCTGTGATGCCATTGCCGTTATGACAGAGTGGGAAATATATAAGAGTCTCGATTTTGAAAAGATATACCGGTCAATGGTTAAACCGGCCTTTATCTTTGATGGGAGAAATATTCTCGATCATAAGGGATTGTTTGATATCGGCTTCAATGTTTTTCCAATTGGAAAACCTGTTCTGACACATTTTTAGTAAAAATTAAGCTGTCAGTCATCCTATGATTAGTTTTTAATAAAGGGGCAAAAATATGAAGATTCTAGAAGAGGATCAAATTCCCCAAAAGAAGGAAGAAGGTGAAATAAGGAAATATTATTTTTTCCCTGATTTTGATAATTTCGAATTTGTAATCACGCATATACCGCCCAATAAAGTTGAAGAAACACATGGTCATAAAATAATAAATGAGGCAATCTATGTTATATCTGGAGAGGTTGTTGCGATTGAAAATGGTTCAGAAAAGATATTAAAGACCAATGACGCAGTATTATTTGAAGTAGGAAAGTTACATACAATATCAAACGTATCAAATGATGATTCCATTTTATTAACAATTAAGCAGCCAAAAGCATTAGATAAATTCTTTGGTGATAATTATAAGAAACAAAACCTTACAAATAATGAACTTCTTGTTATTTTAGAACAAAATTGGCTTCATGCACGGCATGTTGAAGATGAAAGACTTTGGTTTACAAACATATATGCTCTTATTGTAGCTGGAATGATTGGAACAATTAGTATTATAGGACTTCGGTTATTTTGGCCGTTAATTTTCGCAAGTTTATTTCTTATCTTTTTGTCACTATTAGGAATAATAGCTACATATAAATTAACCGCTGAATTTCATAATCACATAGAAAAAATAGAATTAATAATTGAAAAGCTTAATGCAAAAAAATATATGGGTTTGCCTCTAGATCTTTATCCAGGAGGTAAATGGAAATTTATTAGATTTACAATTGCTATGTATTTATTATATATATTGGTAACTATTGTGACCTGTAGCGGGCTAGTATATTTATTAATGTATCCGTGCAAATTTTTTTGATCCCCCAAGAAAGCTTAATCACGCGACCATTTTCAGCTAATCAACGTGCTTGGTCTCGCAAAAAGGATCAAGGCCAAAATCCTTCAGGCATCTACCAGTGAAATATATGGTAATCCCAGCGTGCATCCCCAAAAGGAAGATTACTGGGGTAATGTCAACACCATTGGCCCACGGTCTTGCTATGATGAAGGGAAGCGTTGCGCTGAAACCCTTTTTTTTGACTATCATCGGCAAAACGGGGTTAATATCAGGGTAGTTCGGATATTTAATACCTATGGACCACGGATGCACCCAAATGATGGTAGAGTTGTGAGTAACTTTATTGTCCAGGCCCTAAAGAATCAGGAAATAACAGTATACGGTGATGGGTCACAGACCCGTTCCTTTTGTTATAGCGATGATATGATAGAAGGTATACTACAAATGATGAATGGACCGGATGACTTTATTGGCCCGATAAATTTGGGAAATCCTTATGAATCCGGCATTTTGCAATTAGCAGAGTTGATTATCAAATTAATTGGCAGTCGATCCAAGATCATCTTTAAACAACTTCCCCAGGATGATCCCTTACATCGTCAGCCGGATATCACCCTGGCAAAAGAGAGATTTAATTGGAGGCCAAAGATAGACTTGGATGAAGGGCTAAAGAGGACTATCGAATATTTCAGAACTATTGTCCCTGACCTGCCGCCCCATTTTACCACGTTAAATGTTTAATTTCCCTTTCTTATATACAATTATTCTCCTTGTCCTCATGACCATTTTTTTGGTCAAAGAAATCCTTGACCCTGATATTGTTATTTTTTCTTCTCTTTTGCTATTGATCGTAGGTAGGGTTGTCACCATTAAAGAGGCATTCGTTGGCTTTTCTAACAGTGGGATGCTTACCGTTGGATTTTTATTTATCATTGCAAAGGCATTACAGGAAACCGGCGTTCTTAATCAGTTAGGCAATATTTTTCTTGGGAATAAGAAGAAAAAAAAGATGTCAATCAGATTGCTTCGTTTCCTTTTCCCTGTGTCTGCTATTTCGGCATTTTTTAACAATACCCCGATTGTGGCTATGCTCATACCGGTAATTAATACTTGGGCACGAAAGAACGAGTATGCAGTTTCTAAATTTCTTATCCCTCTTTCCTATGCAGCCATTTTAGGCGGGACATGCACACTGATTGGCACAAGCACAAACCTTGTTGTCCATGGATTAATGATTGAAACAGGTATTGGCGGAATGTCTTTCTTTGAGATATCTAAAATCGGTATTCCATTGATGTTTATTGGTGTTTTGGTTGTTTCTATCTTTGGTCATCGGTTTTTGCCAGATAGAAAGGAACCTATAATTGAACTCGGAGATCAAACAAGAGAATATGTAATCGAGTTAAAGGTCCAATCTGATTATCGATATCTGGGATATAGTATTGAAGAAGCAGGCTTGAGACATTTAAAAGGATTGTTTCTTTTTCAGATAGAGAGGAATCAAAAAATAATAGCCCCTGTTGGGCATGAGGAAGAGTTACAAGTAGGCGATAGGCTGTTTTTTACCGGATTGCCCAGGACCATCATAGAATTACAGAAAACCCCTGGTCTCACAGTGATTAAAGATAAAGAATTTGATCTTAAAAACTACGACTCTGATAAGTTAAAAACATTTGAGGCAGTCATCTCTCCTGCCTCTCCTTTGATTGGGTATAATGTAAGGGAGAGCAATTTCCGGGGTCGTTATAATGCAGCAATCCTTGCAATTCATAGAAGTGGAGAGAGGATTAAGAAAAAGGTTGGAGATATTGTTTTCCATGCAGGAGACACATTGCTTATTTTGGCGGGACATCATTTTTTAAAGGATTGGTATAACTCAAACGATTTTTATTTAATTTCAGAGTCTGAAAAAATACCCTCCAAACCCAAGTGGTATTCGTTTTTTTCATTGTCTATACTTTTTTTAATGATTCTTTCTATGGCCCTCAATATTGTGCCAATCCTTGTATCAGTTAGTATTGCTGCAGTAATACTTATTATCTCAAAGTGCATCACTCCTCATGAAGCACGAAAAAGTGTTGAGTGGTCTATTTTACTCATTATTGCATCGTCATTTGGAATTGCTAAGGCCCTTGATAATTCCGGTGTTGCCTATTTTTTGGCAAACAAGTTAATCATTATAGTAGGCTCTTTTGGTATTCTTGGACTATTGGCCGGAGTATATTTCATGACAAGTCTTTATACAGAGATTATAACAAATAATGCAGCAGCTGCACTTCTATTTCCCATTTCCTTATCAGCAGCAAACCAGGCAGGTGCTGACCCACGTCCTTTTGTTATTGCTGTGGCAATAGCTGCCTCTGCTAGTTTTGCAACCCCTCTGGGGTATCAAACAAATCTTATGGTATATAGCCCAGGGGGATATAAATTTAATGATTTTCTAAAGATTGGAATCCCGATGAATATTTTTATAGGTTGTATGGCAATTACGATTATCTACGCACTAAATTTTATCTGAATTATTTTCAACCTTTGCGATATGTCCTTTGTGCAATGCATATGATTCAATGATGTGACAAATCCCAAAAGGAGCGAACATGTCTATATCCCCCCACGGCGGCAAACTCCGCCCTCTGTTAGCAATAGGAGATGATTTAATAAAAGGTTTCAACAAAGCCAATAATATACCCCACATCACCATGAACTCCCGTGAGGTTTCTGACCTGATCATGCTTGGCATGGGTGCATTCAGCCCTTTAAAAGGCTTTATGGTCAAAGAAGACTATGAAGGGGTCCTTAAAGAGATGCATTGTAAGGATGGAACCTTCTGGCCGGTACCCATTACCCTTGCGGTAACCAACGAACACGCCAACTCTCTCAAAGAGGGCCAAGAGGTGGCCCTGGTGGATGAAACTACAGGCGCAATTATGGGAATCATGGCATTAGAGGAAAAATTTGCCTATAGCAAGGAATTGGAGGCAAAAAGGATATTCCAGACAACTGATACAAAGCATCCCGGGGTAAAAAAACTCTACGAACAAGGAGACATCCTTGTAGGAGGGTCAGTAACGGTCCTCAGCGAAGGAGAATATCCGTCTCGTTTTCCTATTTATTTCGCTCGCCCAGAGGAGGTACGCAAAATCTTTGAAGAACGTGGATGGAGGAAGATTGTGGCCTTTCAGGTACGAAACCCCATTCACCGCTCCCATGAATATTGCACGAAGATTGCCCTGGAGATAAGCGATGGCCTCTTCATTCATCCTCTGGTAGGTGCATTAAAAGAAGATGATATTCCAGCGGAGGTGAGAATACGCTGCTATGAAGTTTTATTAGAAAACTATTACCCAAAGGACAGTGTTTTACTGCGGGTCTATCCTATGGAAATGCGCTATGCAGGCCCTAAGGAAGCCCTCTTGCATGCTATTATCCGACAAAACTTCGGATGCAGCCACCTTATTGTTGGCAGAGACCATGCAGGTGTTGGAAATTATTATGGCCCCTTTGATGCCCAAAAAATCTTTGATACCTTAAAGCCAGATGATCTTGAGATTAAACCCCTGAACATTGACTGGACATTTTACTGCTACAAGTGTGAGGGCATGGCTTCACTTAAAACCTGCCCCCATAGAACAGAAGACCGATGTCTGATCAGTGGAACAGAGCTCAGAAGGATGCTCTCTATGGGAGAGATGCCACCACATGAATTCAGCCGCCCAGAGGTATTAGAGATTCTTATTGATTATTACAAGGGATTGAACAGGCAGAAAGGAGAACAGAAATGAGTATCGCAAAGGACAGTCCAAAGAGTCAAAATATCACCTGGCATCATGCGATTATTACAAAAGAGGATAGAGAACAATTACTTAGGCAAAAGGGGATAACCCTTTGGTTTACAGGTCTTTCTCAATCAGGTAAATCTACTCTAGCTACAGAGGTAGAAAAGATACTCCATGAAAGGGGTTACATTACCTTTATCCTTGATGGAGATAATATCAGACATGGTCTTAATAGGAACCTTGGCTTTTCCCCTGAAGATCGTGAAGAAAATATCAGAAGGATAGGTGAAGTAGCTCACCTTTTTTCCCAGGCTGGTATTATTAATATGACAGCCTTTATTTCACCCTACAGGGCCGACAGAAGGAAGGCCAGGCATCTTGCAAAGGAGGGTGAATTTATAGAAATCTTCTGTAGATGTTCATTAGATGCCTGTGAAAAGAGGGATAAGAAGGGGCTTTATAAAAAGGCACGGGCTGGAGAGGTTCCAGAGTTTACCGGCATCTCCGCACCTTATGAGGAGCCAGCAAATCCTGAGATAACAATTGAGACTGATAAAGAGACAATTGAACAAGGGGTTGAAAAAATAATCTCCCATCTTGAAAAGAATGGGTTAATAGAAAAATAGAGTAGGCATGAACTTCTCTTAAATAAGTAGCCGTATACTATTGACTAATCAGCAATAACTTAATAAACAAACAACAGCTTCAATACTACCACCTTTTTTTATTTAGCATGAAATGTACACCATGATGTAACCGTGAAAGGTATCAGAACACATAGAAAAAAATTAACGTCGGGAAGCTACAGGTAAATCTAATATTACATGTTCTATTGACTGATGAGAATGATGCTTGAAATCACTATCTAATTCAGTCAAAGACTATGTTTTGAAAGCAGTTGAAAACGATGCGTAGACCTTTTCAAAACCTAACAATTTTTTTCGCCCCAATGAAGAGGGTGGACTTTTTTGAAGTGACTGGTGGAAGGGCGCTGTCTTTTCGCAATGTATCAGTGGGGGAAACCGCAGGCCCCGATTTATCGGGGCAATGCGGAGGGAGCAAAATTCCCCCATGGATACGTTGCTGAAAAGACCAGCCCGGAAGCCTTGGCCTCCGGCCCATAGGGCTTGCGCCCCAGAGGGAACTGAAGAAAAAATCTGTCCTCGTTAAGAAATAATGGATTATGTAAAGCTCTCAAAACTTGACTGTGACTTATTCACACATGCTCCAAGTTAGTAACAATATATAAACGAAAGTGTTAACCATATGTATATAAATATTCTTGTCACAGGTGGTGCCGGGTTTATCGGCACAAACTTCATACGTCATGCCCTTACTGTAAGGCCCGATTGGCGTATCGTTAATCTGGATGCACTTACCTACGCAGGTAATCCTGCCAACTTCGAAGACCTTGCTCCAGGACAGGCAGAAAGGTATCGCTTTATCCGGGGAGATATAGGAGACACCGCTCTTATTGAACGTATCTTTTCTGAAGAAAAACCCGAAGGGATTATTCACTTTGCAGCTGAATCACATGTGGATCGATCCATATTGGAGCCTGAAAAATTTCTGGAAACAAACATTATGGGTACTTTCCGATTAGTTGATGAAAGCCTTAAGTTTTGGAAAACTATGGGAAGACCAGAGGGATTTCGTTTTCTGCATATATCCACTGACGAGGTCTATGGAAGCCTTGGCCCTAATGGATACTTTACAGAGAATACACCCTATGATCCTTCCAGCCCCTACTCAGCCTCCAAGGCTTCTTCTGATCATTTTGTCAATGCCTATTTTCGCACCTATGACCTGCCTACCATTATTACAAACTGCTCTAATAATTACGGACCGTTTCAGTTCCCTGAAAAACTTATTCCTTTGATGATTTTAAATATCTTGGAAGAAAAACCTTTACCCGTTTACGGAGATGGTAAAAACGTTCGAGATTGGCTTTATGTTATTGATCATTGCGATGGCCTCATTAAAGTTTTTGAGGAGGGAAAGCCCGGAGAAAATTATAACATCGGAGGTGGTGCAGAGCGTCAAAACATTGAAATCGTTTATCTCCTGTGTGACCTTATGGATGAACGTTTGGGGCGGTCTGGAAAAAAATCGAGCCGTAGCCTCATTCACTTTGTTACTGATCGGCCAGGGCACGACTTCCGTTACGCCATTGACGCCACTAAGATTACAGAAAAATTGGGATGGGTTCCTCATCACCGTTTCGAGGAGGCCCTGGAAGCTACTGTAGATTGGTACATGAATCATATGGAATGGGTGAATTCGGTACGAAGCGGTGAATACAGAAAATGGATTGAACTCAATTACAGCGAACGAGAATTTGAACAAAATCCCTACACTAACGATAGATGAGAAAGAGGAGATACCTATGAAAGGAATTATACTTGCTGGTGGTTCAGGGACTCGACTATACCCAATTACAAGGGTAGTAAGTAAGCAACTGTTACCGGTCTATGATAAACCTATGATCTACTACCCACTCTCGGCACTTATATTAGCAGGAATTCAAGAGATTCTCGTCATTTCTACGCCCGAAGACATACCGCGGTTTCAGAGGCTTTTAGGGGACGGATCACAGTGGGGGATTTCGTTTACTTATGCTGAACAGCCTCGACCTGAAGGACTTGCCCAGGCGTTTATAATTGGTCATGATTTTGTAGGGAAAGATAATGTTTGCCTGATCCTTGGGGATAATATCTTTCATGGACATGGGCTTCCAGGTAGACTTCGAAATGCATACTCCAGAAAAGAGGGCGCAACTGTTTTCGGTTATTGGGTAAAGGATCCGAAGCGCTATGGTGTGGTATTTTTTGATGAAGATGGAAAGGCCGTGGACATTGAGGAAAAACCGACTCAGCCAAAATCTAATTATGCAGTAACAGGCCTCTACTTTTATGATAATGGAGTGCTTGATATTGCTGCTGAGCTCAAGCCCTCTACTCGGGGAGAACTGGAGATTACCGATGTCAACCGCGTTTATCTCCAGTTAGGGAAGCTTTTTGTTGAAAAATTAGGGAGAGGATTTGCATGGCTGGATACAGGGACACATGAGTCACTTCTTGAGGCGAGCACATTCATCGAGACCATCGAGAAGCGCCAGGGATTGAAAATAGCATGCATTGAAGAAATCGCATATCGGATGGGCTACATCAATGCAGAGCAAGTTTTAAGACTTGCACAGCCAATGCAGAAAAATGGATATGGTCAGTATCTTATAGAAATAACCAGACATGAGAGTATGTAATATGAAAGTCATTCCTACATCTCTTCCAGATGTTCTCATCATTGAACCTCGCGCCTTTGAAGATAAGCGAGGGTTTTTTATGGAGACGTATCATCAAAAAAGATACGAGCAATTGAGCATGCATTCCATTTTTGTTCAGGATAATCTTTCTCACTCGGTCCGTGGTATTCTCAGAGGGCTGCACTATCAACTTCACTATCCCCAAGCGAAATTGGTTCAGGTTATTAATGGTGCAATTTTTGATGTAGCTGTTGATATTCGCCAAGGTTCCCCAACGTTTGGGAAGTGGATAGGTGTCCATATCTCGGATAAAAACAGACACCAGATATTTGTACCAGAAGGATTTGCGCATGGTTTTTGTGTTTTAAGCGAAACAGCAGATGTAGTGTACAAGTGTACCGATTTCTATGCCCCTGATGATGAGGGAGGTATTTTGTGGGCCGATCCAGGTATTGGTATTAACTGGCCGATAGCAGATCCACTGCTTTCAAGCAAGGATAGCACCTATCCATGTTTAAGCGATGTACCTCCAGAGCGCCTCCCTGTTTATTAAGCCAGAGGCTTATAAAAAGGATAGAACATGAAAGTGATTGTTATTGGGGAAAATGGCCAGCTTGGCTGGGAGGTGTGCAGGAGGGGAGCAAAGCAAGGTTTTGATATTGTACCCTTAGATATTCCAGAGTTTGATATTACTGAGTCTTCTGCGGTTAAAAAAGCAGTAAGTCGCTCTGGTGTCTCGTTGGTTATTAACGCATCAGCCTATACAGCGGTTGATAAGGCAGAATCAGAACCAGAACTTGCCTTTGCAGTTAATCGCGATGGACCAGCATACCTTGCCTCTTCCTGTGCAAAAATTGGAATCCCGCTTATTCATGTTTCTACAGACTATGTTTTTAATGGTGATAAACAAGGCCCGTATCTTGAGACAGACCCTCCCTCTCCTCTCGGAGTTTACGGCAATAGTAAGGCAGCAGGTGAGACAGAAGTTAGGGGCCTTTTGCAGGAGCACATTATTCTTCGCACAGCCTGGCTCTATCCATGGGAATAATTTTGTGAAGACGATGCTCCGCTTAGGCAAAGAGAAAGAGATAGTGAGGGTAGTGGCTGATCAGTATGGCTGCCCTACCTATGCGGCAGATCTCGCTGATGCCATTGTAGCAATTGCAACTCAAATCAGTGAACAACGTGCCATTACCTGGGGTACCTACCACTACTGTGGGAAGGGCGTGACTACCTGGCACGGTTTTGCTGAGGCGATTTTCAATCTAGCGAGAAAGCATTGTTCGCTTGCTGTGAAAGAGGTAGTGCCCATTATAACAGAGGAATATCCAACTCCAGCAAAAAGGCCTGTATATTCAGTACTGGATTACTCTTTATTTACAAAACACTTTGCTGTTTACCCCAGACCTTGGCAGGAGAGCCTGGTCGATATGATCAACCACTTGTTATCTTAAACAAATCACCGCAGAAAAATGCAGACAAGCGAGAAATGCTTGGTCCAAAGACAGACGGGTAGTGGTAATCCGGTGGAAAGAGGAAATAGATCGGGCGCAGACAAATCTTTTTGATGCTTTGGGATATACCTATTCTGTGTTTGTAACGAATCTCGATTGGGATGAAGAAGACATCTATCGTTTCTATGACAAACGGGCTGATATAGAGAATCATATTCGGGAAGGAAAATATGACTTCCATATCGACCACATTTCCACCGACCATTTTCATGTCAATGCAGCTGATTTGGAATTGAGGCTTTTGGCCATGAATCAGATTATTTTGTTTACCACAGATATATTGAAGCGACATTGTCCGCGACCTTTTGCTTCTACGGTGAGGAGGAAGTGGTTGCTGATCCCAGCAAAGCTGGTTGGAAATAGCCGTCAGTTAACTTTGAAACTCTCTGATTAGCATCCTTACCGTGATGCCTGGACTTTCTATCGGGAAAACCTTGCAAGTACTTAAACTTACCGAATTCGCAACTGTTCTGAAACGCAGGTCTAAGGGAAAGGTGTCTGAAAAAACAATGAAAAGATGCCTTTCACGTCATTTTCATCTGTGGCCACAGCCATTTTACCATCATAATGGCCGTTAAGCTCGTATCTTGAGTTACTCGTACATGCAGGAAGCTCAATTTAGCCTTTCATAAGGGCAATACTTGCGAAATTTGGGATAATAGCAGATTCACAGTTTACAAACGATGAGGTCATTGAATTTACATCTGTACAGAAAAATCAGGTTTCTGTTATTTACTTAGGTGTTGGTCCCTTTTTTGAAAGAAAACTACAAGACAAAGAAGTCAGGAGTGTTTTGAAGGAGCTTCTGCTGTGGGAGGCTCATTATATCCTCTTTGTGTCAAATACATACCCACACAAAAATGTTCATATACTGGTAGATGCTTTTATCAAGGTAATGGATGTCATTCCTCACAATCTGGTGCTTGTCGGAAAGCCTCGTTTGGGAGAAAAGGCTCTACAGAAAAGTCTTACAAAGGCGAAGGGGTCACGGCGAATTCATCGGTTTGACGGATTACCACTTAAAAAGATCAAAGCGCTATACCATGGAGCGGATCTTTTTGTAATGCCATCGTCTTATGAGGGTTTTGGGCTTCCCATTCTTGAATCCATGATGTCAGAGGTTCCTGTCATTACGACAAAGAAGGCTTCTATACCAGAAGTGGCCGGAAAATACGCGCAGTATGTTGACCCACTCACTTCAGAGCAACTTGCGAAAAAAATTATTGATATTACGAAATGGGATGATGAATTCCGTTCAAGTTGGGTCAAAGATGCTAAGCGTTGGGCGTCAAAATTTAGCTGGGAAAAAACAGCTGAAAAGACAATAGATGTATTAAAAGCCGTTATCAAAATGCAATATTTCGCGAAATCCAGCATAGAATGAGGCTTATAGATCCTTCAATCCAAAATCCGAGATCCAAAATCCAAAATCATACCCCTTTCCTTAAAAAACTTGACATTCAAATTCATTTATGTTTTAAATTTATGAAAATTCAAAAAACTGTGAAAGTTTAAAACATTGAAAAATATTACTTCTGAAATTAGGACCAGATTGGTTGAGGCTGGCGGAAAAACGACTCAAGACCTTGGGTTAGGCCGTATCGTTGGTCAGATCCTTGTCCATCTTTACCTTAGAAACGGTGATTGTTCACTTGATCAAATTGGTGAAGACCTGGGGCTGAGTAAGGCCTCTGTCAGTGTAGCTGTGCGTCAGTTGGAGAGTTTAGGCTTATTGCGCCGTGCCTGGAAAAAAAACGATCGAAAGAGCTATTACAGGACTGCAGATGATATTGCATCCGCATTACAGAATGGCTTGTTGACTTTTGTTCGACAGAAGATGCAGGCAGTGGGTACCGAACTCCACTATGTAAATGAGATTTTTGAAAAAGAAGGCATACGTTCGAACACGAATCCTGATACACATTTCCTTTACAATCGAGTTAAAAGAGCCAAGTTGTTACACGACCAAATGGGGCAGGCGTTTGAAAGCCCGCTGATGAAAGTCTTTTTAAAGACATAACTCATTGAATATACAAGGTTTTATGCAAAATAGAAATGTAATCGAGGGGCACGGAGTGGGCCCAGTGTCAGATATTTGTTAACATCAGAAGAGAGCCTTGGCCTCCAGCCCGCCTGCCAAGCAGAGCGAGGCGGCCAGGGCGAGAGCGTTGCGGGCAGGCAGCATCAAGTATCCATGAAATATTCCATAAAAAAGTCAGAAAAACTGCGGATTTTTAAGAAGATCTCGTCATACTTGCTTCATCAACGGAAAGATATTACTGTTGCTTATCTATTTGGTTCTTTTATCTCAGAGGATCATTTTTCAGACATTGACCTCGGGATTCTGATTGGCAGCAAATTGATAAGTGCATTAGATCTGGAAATTGAACTAGAGATAGAGCTTGAAAAAGTTGTGAGATATCAAGTAGACGTTCGGGTCCTTAACAATGCCCCAATATCTTTTTGTCAAAATGTGATCCGAAGTGGAGGGCTTATTCTTGATAGGAATCCGAACCTGCGATCAGACTTTGAAGGGAATATTTTAAAGCAGTACTTCGACTTCTCACGTTTTCGACGTCGCTATCTATCTGAGGTTATAAATGCCCCTATTTGATCAAGAAAGAATAGTAAAACTTGTATCAGAGCTCAGAAAGAGCACTGGTCGACTTCAAGCACTTTCCAAATTGGGGGAAAAAGAGTTTCTAACAGATCCTGACAAGATAGGAAGTACAAAATATCACTTTGTTGTTGGTATAGAGGTTTGCATTGACATGTGCAATCACGTCATTTCTCGAAATGGCTACAGGGTACCTGAAGACTATGGTGATACATTTAAGGTGATGGGGGAGGTAGGTGCTTTAGTTGGAAATTTCGCCGAGGAATTGAGGAACATGGCTAAATTCCGAAATCGCCTGGTTCATTTATACTGGGAAGTAGATGACAGTCAGCTTTATCATATTCTTCAAAGCAGGCTTAAGGATTTTAAAAAATTTCTGGACTCAATGGCTTCATTTCTTGAATGGCAGAATTACAATAAATAACTTACTTCTGCAAACTTCGGAAATACCTTTTGAGACTGATGCCCACCCACATTCCCCCAGGAGTCATTCACTTATTGTTTAGAAAATTCGAAGATCTCAGAATATCTTTGTGACCACCTGTCCGATCAATTACGCTCTTTTTCTCTTTACGGTAATAATGTGGAGATCTTTGATTTTCATATTCTGTCCTTCAAATGATACACATGCCCCATTCTTCTATTATTCGGAGAGAACAACACCCCGAAGTTAAAGGAGATTAATAAAATGGCTTTTACACTCCAACCAGCGGTGAAGGATGATTTTATTGACAGGGAAGAGATATTAACTGAGATGCTTTCTACCCTGGAAGATAAATCCACTCGGATGGGTTTTGCCCTGGTTGGCCCCAGAAGAATCGGGAAAACCTCTATTTTAAAGGAAGTAGTGAGAAGGTTAGAGGGAAGAAAAAACATTGTTCCTGTCTATTTTTCCCTTTGGGATGTTATTGAAAACACCCTTCCCGAGCTTTGTACAAGGATTAGCTTGGCCATTATCGAAGGTTTTAAGCCACATTTGTCATCAAAGTTAAAGATGAAGCAACTTCTCAAGGTGCCTGTCTTGAAGTTCTTTGAAGTTTTACGTTCTTTGGATATAAAGATATCCCTCTTTGATGAAATAGAAATAGCTCTAAGAATGGGAAAAAGCGGCGAAATTGACCCTAACACACTGGTCGAGAAGTTATTCTTGTTCTGTGAGAATATAGCAAGGGAAAATGGAGTTCGGCTTATTTTGATGCTAGATGAGTTCCCCTCAATAATGGATGTGAAAAATAAGACAAAACTGGGTGAAGGGATCGTAAAAAAAATAAGGACAATTTATGAAGATCTCGAAAACACTGTTTTATGTATCTCCGGTTCTATAAGAAAGACAATGGAAATTACAGCCCTTTCCCCTTCATCTGTCTTTTATCGCCAGTTTATTATTAGGAATATAGAGCCTTTCGATCTTGAAGCTACGACGGAGATTCTTGAAAATAACCTTGGCGCAAAGATAAGCGCAGAGGCAATAAGCAGGTTTTATGGACTTACCGGAGGGATACCCTTTTATCTCCAGTTCCTTGGAAGGGAACTTGGAAGATTTAGCCCTGAATCTGTTGACCTTCCAGACATAGAGAATAGTTTCAACCAATTCCTTCTTCAAGAGGGTGACATTCTATTTTCCGAGCAGATAAAATCATTCAGCGATAAAGAGAAGATAATCCTTTCAAGTATGGCTTACTATGATCTCAAAACGCCTGTAGAAATTCAAAAATCAAGTGGTGAACCCTCCAATGTCATAAGCAGGTATATGGAATATTTCCTGTCAAAGGGCGTTCTGCAAAGGGAGAAAAAGGGCATTTATCAATTTACGGACTCGGTATTCAAGGTATGGCTGAAAAGAAAGTTCATGCCGACAGATTTGTAGGCTATAAATTTGTAGTAAAGAAATAACCCCTGTTTATGACTCATAAGCTAAATTATGGTAAGAATGTAATGAGATCAATACAAAACCTGGTGAAAATCACCCTTCTGAATAATCACAGCAATAGAAACCTTTCGAAATTTCCAAAAATATCAGTGTCAGATAGTTGTCGAAATCAGAAGTCCTTACTTTTAGTTCATAGGTTGAGTTGTTAATTTGTGAATTTAGTAAGTTATAGTGTGGGGGACGGAGTGTAGAGGGCAGAGTTCGGTGTGTTTCGGCTTATTTTTTTAAAAGGTAAAGGATTTTTAAAGAAATTAACAGTTAAAAAGATTAGCAAAATATGGACAAAGACATCTATCTTAAACAGATACGAAAGCTTATACTTAATAGTCTTAAAGGGCAGAAGTTTCAAATTTTTCTGTTCGGTTCTCAGGTTTCAGGTCGAGCTGGTCGGGCATCAGATATTGATATTGCAATATTGCCGATCACGGTTTTCCCACGTGGTGTCTTAAGTCAAATCAGGGAGGAGCTGGAAGAAAGTAATATTCCATATTCTGTGGACTTGGTTGATTTGTCAAGATCAAATCCGTGTTTTGTTCAGCGTGTAAGAGAGGAGGGTGTGGCGTGGATATTAGATCAGATAGGTATTACTTTTAGAAGGCACAGCAAAGAAGACGTTTTTGCCGGATATTATGATGGGGAAAACAGAGTTGTGATTGTTCCACGAAATAAAAGGAGTATCCCAAAAGGGACATTAAGTTCTGTTTGGAGACAGGCTGGCATTAACAGAGAAATTGCGGGAAAGATTTGGGAAAAACGCAATAAATAGACGGTTGCATATTACCCAAACAGATGCTGATGAGTTCATAAGCTCAGCAGAATAAGATCCTGTCAATCCTGTTATCCGGTCAAAAGAATAAAATGAAAGACATAACTATACATTCCAATGCCACCATCAAAGAAGCCATGGAGGCCTTGGACAAAACTGCCGAGAAGGTGCTTCTGGTGGTTGATGAAAATCAGGCCTTGATCGGCACCCTGACGGATGGCGATATAAGACGTCACATTCTCAGAGAGCAGGATCTGATAGGCACCATCCGAGATGCCTTTCATCCAAACCCGATTTTCATACTTCAGGAAGATTATGATCCGGATGAGACCAAGGCGGTTTTTCTGAAAAATAAAATCGACCTGATTCCCATTCTGGATCGAGATCGTAAAGTGCTAGATTTTATTACTTGGGAAAAGGCGTTTGGAAATAATAGAAGGTCAGAGAACCAAAAACTGGATGTGCCGGTTGTCATAATGGCCGGTGGCAAAGGCACACGCCTTGAGCCGTTTACAAGAGTCTTGCCCAAACCGCTTATCCCTGTCGGAGACAAGACGGTGATTGATCATATCATTGACAGATTCAGGATCTATGGAATAAGCGAGTTTTATCTGACGATTCACCACATGTCCAAAATCATACGCGCCTATTTTGAGGAAAAAGAACCTGATTATTCCGTGGGCATTGCCGAAGAAGATGAACCCAGAGGCACGGCCGGAAGCCTTAAACTCCTTGCGGACAAGCTAAACAGGCCGTTTTTTGTGTCCAACTGCGATATTATCATTGAAGCCGACTATGCTGATATTTATCGCTTTCATACAAAATACCCTCGTGGCCTCAGCCAAACAGTTTAACATCCCCTATGGCATATGTGAGCTGAACGGGGGGGCAGTCTGGAGCGGATAGAAGAAAAACCGGAATACAATTTTTTGGTAAATACAGGATTGTACGTGTTAAATCCCGCTGTCCTTGAACTGATTCCCGACAATCAACTCTTCCACATTACACATCTGATTGATAAGATAAAAGAAAGTGGGGGACAAATCGGTGTGTATCCAGTCAGCGAAAAGGCCTGGATCGACGTCGGCCAGTGGGCAGAGTACCGCAAGGCGTTGAAATTGAAGAGGGGATCAATATCGATGTGTCGTCTGATGGAAGTATTGTTGGTATTGAATTCATTGATGCCGCAAAGAAAATGCCGTTGGACAGTTTTTTGAAATATGAAATTGATGCTGAAAGCATGGGGCTAATGGCAATGATGCAGAGGAATAAAAACAATTTGCCTTTGAGCTTTGAGCTTTGAGCTATGCTCTTCCAACACCAACACCAGCATTTATGAGTGACAAACCACGAACTATATGCATTGTCACCGGAACCCGCGCCGAATACGGCCTGCTCTACTGGTTGATGAAGGAGATCCAAAGCCAAATAGTGGAATAGTTTACCTCGTTCAATTGCGTAGCAAGTTTCACGGAGTGAAACTATTTAATTGGGGTGGCAACGTCCCCTATTGCCCCTGTAGACACTATGTGCCGAGTACGCCCTTCTGGGGCAGAGACATGAATAACCTTACAAACCTGCCAGCGTCCTGCTTCACATAGAACTATTTTCTAAACACATCAGAATAATTCTGTCAAAAAAAACGAAAAAGAAAGTTATTCAACATAGCCTGCCCCGTTAAACCGCCTTTGCTTTTATTTAACTGGGGTCAATAACGTCCCTAAATTCACTTGAGCCCAATGAATTAAAAGCCATGGTTCTCGCCATTCGCAATATAGGAAAAGCCCTCGGTAACGGAATAAAAAAAGCATCGCCTTCGGAACTGAAAAACAAGCCAATCGCCCGCAAAAGCATCGTAGCCGAAAGAAATATCCACAAAGGCGAAGCCTTCACTGAAGAAAACCTGGCAGCAAAACGACCCGGCACAGGGATCAGCCCCATGCGGTGGGATGAGCTTATCGACAAGAATGCGTCAAGGAATTTTAATGAGGATGAAATTATCTGTTTATGATAGCCTTTGTAATTCCTATAAACAGAATAGTGGGCAGCCCTTGTGGACTCATCAAACGTTGCGCCATTATTAAACAGACCGGTTGCAAATGAAAATAATATTCAGCAGATATGCCAAAAGACAGATGAAATGGAGAAAAATAACCGAGAAAGAAGTGAAATCGGCTATAGGTAATCCGGACATGTTAGTGGACACGATAAAAGGAAGAAAAAGTGCTTTTAAAATCATAAGGGACAGGCATTTAAGGATAACATATAAGCCAGAAGATGGGATTCTAACCGTCATAACGGCAATGGTAAAAGGAGAATAATCTATGAACATAGAATACGATAATGAGATTGACGCCTTGTATATTCGGCTTCAGAAAAAATATGTGGATCGAACAGTGGAAATAGAAGAAGGATTAAACATCGACCTCGACGAATCTGGAAAGATGATTGGGTTAGAGGTGCTGGATGCTGCGGACAGGTACTCTTTGGCTGATATTTTTAATATTTCCACTGAAAACCTAATACTTGAAAAAGCATTGATGAAGAAAGTAGTTTGAAATCCAGGCTGAATTTCCAAAAAACTGTTAGCATCGTATAAAGAATGTTAAAAGCTTGAAATGTTTAAATCATTTTGGAACCAACACCCCCTTTTATATTATAACCACGATGAGCAAAAGTTATTCACCTTAAGAAACAACGTCCCCCATTAAGGGCGTCCCGGTTTACAAGAAATAATCCATTTCATCCTGTCTAATATGAGGGAGTTATTCAACATAGTCTGCCCCGTTAAACCGCCTTTGCTTTTATTTAACTGGGGTCAATCACGTCCCTAAATTCACTATATTTTTCCTTGCATTTTACGGGTTGTTGACATAGACTAAGTATGTAGACTAACCTAAAGCAGGTGATTATCATGGATATTGTTAATGTGCATGAGGCAAAAACATACTTTTCCAAATTGTTGGCTCGCGCCCATACCGGTGAGGAAATCATAATTGGCAAGGCGGGTAAACCATACGCCAAACTAGTCCCGCTGTCTCATGTGAAAGAACGAATTCCCGGGATTGCAAAGGGGGCCGTGACTGATTCGTTCTTTGAGCCTTTGCCTGAAAATGAATTGCAAGCCTGGGAATCGTAGCTATGTTGCTGGATACTCACATTTTTTTGTGGTGGTTATTTGATGACCCTAAATTGCCGGCTGGGATTAAAAGATTTGTGAAAGATAAAAATAATGCAGTATTTGTGAGCGCTGCATCGGTTTGGGAAATTGCAACAAAATTTCGTTTAGGGAAGCTTCCTGATGCTGCTGAAATCGCAAAAAATGTACCCGAATGGATAATACGAGCAGGTTTTGAATCGATGCCAGTGACCGCTGAACATGCTCAACTTGCAGGAGCGTGGGATATTTCACATCGCGATCCATTTGACCGAATGCTTGCCGCGCAAGCTAAGCTGGAAGAAATGCCTTTAGCTACGGTGGATATTTCACTTAACGATTTTCCTGTGCAGATTTTTATCGGTGAAAGAGTTTGATACCTGTTAGTACAATACAATTTTGCAACCTGACTCGAAATACGTCCCCAGATTCCTGATCAAGAACAATAAACAAAAATCCTTCACGTCCATCGCCTGCCCTGCCGTGCCCCGCCTGCCCAATGAAATCCGAAGGACATTTCATCGGGGTTAAACCTATCTGCCTTTTCTATTTAACTGGGGTGGCAACGTTCCCCATTACACAAAAGAGCCTCAACTTGGTTACTGAAATACAAATGGACGTCCCCCATATCAGGATGAGCAAAAGTTATTCACCTTAAGAAACAACGTCCCCCCTTAAGGGATGAAACTTAAAAACTTAAGGGCGTCCCGGTTTACGGGGTTCGTCAGGAGCGAGAGATTCGCCGAATAAAATGCCCGTCAATGGGCTGAGGAGAGGTGCGTTCAAATTAAGCTATATTTTGTATCTTATTGATATTACTATAATTGTAGCTTATTCATTTTTTCTCTTGACAGGGGGAATATAGGATGTCCCTAAATTCACTATGTTTTTCATAAATGTGTTTTTATGCCTTGATACCCGAACTTATTGAGAACTTACAGAAAAAGTATATAAGGGTGTAATATAAAAGATAAATGTCTGAAGGATGATGGAAGGAGAAAACCAAGATAAAGGGGGAATAAATGGAAACTTCAAAGTTTGAGAAGCGTAAATCTTTTACAGAAATACTAAAGGCATTGAACTATCATGATGAAAGAGAGGCTGCAGTTGATTTTACGATCCTATCTGCTTCCGCAAGATATGCTGAGTTTTCTGAGGAGTGCCAGCGCTTTGAGAAAATATATGGTACCGAATATAGGGAGTTTGAAAAGAAGATTTCTAATAAAGTAAATGAAGAGGACTTCAGGGAAGAAGATGATCTTATGGCCTGGAAGTTTGCAAAAGAGGGTGCTGAATTCTGGCTTGAAAAACTCGAGGAATTAAAGAGTGTTTTATAACCTGTTGAGAAGATATCGACCTATAGTTAAAGAATTCAGGGTAAGAAAATTCAGGAAAATCCAGAATGCACATGAGCTGGTGCTGGAGGTCATTTTAAAAGACGATTCTAAGTTAGCCATAAAGGATTATTTATTTCAGGACGGAACCAGAAAATATGCCTACCACTGGCAAGATAAGGATGGAAAATTACTTATAAGGTGGGACAATGCTGGCCATTGGAAAAATATTCCTACATTCCCTCATCATAAGCATATTGAGAGAGTAGGAAATGTTGAGGATTCAAATGTTCGAAATATAGACCAAGCTCTTGAGTTTATTTCAAGTAGGCTGGAACAGGCAGAGTGAAGACCTTACTCATCGCCCGCTCCCCCTTTTTTTGAACAACTAACTCAGGTAAGGTGGAAAAAGTTATGCAATTTCTGCATGAACGTCCCCCATATCGGGTTGGAATATAGTGGTTGGAGCAGACCGTGTAAAAATCGTTGAGGGAGTCAGATCTTTTAAAACAGACAAACCTCGTCCGGAGCTGTATGGAGACGGCAGGGCAACGGAGAAAATAATGGCAGTCCTGCAATTAACCTATGGAGAAAAGCATGAAATTATGGATTCTGCTACCAGCATATAACGAAGAAAATTCATTTGATATCCTGATACCCAAGATTTCAAATCATCTTGAAAGAGAAGGATATGATTTCAAAATTGTTGTCTGCAATGATGGAAGTAATGATAACAGCACAGAGATTCTTGAAACCCTGAAACAATCCCATCCTCTCGAAGTACTGACTCATAAAATTAACCGGGGGCTTGGCGAAACATCGCGAGACTTATTTGAGAGAGCAGCGGAACTTGCCGATCCGGACGACATCATTGTTCGCCTTGACTGCGACAACACACATGAGCCGCAATATATAAACAAGCTTGCCAACAAGATTAACGAGGGCTTCGACGTAGTCACCGCCTCGCGTTTCCAGGAGGGAGGCGGGCAAACCGGAGTCACACCCTATCGCGCATTTATCAGCTACTCTGCGCAGATTTTTATGAAGGTTGTCTTTGGTTTCTGGGGCCAGAAAGAATTTTCCTCTGGCTTTCGAGCCTATCGTGCCGGGATTATTCAGAAAGCAATCGCAATCTACGGTAATCAGTTTATTCAGCTAAAAGGTCTCGGTTTTACCTGTACTCTCGAAAAACTGGTGAAAATTAAAATGCTCGGGGCACGATTCGCGGAAATCGGATTCCAGCTCCGCTATGATAAAAAAACAAGTTACAGCAAGATGGTTACCAGTATTACCACGCTCGGATATCTCACAATGGCCGTTCTCTATCACTGGCCTTTTGGTGGGTGGAAATACCAGTGGCCAAAAGAAATAAAGAAATATGAGCATCGCAAAAATGAAAACCATTGATGACGTAAAGCAATTTTGGGATACTTCCCCCCTTTTCTCCGACGAATACCAGGGAACAGTAGGATCACCCGAATTTTTCGAATATCATGAAAAGGTCATTGTTGATGACATAATGGGCGGTCATTTTGACAATAATTTCTCTAAATATTTTTTAAAGGGAGGTTCGATTCTTGATGTTGGATGTGGGCCGGGGTTTTGGGTAAGACAATTTTGTCGTATGGGCCTTCGAGTATCAGCTTGTGATATTTCGACTACTGCTGTTAATTTAACAAAAAAATCGCTCAAAATCTTCGGATTGAGCGCCAACGTAAAAGAGGGGAATGCTGAGGACTTGCCGTATGACGATGAATCCTTTGATTTAATAAACTGCCAGGGCGTCATTCATCATACCCCCAATACAGAAAAATGCATTTCTGAATTTTACCGCGTCCTGAAACCCGGAGGGCTCGTTTGTTTTTCTGTTTATTACCGTAATTTCATTTTACGCCATAAATCAATGATAAAGATCATCGCTAACTTGTTTGGCAAACTCATTGTCCTAAGGGGGCGTGGAAGACAAGACCTTTTAAAGCAAATAGATGCACATGAAATAGTACGCCTCTATGACGGCAAAGATAATCCTATCGGCAAATCATATACATTTGACGAAATGAGAGCCTTGATAAAATCAAACAATCTGATACTTGTGAAAAAGTGGCATTCTTATTTTCCAGTACGAGCCCTCCCTATTAAGATACCGAAGTCACTTCACAGATTGTTGAATCATTACTTTGGCTTTTTAATTGTCTTTCTTGCCAGAAAACCTGAAAAATAATCCGGAGATTTAATATGAGCGGTATCGCAGGAGCCATATCTTTATCAACAAAAATAGAAGAATTACGCATGCAGAAGGCGCTGGATCTTATTCATCACCGAGGACCTGACAATCAAACGATTGTAAAAAAACCCTGGGGGCTGTTGGGAGGAATTTTACTCCGTACAGTACCGGAAAACATATCCAACATAGCTGTAAACGAAAAAGCCGGGGTATTTCTTGCGTTCGATGGGAGTCTTCTCAATGGTTTCGATATCATAGATACTATTGGTTCTCGCTATGCTTCTTCAAAAAAGAAAAGCCATGCCGAAATCTTGCTTGAATTATACGAGAAATTCGGAACAGGCGCATTCGAGCGAATCATCGGTCATGTGTCGATTGCTATCATTGACACAAGAATACATAAGGTTTTCCTTGTCCGGGACTATTTCGGGGTACGGCCATTATATTATCAATATGGTGGTGGTATGCTATATTTTGCTTCAGAAATAAAAGCAATTACAGCCCTGAATTCCGCCCCCCCTGTCTTGAATAAAGATGCTCTGATTGATTATCTAACTTTTCAGTATGGTCTCGATGAAAAAACGCTTTTTGCTGATGTAAAGAAAGTAAAGCCGGGTTGTTATGCCGAATGGGATTATCGCTCAAATCAAGAACCGAATGTTACAATATACTGGAATATTGACTTCACAGCCGACTTTAATCACACCGAAAAATATTTCATAGATAAAACAAGGGAGCTTATTGAAGACTCTGTCCGCCTTTCTCTCTCGGGAATTGATTCTCCGGGCATCTTTCTCAGCGGAGGTTTGGATTCAAGCACCGTTGCAGCCTTTGTCCACCGCGCAAACCCGCAATTACAATTGAGAACATTTTGCGGAAGGTATCTGGAATCAAAAGATTACGATGAATCCGAGTATGCGCGAATCGTTGCAGAGGCCATTAAAAGTAACCATACAGATATAACGCTCACTGCTGATCAATTTCCTGATCTAATGCACAAAATCATTTATCTGATGGATGAACCACAGGCTGGCCCCGGAGTTTTCGGGCAATATATGGTGGGCAGAGAGGCCTCCAGATTTGTAAAGGTCGCGCTCTCCGGAGAAGGCGGTGATGAAGTATTTCTTGGCTACGCGAAATATCTTATCGCTTATCTTGAAGAATGCTTAAGAGGGGCCATCCTTGAAACGGCCAACCAGAAGGAGTTTGTCGTTACGCTCCAATCTATAGTTGGAAATCTGCCACTCCTGAAATCATATACCGGGACGCTCCAAAAATTCTGGAAGGAGGGACTCTTCAATTCTAAAGAAAACCGTTATTTTGATCTGTGTAACAGATTGCGTGAAATTGACGGCCTCGTTTCCCCGGATGTTTTTGCAGGAGAATACAATGTTGAAGAGAATTTTCTTTCAGTATTTACATCTGACAACAATCGCTCTCACGTCAATATGATGTCCCGTTTTGATATTATGACCGGACTTCAGGCTGTTCTTCATGTAGATGAACGCACCACTATCGGTCATAGTGTAGAAAACAGAATTCCACTGCTCGATCATCGCCTGGTTCAACTTGTTGCATCTGTTCCGCCAAAGATGAAGTTTTTCGGCGGACAGCAGAAATATCTGCTACGAAGAGCCATTAAGAATGTGGTTCCTCAAAAAATTCTCGATCGAAAGGATAAAATGGGATTTCCCATACCAATAAACGAATGGTTTGCCGGTCCTCTAAAAGATTTTGTCCATGACATACTTTCAACCCAAAAAGCCCGGGAACGTGGAATTTTTACCGAACAAGGGTTGGTTGAGCTTCTTAAACCTCAACAACAATACGGGAGAGCGCTCTGGGGCGCGCTAAATCTCGAATTATGGTTTCAAACATTCATTGATGGGTAAAATAAGGAGTAAGTATTGAATATCATAGCTAAATATAGTCTCATGCTTTTCGTAGCAACAATCGGAGTTTCCGGACAGATTCTCTTAAAAAAAGGACTAAATTCCTTTAGCCACTTACAATTCCATAGCTTTCTTTCAAAAATATTTACCATAGTATTTGAACCATTCGTGCTCCTGGCATTGCTTTGCTATGCCATTGGAATGACGGCTTATCTGTTTCTGCTTTCAAAAGTTGAGCTGACATCGGTATATCCCATCTGTACATCATTAACTTTTGGGGGAATTACTTTTTTCGGATGGCTTCTTTTAAAAGAACCGCTAAGCTGGCCAAAGATTTCAGGCATCATTTTAATTGTCATCGGGATTTTTTTGATAGAACGATTTGGCTAATAACTTGAACAATCTGAAATTTCCAGAGTTAATGAAATATCTATATAAAATCCAAACGGTCGAGGAACAAATTCAACATAAAATTGACTATATACTCAGTCAACTCGACAGAGATCCGTTTTCTAAAACAGCTGGATCTTTTGATCGCCTTTACTGGGGATGGAAACTAAAAGATTACCCCGATGCAACCCTGCAGAGACTGGTCTATCCACTGACGAATTATTATTACAAAGTTGAAAATGACTTATGTGACGAAGAACAATTTTTAGCCTGGATTGTAAAATCCTTTGACTTCACAAATACAATACAGCACAGCGATGGTTCTTTTGACCAGGCTTTCCCCAATGAGCACAGTCATGGGGCTACTGCTTTTTTACTGTTTGATATTGCCCGGACTTATCAACTCATCCGGGATAAATTAGAAAAAGAGACAAGCGAAACTATTTCTAAAACCATGAGAAAGATGGGTGATTATCTAATCACACATGACGAGAAACACGGGTTTATATCCAATCATCTCTCAGGGGCAGCAGCAGGATTGCAGACACTTTATAAAATAACCAGAGACGAAAGATATAAAGATCGCGCAAGTATTTATGTTGACAGGGTTCTATCAAAGCAATCTCCGGAAGGATGGTATATAGAATATGGAGGAGCTGACCCAGGCTATCAAACCCTAACTATATACTATCTGGCAAATTATTATCTCGAGACTAAAGATAAAGTTGTTTTGGAATCCTTAACAAAAGCGGTAGATTTTGTTGCTTACTTTGTTCATCCGGATGGAAGTTTTGGCGGAGAATACGGAAGCCGCAACACGGAAATA
>Ga0315538_1000419_pt1 | contig 26917 bp, 26 predicted proteins | sample SalMarSW160230MG_2_FD_203834 | JGI IMG/M metagenome (GOLD analysis project Ga0315538, IMG submission 203834) | Salt marsh sediment microbial communities from the Plum Island Ecosystem LTER, Massachusetts, United States - Salt Marsh Sediment SW1601-230 ...
CAACACATCCATCATAATCGCCGTTCCAGAACCAGACCGGTTTAGCATCCTTATTACCTGACCATTTACGCCAGCATGCCGTGCCCCCGATAAAAAAAGCTCCGATATCCACCGTCCAGTAGGGTATTCCGCTCATGCACATATTGAGGCCTTTGGCTATCTCCTTCTTTAATTCACCCCACTTAGCGGAAGTATCGCCGGCCCAGAGCGCTACACCGTATTTCTGTATACCTGCATACCCCGAACGCGTCAGATTGAACACCCTTTTGTCCTTGTCCGCTTTGCGTTGATTTTCGTATATACCTTTCGAATGCTCAAGCGCATAGATATTTGCGACCGCCGAATCTAGATACTTTTTATGCTCGCCGCCGACAAGTTCGAATCGTTTCTCTTCAGGCAGTAGTTTCTCTCCGCACCAGTCGGGCATCGTAAAAGGCTCTGTAGAGTCGCACCACCAGGAATCGAATCCGCCTTTGAACAGTTCCTTTTCCGCCTGTTTCCAATACATTGCCCTTGCTTTCTTATTAAATGCGTCATAGGTTGAATAATCGCCCAACAGATACCCCGCTTTTGCGAATTCTGTGTGGTCGGCACAGCCCTCCGCCATATTAGGCCATATCGAAACCATGCTGTGTACGTTCATTTGATGCAATTCCCGGTTCATGTCGGCGAGGTCCGGGTACCTTTCTTTATCAACTGTCTTTTGCCCCCACAGTTGGTCGGTCCAGGTCTTCCAGTCCTGTACAATAACGTCGAGCGGCACGCCGATATCACGGTATCTTTTTGCCGTATCGATCATTTCAAACTGCGTATCGTATCTTTCCTTGGATTGTATATAGCCAAACGCCCATTTGGGTAGCATCTCCGCTTTTCCCGTCAGATATCTGAATCCCGATATGATTTCATCCATGCAGCCGGTTATTAGGTAAAAATCGATTTGGTCAATGGTATCAAACATAATGTTGGTACCATCTCCAGTATCGTCAAATATCATAAGTGAGGGGCAATCAAAGAAAATTCCGAAGCCCTTGTCGGTCATTAAAAACGGCATCGGGGTACGCATATTATGCTGATAAAGATAATATTTCGTACCCCTTCGGTTGTATATACCTTTCTCATCCTGCCCCAAACCGAAAATGCCAACATCTGAAGGAAAAGAGAATGTTACTGTTCCGGTATATGCTTTTCGTGCGATATAAGGACGCAGATTAGCGATCTGGGTACGCTGGCCATCCACCGTTTTAACCACTTCAATCCGCGGTTCTTCCCCGTTTGTGGAATACTTGATAATGTCTTTTTCCGTAAGCCTGTAATCCACCAATCGTAGCAGTTCTTTACCGTCCAGCCTGAACACAGCTTCCTTGCTGTCCAAATTTGCGCTGACGCTTTCAGCATCCGTTCCGTCATAAAGTTTGCCGTAGATGTCCTTTTGTACCAACCATGAATCGTTTCTTACTTTGGCCTCTTTGGTTATAGTACAGCGCAGAATGTTTCTTTTAACGTGCGAAAAAAACATCCTATAGTCTCCTATACAACATTTCATTTTATCACTCCTTAGACCAATGAATATTCCGTTGTTTTATCGAACAAATGAATCCTTTCTTTGTTGAAACTGAGGTTCAGTTCTATCTTCTTATGCAAGTAATCCAGACTCGCGTGTTCGATCATAAAGGAGGAAAGCCGGGCAATCACTTTATGTTTTCCAATATTCGTATGCATAAAAACCTCGCTGCCCATCATTTCGTCATAAGCACTTGGACTCGAAAATCGCCCAGCTTTTAATAAAACTGTTCTTAAACTCCTTAATAAAATCTTTGAAAAAGAATGTATTACCCTCCCTTGCGAGGTTAAGAGGCACTTTGTTAATTGCAGCTATTGACGGGGGTATCGTTACTACAGGTAAACAAAAAGCTATAAATAATAAATTAAGACCGATCGATCTCCAAAAATGCCTATATGATATAAATAAAAATCTTTTAATCCCTTTCATGACGGATGGGCTGTTACACATTTACACCAATTCTTATAATTATAAAACAGTTTTTTAAACACTTCCATTGTTTACCTTCCCGGTATTATTACTTTAACATGCTTTCCCCTATCGGCTTAACCTTTAACCGCTCCCGCTGTCATTCCGGAAACGATGTACTTCTGCCCTAAAAGGTATACGATTATTACCGGTAAACTTGTAAGCACTATATCGGCACAGATCAGGTTCCAATACTTAAAGTACATCCCGAAGAAATTATAGACCGCTTCAGTCATAGGCCAATAATCCGTATTGCCAAGGTAGTACAGCGGCAAAACGTATTCGTTCCATGTATTCAGAAATGTAAGCACCATTACCGTAATAAGTACGGGTTTTAAAAGTGGCAATATTATTGAAAAGTACAACCTCAGAGGAGAGCATCCATCCACTACTGCCGCTTCGTCGATTTCCCTTGGGATCTTTCCCAAAAAGCTGTATATTAAAAATACATTAAACGGAGTTTGTGTGGATGAGTAGAGTAGTATAATGCCTATTCTTGTATTTACGATTTGCAGAAACTGCATTACTTTCATCAACGCAATAAAGTTTATCGGCATCGTTATTCCAAGTACAATTACGAAATATATGATTTTGTTTGCTCTGCTCCTGTTTCTGGATAATACAAACGCCGCCATGGAGGATGTTAATGTGCAAAGCAGTACGGAAAATACTGAATAAATAAGACTGTTAACAAATGCCGTATCGAGTTTTCCTTTTTTGATCACCGTCAGAAAATTGCTAAATTCAATACTCTGCGGAAGACTCAGGTTCATGTAGGCAGCTGCTTCGCTTGTCTTCAGTGAATTTATTAAAATCAAAATCAATGGTGTAATTAATATTATGGAAAGTATCCACACCAGAATATTAACTCCAACTGTTCCCAAGATCTTTCTTTTTGCCACTATTCTTCCACCTCGTTTCTGTTCATGGCTCTGATCAGCAAATATCCTACGATGACCATAAAAACAAACATTATGGAAGACAGCGTTGTTCCCATTGCGTATCTACCATATCCAAACTCCTTATATATCCCTGTATACAACACCTCCGTAGCATAGCCCGGCCCGCCGTTTGTGAGCGCATAAACCGTATCAAATACTCTCAGCCCGTATATTACATTTAATACTGTCGTAACCGTAATTGTCGGCATAAGCATAGGCAAAGTAATCGACTTAAACTTCTGCCACGCTCCAGCCCCATCCAAATCAGCAGCCTCATAATATGTAGAAGAAATGGACATGATACCAGCAATGAATATTGTCATTATATAGCCCATGCCCTTCCATGTATCTACGGCCATAACAGACCAAATCGCTAATTTTGGATCAGTAAGCCATTGCGGGCCCTCAATTCCGAAATTTCTTAAAAATGTGTTCAACAGGCCATCCGCAGGATTAAGCACTGATCGAAATGTCAAGCCGACAACTATAGCAGACAGCACTGCCGGAATATATATCACAGATCTGTGAAAATTAAGAAGCTTTATCCTTTTCGTTAAAAGCACAGCGAGTGCCAGACCCAGAGCATTTTTCGCTATTGTCGTGACGAAAGTAAAAAGCAGCGTGTTACCCAAATAACCTAAGTATCTCTCATCAACGGAGAATGCCTTTATATAATTGTCAAACATGTGGCCAAACCCTAAAAAATTTATCTTATCTGAATATGCTGACCAGTCTGTAAACGAATAACCAATACCGATTATTCCGGGCAATAGATATAAAACCCCGTATAGAACCAACGTCCCAAATAAAAAATATATAGGATAAATTCTTCTTGCTGGCATTTCTTCCCCCAAATTGTTTCTTAATAGGAATTAAGAATACATCCTTATTACTCACTCTTTTGTCTTATAACTAATCTTAATTTAAATATATATTATCATCCATGCACATGGAATGTAATTTACGCCTATAAACCATGTATTTTTTTAACTATATCTTAACATTTTATTTTTAGATGTATATTTTTTTTAAACAAATCAAGCATGGTTCTCTTGCGACCCCGGCTTTATCTTCGACACATTTTTGAAATAAAACCTGTACATATTCCCTTCTTTTAATGATATTTTAATGCCTTCCAGGCAGGGCCTGTAATCCGCGCGATCGCTGACCAGATACCTGGCGTCTATCACTATTTCGTCATCATTTTTTGCACACATTTCCATGTATATAACCTTTGATGCTTTCCACTTCAACGAAATTGTATGCCCCGAATATAGCTTTAATCCAAGTATGCTTCCGTTTTCTATGGCCTTTGGCAACGCCGGCAACAGCTTAACGACTCCGTTATATTCCTGTAAAATCAGTTCGCATATCGCGGCCGTAAAACCATAGTTCGCATCGATTTGAAAGATATCAGGTGGATGGGCGCCGAACATGTTTTCATGTATATTTTCACTCATTAACTTTTTGATAATCTCATATGCGGCTTCGCCTTCGCCGAATCTAGCAAGAAGCGCCATTGCCCATATCGCGCTCCATCCGGTCTGCCCGCTGCCGCTTTGGAGCCTTCTGTAAAGTGACTTTTTGGCGGCATCATTAAAGGGGCTGTTCAGCAGATGGCTGCCCGGATATGCCCCAAACAGCATTGAGAAATGCCTGTGCCCTTTTTCGGTTTCCTCAAATTCCTTGTCCCACTCATTCAATCCGCCATACTTCGAAACGGAGTAATCGGCAATTAGGTCTGCAAATCCGGCACAGCGGTCAGCTTCCTCATAGTCACCGACTCTCTTGCATGCAAAAACATATGCCGCGAAGAACTCCCTCGTAATACCGATATCCATTGCGCTGATATTGCAGATGGCAAGCTCGTTTCCTGTTTCGTCAAAATACATGTTTTCAGGCGACGTAGTGGGTATATTGTATAGCTTTCCATCTATTTCACTGAAATTGCACATCATAAAATCAGCCGCATCTTTCATGACCGGGAGCAACTCTGACTTTAAAAAGTCTTCATCGCGGGTGTATAAGTAATGATCAAACAGCTGGATGCATAGCCATGGCAACGACATATTCCACATCGCCCAACGGGCGCTTGCGGGTATTCTTTGTTTATCATGCCCGACCGGTGTAGAATGCGCCCAGATATCCGACTGGTGATGAGCTACAGCGCCTTCAGTGCCGTAATCTTCACTTGCTGTTCGTTTTCCGGCTTTACAGAGCCGCTTTACGAAGCCCACAAGCGGATCAAAACAACAGCTAAGGTTAGCACGATCGGCAAGCCAGTAGTTCATTTGAAGGTTAATGTTCAGCGTATAACCGCTCCACCATGGTGGTATCAGATCCTTGTTCCATATACCCTGCAAGTTTGCCGCTTGGGTTCCCTTTCTTGATGCCCCAATAAGCAAATACCTGCCAAATTGAAATAGCATGCTTATATCTGAATTATTGATTTCTCCCCGCCGCATACGGGCATACCGTTCGTCGCACGAAACATCATCCCCGCCAAGGTCTATATTCATTCGCTCAAATAATGAAGCATGATCGTTAATATGTACATTCCGGATTTCGTATATACCTTTTCCACTCGCATATAAAACCGTTTCTATGCAATATTGTTTGTATTCTTTACCCTTATTGAAACTTGTTGCGCTTGAATAAACTAAAGTTATTTTCATTGCATCAGTTACAGATAGTCTGTCCGGAAAAGCGACAATATTTCCGTCACTGATTATTTCAGCTCTGGCTGCAAACTTGATTGATTTTTCGACTTCATCATAGCTTATTGTATTTCCTTCGCTATAAAAATCAGACACGTCTGTTATGGTTATATCGCTGGGAGCATGGCCTGTAATCAAAAAGCCGTTTTTATCGAACAAAGCATGGTGCCTTATTTTGCTTTTAAAGCTTATTTCGAAAACCGCCGGCTCTTTTGATTCAATTGTATGTATAAGAACATCGTCAGGATAACTTACAAAAGTTTCTGTTTTAACGCCGATTCCGTTTTTAATATACCGCGAAAATATTATCCCCTTTGACATATTCAATTCGCGTCTGTATTTTAAAACTTTGCCTTCTTCCGATTTAATTATGATATAGCCTAACGGCAAATACGCCTGCGTAAATCTGTTTGTCAGTTCAGCCTCCACTATTTCCTCCGCTTGTGCGCGTTTGCCCTTAACCATCAGATCTCTTACCTTTAAAATATTCTCTTTAAAATCCTTTTTGCAATAATCGCGCTCGTAACCACTCCAAAGTGTATCGTCGTTTAAGCAAAGCTTATCGCAAAAAGGATCGTTATATATCATGCATCCTATATGTCCATTGCCTGCAGGCAATGATTGTATCCATTTTTCCGCAGGTTTTTTAAACCACAAAATTGCGTTTTTCATGCGAAGTATAACCACCTGTAAAAAGCAGCACTCAAAATCTCGCCTTTTTTCATTTTGTTTCCTAAGCCGGGAAAAAGACCAAGGGGCAGGCAATTCTGCCCACCCCTTGGTCTGCTGTCATTTTAGTCATATTATTATTATTGCCATGCAGGGTCGCTTGCGGCTTGCGCCTGGTCTCCCCTGTTCTTATCCATGTTTTCTAACATCTTTGTTGCATCCTCACTGCCCTGAATTACAGTAACGATCTCTTTGCCGATATCCATCCACTGCGGGTTGACATATTTCACGGCTGTCTGAAGAACAGTACCTTTATCAGTATATGTATCATAGAATTCCTTTATCGTACCGGCATACTTGGAAGTCACTCCACTATACGGCAGATTCTGGAACTTGGCCACGTTGTCTATCATATACTGCAGATTCTCCGGTTCTGCCATGAAAGCAAGATACTGCTTTACTGCGTCTATGTTCTCAGAGCCCGAATATACAAACCTGGTCGGCCCTACGGGGTTCACATTGAGCAGTTGGTTATCGACAATAGGCATTACAAAGAAGCCAATATCGTCTACCGTTAGACCTTGATCAAGATCAGCAACCAGCTGGGGTAATCCCTGATTGGCAACAGACATTGCATATTCGCCTGACGCTATTTTTGCCTGTTGATCGCTATATGCATCTGCCATGTAGTTGTTGCCCCAATATCCCTTGTCTACCATTTCCTTTATCTGATCGATAGCTGTCTCCAAAACCACGCTGTCAGCAAGATTTGACTGATTGTTATTTAGCTTGTCCACAAGACCGGGTTCAGCTTCTTCAAAAGCGCCGCCCATTTCACAGAACCACAGCACATGGTGCCACCCGTCAGATACGGGTTGGTATATGGGTGTTACCCCGCTTGCTTTTATGGCCTCGCAAACTGCCATAAATTCAGACCATGTTTTGGGGATCGACAATTCCAGTTCGCTGAAAATCTTTTTATTGTAAGCGATTCCCCATACGGCAGATACATCTTGTATAGGCTGCCCGTAAGCTTTACCATTTATAGACACTTCGGCTGCAGCGGTTTCATCCATCGTGCCTACCCATGCCTCACCGGATAAATCGACCGCGTTCTTTTCTACGTTCAGTATAGTTACAATATCGAACCTGCCGGCTTGTGAACAGAAAATATCGGTGCATTCGCCCGAATTGAGCTTTGTCTGAAGCAGATTCGGATACTGGTCGGAAGGTACGATTTGATAATCCATATCGATACCTGTTTGATCTGTAAACTTTTGAGCCAAATCATATTCCGCTTCCTGAATCCAGTCTACGCTGGCCATAAGGGTAAGCGTCACATCCTGTTTTGCGGGCTCTGTCGTGGATGGTTCTTCGCTCTCTTGCTGGCTTTCTGTAGTAACAGCAGGTTCTGACTCGCTGGGTGTAGCAGCCTTGTCGCATGCAGAGAGTACTATCACTATTGCTACTATTAACAGAAACACAACTGTCTTTTTCATCTTTTCTCCTCCTTAATTATTGACAAATCTTATTCACGCAATATATAATTGTCGTGCAAGTGTAAATTAATTATATATAGGTGCCTGTATACATGGAATGTATTTTTCATGTTAAATCTATGTATATTTTTCACTTTTTACCTCTATGAGGTTTCCTATGTTTAGAAATACTATTAAATTCAATTTAATAGTAACTTACTCTCTAATAATACTGATTCCGTTTCTTATACTGTCAATTTATCTTATTACGACGGAATCACAAAGGATCAATTCAAGAACGTTTGCGGCTTTAAGACAGAATTGTATTTCCATTTCAGAGTCAGCGGAAAGAGAAATCGAACAGATGAACATGGTCTCAACGGATATTGCTTACTCATATTTAATCAAAGATACATACAGTCAATATATAGCCAATCAAAATGATTATGAAAAAACTAAAGTTTTAAACGATCTTATAACGAATGCCATAGGGCCAAACAGGCCCGTTGACCAGGTAAATATATATACAAGTATAGGTACTGTAATTGCATCGGGTTTATATTATAATATCTATGATTACCCGGTCGAAAAAATGTCCTGGTATGACGCAGCAAAAAACAACAATGGAAGTAGGGTATTGTTTTACGTCGGCGAAGACCCATATATATCGAGGTTTACCACGGACGCATACGGAAAGCTCTTTTTCTCTCTTTCCCGGGAATACTATGACAAATTTAATAACGTTCAGGGATATATTGAAGTAAAAGAATCTGTTAAGCAGATCCTATCCCAAGCTATTTCTTACAAAAGTGTTTACGGTGAACAAATCTTAATATTTGACAGGAACGGTAATATAGTATTCCCATTAAATGTAAGCAACTACCAGTATGTATTTGAACAAATTAGCATATCGGATTCAACAAGTGATTTTATCAGTATTTCTGACGGCAAATCAAAAAGTTTCGCAACATTCACAAATTCGCCCGATGGTATTTACACTGCTATAGTTATCAGCGAAAATGCTCTGTTTGCACCAACAAATAAATATATATTTGGTGTTGTACTGCTGACAATTCTCTCTTTGTTGCTTGCATTTATAATGTCATACTTTGCAGCTAATAAAATCACTGTACCAATCAACCGCATTTATCGTGAAATGCAAAATATAAGCCTCGATGCTTATATGAACAAAACCAGCCTGAATACCCGGACCATTGAGTTAAATGTTCTTTATGATCATTTTATTGATATGCAGCACAAGCTGGTTGACAGTTTGAACAAACAACTATTATTGAAAAATCAGGAGATGCAATCAAAAATGCTCGCACTTCAATCTCAAATGAACCCTCATTTTTTATTCAATAGCCTTCAGACAATACAGTGTATGGCTGATGTGAATATGAATAAGGAAATAGTTATCATGTGCCAGTCCTTGTCGAATATACTTAGGCATATATCTTCAGACACCGATACGACTGTCTCGCTTGCCGATGAAATCACATATACAAAAGATTTCCTTTGTTGTATGTTAATCAGATATAATAATGATTTGTTCTATACGATTGATATCCCTGATAATATGAATGATATTAAAGTCCCTAAGCTATGTATTCAGCCGCTTATCGAAAATTCTGTTAAGTTCTGTACGACAAAATTGCCACCCTATCATATTAATATTAAGGGCAGGATCACCAATGGCAAGTATCTTATAACCGTAACAGATAACGGACCTGGCTTCAGTTCAAAGTCCCTATCCATTATTGACAGCAAAATAAATGAAATTGACTCGACAGGATTGCTCCCTTCATTAGAAATAAAAGGCATGGGGCTTTTAAATATTTATTTACGGTTTAAAATATTGTATGGCAATGATGTTGTTTTCAAAATAAAAAACAATCCGGATGGTGGCGCAAGAATAACAGTCGGAGGTCTCTATGACGAATAATATTTTTAGAGTAGTTGTTGTTGATGATGAAAAACTTATCTCAAATAATATAGCTAAAAATATTACCTCATGTGATCCTTCTTTTGAAGTCGTTTCGATTTGTTATGATGGGATTTCTGCACTAAAAGCAGTTGAACAATATAATCCGCATGTTTTATTCACTGATATAAAAATGCCGCTCATGGACGGTCTTGCCCTTATTAAAAGTGTTTATAACAATAATCCGCTCGTTCGATGCGTAGTAATAAGCGGCTATAATGAGTTTGAGTATGCTAAAACAGCAATAAAGTTTAAGGTGAATGACTACCTGTTAAAGCCTTTGAATAAATTTGAATTATCAAAGACTTTAAGAAAAATAAAAGATGAACTTCTGTCAGAACAAGCATTGTTAAATACTGAACGAGAAGCGTCAAATGAAGATATTGTTAAAAGTATCGTACAATTTCTTCAAAATAATTACGAAAAAGATATCAATTTTACTCAGATTGCTTCTGATTACAATTTTTCTGCATCATATCTTACAAAAATGTTCAAAGATCACATAGGAATACCTCCTATAAAATATCTAATAGAATATCGGATAAAAGTAGCACAAAAAATGCTGATAGATACAAAACTTACTATAAAAGAAATTGCCGAAAAAACAGGTTTTATCGATCAATTTTATTTTAGTAAGTGCTTTAAGAATTACTGTGGCGTAACGCCATCGAAGTCTAGAGAATAATTGCTATTAAACCAGAACCTCTTTATTATCCCAATTAGCAATCGGGCAACCTCTCTACAAGACAACTTATAAAAAGCGTAAACTTATAAAAAGCGTATTTAGATCAGAGCTTTTTCAAACTCATCCGGTTGCCCTATGCTTTCCTGCAGTATGGCTGATATTTTTTTAAGGAGCTCATCACCCTTATCGTGGCCGCATGCATCATTTAACAATTTGAGACCATTTACATCACCCATTACAATAGTTATAGGAATCTAACTTTCTGTATCAAGTCTTTTAAGTTCTTCTTCAAAATAAGCTCTGTTATACAGCCCGGTAAGTGTGTCATTGAAGGATAGATATCTTATTTCCTCTTCTGCCTTCTTCTTTTCTGTTATATCTCTGGAAATACCAAAGGTACCTATGAGTTCTCCCTTATCATTATACAGGGGCATTTTTGTCGTTGATACCCATTTATCCGGTTTATTCTTAAAGGTTTCCTTTTCTTCAATATTTATTATAGGTTTGCCGGTTGCCACTATTTTCTTCTATGTCTTCAAGTATTTTTTCCTGTTCTTTATGTACATGAGAAAAATCATAGCAGATACGATGAGAGCAGGTATCTTTACAGAACCTAAACATATTCTCTATACCACCAAATATTCTTCTTTTGCTTTCAAAGGTCTCCCAGCATAAATACAATGCCTCCCTTTTAAGAAACGTATCTATCTTTTTATTTAAAAAACTTTTTATTTGATCATACTTACCCATACTGGGATGAATGACTATAAGGTTGCAGTTTAGCAGGCCAGCAATTCTTGTTGTTTTATCAAGGACTCTTAGAAACAGATCAAGTTTTGATAGATCAAACTGAGCAAAGTGTATGGATGAAACCTCAATATTGCTTTTTTCAAAAGGTATGATAATATCGTTTATCTTTGCACCTAGAAATAATTCAGGATCAAGAAATGCAACTTCTATAAGACCTATGTCTTTATAGGTTTTAACAGCTTCAAACCAGTTATATTTTCCTCTTTCTGGATAAGAAACCCTTACTGAAAATTTCATAATTGCCTTGCTTTAATAAAATAAAGTTATTTTATTTGAAGATTTTTTATTTCTTTTAACTTTTTCCCAACCGAAGATCTTATTCTCTTTTCCGGGATTTTATCAATCCACCCGGCTGCTTTCTTAAAGCTAAATGACTTGGGAAAATGCAGTTCCGGAAAATAGCCAAACTGCTTTTTCTTTCTGGTTGATAGGTAAATACTATCAAATAAAGCTTTTTCCGGTTCTGCTATTAGAAAGCTTCTTTCCCCTTTGTACCAATCAAACCCGTCAAAAAGAGATGGGGAAATGCGATGTATGGAAAATATACCCAGCTTTGTATTAATCTTTTTTGTATGCACTATCGAAGCCAGCGTTATTTCCTGAGGAATCTGCTCTATTATTCCATACAAGTGAAGTGCACTAATAAAGGAGACATAAGCCCTGTTTTTAGGAAGCAAAAGAGGAATAACACTATAAGGACTTAGCTTTTCATTTCCTGCTTCTGCCCAAATTCCATGGGCAACTTTTAATACAAGACCTTTCTTCTCAAGAGTCCTTAACATTTTCGAGGCATTGGAAAGTGAACTGCCTGAAAGCATTGCTGCTTCCCTGGTAGTAAATGCAGGCCTGTTTAACTCTTTTGTGAATGTTAAAATAGATTTTTTAACCATGTCTTTTTATTAACTGCTCTAAAAGATTTGCTACTTTTAATTTTATTTCATCCCAAAATAGTGAGGAGCTATAACTGGTTTGCTCATCAGGTGATAAAAAGGACACTACGCTATCACGGAACTGTCCAAATGTTACAGAAAACAAATTTTCATATGCTCTTTCTAATTTTTCTTTCTTAGGTGTTTTTAAACTATTTATTTCAGGGTCATTGAGCTTAGGGCTTAAGATATACAGGTCAAAAATATCTCTTGCCTGAACTGCTGGTCTTGAAGCAAGAGCACTTATTTTCTGTATGGTAGCAGCCATAGCATTGTAATGCGGCACTATGATAGGAATTAGTTTATAATCACGCAGTATGGAATCCGGTACAGCACTTGCCGTAATCCCGTCCTTTAGACCCCTCCTTGAAAATTCAACTTTGGTAAAGAGATCTTCTCCTGCAAAAGTCATAAGATGTATCTTAAATCTTTGTGTTGTTTCAGTCTGTTTTGCTTTTACCATATCCGGAACAGAAATACTCTGTATGCTATAAGGTCTTAGATTATCAACAAAATTTTGTGATTTAAGTATTTGCAGCACTATATCCTGAATTACATCTACTCTTACTTCAGCAAGATCAAGGTCCATATCTTCAGAGTATCTTATACTCCCAAAGAAAAACCGCATGTTCACTCCACCCTTTAGGGCATAGTACCTAGAATCAATCTTGTGGCCTAACCACCTTAAAAATTCCAGATGGAATACTTCTCTCTGTTGTAATGAATTATACATAATTATGTATTATAGTTTACTAAAAAGTAAATTTCAATACATAATTAATTTTAAAGAATCTATATCCTGTTGCCGATACCCTATTCTCAAGTTGGTTTTCATATTCACTGAACAATTAGGGTACCGAATCGTGCAATGCATTGAACAGTCAGAAATCTAATCATTCATAATATTTGACTATAAGGACATCTACTATAGTTTTTCCAATAATGGAAATATTCTATCGGAAAACATCAATATATAAGGAAACAAACTAATGATTTTTATGCTGGAAAACCTATCAAAATTATCATCAAATAGATTAAAATTTTACTTTGCTTATGGTAATATAATTTTCATCACGATGAGAGAGCACACCTAAGGTCTAGTCCGAAGGTTAATCTCTCTCTTTTTTATATTTACATTTACTTTTCGATAAGATTGTCTAAATACAGGATATCTTCGATACCTCCACAAAAGAATGAAATATTTCCATATTATATTTAAAGGTAGCACTACCTGAAATTAAGACTTATATTATTTTTTCCGGCATAGGCTTTAGCAAGTGATACAAACATTGCTCCCCTACTATTTTTAATTTTCCCGGTAAGATATGTATCCTTTACTATACTTAAAAATATTCTTATTCTCTGCTCTGGGATTTTATCAACTACAATTCGAAATGCTCCAAGGCTATGGTCATCTTCAAGCTCTTCCGCTATTTCCCAAGCCAGCAGTTCCTTTTCTCTGGGTCTATATATCCTTACTCCAGAATATCCCTCTATTTTACTGTTTTGGGAATATTTTAATTTTGAATTAGTGTGACCTTCTAACATATTCTTTTCTTTTACAGATTCTTTTGGTTCCACAGACTTGCATTCTCCCCTTTTTTTAAGAGATTCTTTTATTTTTCTCCTAATATTGTTAATATTCTCTTCATCTTCTGCTAGGATTTCCTTTATCGTATCTTTAGAGTTTTCCACATCCCCTTTTCTGCTGGCGTTATTAACGTTATTTAAATCAGTATCACTAATGTAAGTATCATTAGGGCTTATTTTTTGGGATTCTAGAAGTATATTTTTTGTGATTCTGGATTCCCATTTACTGGGCTTCTGAAATTCCTCAATTTCTGGTTTTAAAACATAAAGCTTATTAGATTTCCCCTGTCCTATCCTTTTATCAATAATTAGTCTGTATTTGACGAGCTCTTTTTTATATTTGGTGACAGTATTTTTGCTTATCTCTAAAAGATTTAAAATCTCTTCTACACTAAAAATTAAATATATATATCCTCTTCCATCCTTCCAATTATTCTTTATAGATATATCGAGCCTGTCTCTTAATATTGAATACATAAGCTTTGGGCCAAGAGAAAGACCTTTATATCTGGGGTTCTTAAAAAGAGCTTTCGGTGTTTGGTAAAACCTTAAGGTAACTTCTTCTTTTAAAGTATAAAATCTATCTGATGGGATAGAATTATATTCTTTATTGTTTGGGGAGTCAGTGGAGTTACTGAAAGGCAGTCCAGGACTTTTATTTCTTTTTTCTTTATTATCTCTTAAGTTATCCTTCCTCATTATAGGATTTCCTGTTTAAATCTTTATTTAATGCAAAAAAGCCCGGCATAATGCCAAGCTTTTACAACTTAAATAACTTTGATCTTCTTTTTAAATGTAAGATCTACATTAATTGAATTATCTTCGACATTTGCTAAAACTAGTGCTATATCCTCTGGGTTTTTAAGGTATACGCTAGGTGAACTGCCTCCGCCATTCGCCCCGAACCAGCCAAATACTTGTTTTTGTACTGCTGGTGAGTTTTTATTTTATCTTTTTTATTTTGAAATTCAATAGGTAGATTTTAAAATTATTATTAAAATATCAAAGGAAAAGTTATCAAAGATTTTTCCAGGTTTTAAATAACCAAGACATTGTCTAATTCTTCTTAAGCCAATTGATAGTTATTTCTAAAAATCTCTCTGCCTCTTCAATCAATTCTTTAACTTCTGAATCTGAAATTGCGCCTATATAGTCATAATCAGTTATATTTCTCTTCGACCTACAGGAATCAAAATAATCTGCCAATGTATAATAATTATTTCCCATTATTATTTTCATTGCTTGAAATACTGTAAAGTGATGACCTGCTCCCTCTGGTTTATATCCTTTACAATAAAGAAAAATTGTAGCTAACTGCAAAACAGCATTATAGGCACAGACAAATCTTCTATCCGAAGAAAGACCTTCTACCTTTGCATCTTTTATATCTCTTCTTACAAGTGCAAGCAGATTTTCAATTTCTTTCTTTGATGTTTTATGTTGCCTTAGCCTTCCCTGATTTAATAAGTCCCTTAAGTTCATTCTCACTTCCCATAATATATATTTTCTTATCTTTTAAAACAGAATTTATAAAATGATCTTTTTGCATGGCTTTATTTATAAACTCATCTAATGAAAAAACCACATAATTAATCTCCCTCATTAGTTCCCTTTTGGGTTTAGAAAGAATGTTTGATAGTTCTTTTGATGAGATATCGCCTAAAACCATTAAATCAATGTCACTTAAAAGACTTTCTTCTCCCTTTGCATAGGAACCATAGATAAATGCAATTTTTATCTCTTTTTCTTTAAGATTTTCCTTTAAGACTTCCGCAATTCCTACACTTTTAAAGAAAATATTTTTTAAATCCTGGATTATCGGGCATTTCTTGTTTAACTTATAATAAATTCTATTACCCTGTATTGATCTTTCAATAATGCCTATTCTATGGAGTTTTTCCACTTCACGCTGAACGCCTCTTATGGACTGAGCTGTAAGATTAGAGATTTGTCTTTGATAGAAACTGTTACTGGTATTAAATAAGAATAATTTTAAAATTTCGACTCTTGTTTTTGAAGAAAAAAGTTTATCTAGCATAAATTATCTCTCCTATACATTTTGTAGTCAATTATATACAAATTGTAGTCAATTATCAATGGGGTTAATTAGAAGATATTTATAACAAAAAAAGATTGCATTCTTTATTGGGATATTTTCCTCCAGAGGAATTTGAACATAAATTAATTAAAAATAATTCCTGTAAAGTTTATTCCTAGTTAAACAGGTTGGTGTTTAGTTTCTAGGGACCCTCGGGTATACTTTGAATCATTTGAAGAAGATGAGCTTAAGAAAAACGGCTTTTCAAAGGACCACAAACATAACCAGCCCCAGGTGCTACTTGCCCTTATGGTAACTACTGACGGCCTTCCTGTAGATTATGAGATTTTTCCAGGTGACACATTTGAAGGACATACCTTAATTCCAACACTTACTAAAATTAGAAAAAATATGATATAGATAAAATAGTATTTGTAGCTGACTCTGCAATGCTGTCAAAAGATAATATTAAGTGCTTAGAGGACTTAGATGAGCATAATCTCTCCTACATAGTGGGTGCAAGGCTAAAGAATATGGCTGCACACTTAAAAGATAAGATACTTGCTGGCAGAAATTACCGGAAAGTAAAGAAAGGCTACAGCATAGCCTGTATTCAGGATAGAGACAGAAAGATAATTGTAGGCTACAGCGAAAGCCGGGCCAGAAAAGATGCCAGTGACAGAAAAAAAGCAATAGCAAAGCTAATAAAAAAATTAGACAGGTCAAAGAGTCCCAAAAGCCATCTTTCAAACCATGGATACAGAAAATACCTAAAAGTGGAGGGAAAATCAAAACTGTCTTTAGATGAAGCTAAGATAGTTTCCGATGCAAAATGGGACGGACTCCATGGAGTGGTTACAAATTCAGATCTTTCCCTGGTTGACGTGCTTTCCAAATATAGTGACTTATGGAATGTAGAGGCAGCATTCAGGGTTACAAAGCATGATCTAAAGGTAAGGCCAGTATATCACTGGAAGCCACGTAGAATTAAAGCCCATATCGGGATATGTTTTGTAGCTTACGCACTTGTAAAGCATCTGGAATATAGAGTAAGACTTCAGTATAAAAAGTTAAGTATTGAAAAGATAATATATGCACTTATGAAGGTACAGACATCAATTCTATTTGATAGAGATAAAAGAATACGATACGGGCTTCCTTCCAGGATGAAAAAAGATGCCAGGAAGATATATAATATACTGGATATCAAGAGATCTATAACCCCGTATATTATAGAAAAGTGTAAAATGTAGTGCTATAAAAATTTTAAAAACCCCTTATATGGTGAGGTTTTTTAAAAAAAGTGCGGAAGTCGGGAAATAATTGTCTTTGTAGAAGACTATAAGGTTATAAAAAGATTTTAGATTATCTTGGGATATATGAGTTTAAAAGGGACAGGCCCCACCCAGAGTAATAGCAGTTGCTGATACATTTGATGACTGGCGTTGTGATGATTATATAAATAATGATTATATGAATTTCTAAACCAAATATGATTTCTAAGAGTTTTACCCTGCTTAAAAAATAGGCTAAAGACGACTCCGGCTAAGTTATTTAAGTTTTCCGCCCGCTAACTTTCCCTAGATTTTATATTTTTAATACTTGTAACATCAGTTTATAGTGTTTATTTATGCTTTATATTTATGAGATCCAAAAGCGAGTTCTTATTAATTTCTATGATCTCACCAGCAATAAGCCCTTTGTTAATAAATCATCTATTATCTTATTATACGAGCAAATTATTGTGAATGATAAAAACAGCCGTTTAAGTATTTGAATATCTTAACTTCAGGCTGTCCAATAACCAACAAATTATCTTCTTATTTATTCTTTTAAAGCACCTGCTGTTAAACCTTCTACTAATCTCCTCTGTACAAAAGAAAAAAGAATAATAGTTGGTATAATCGTTAATGTAGTGGCAGCAGCAACCTCGCCCCATCTTATTAAAAGGGCTGCTGAAAGTCTCTGAATAACCAATGTAAGAGTGGCTGTTCGCTGACTTTGATTGATAATAGAAATAATTAAAAAATCACCCCATGAAACAATAAAAGAAAAGAAACCGACTACCATAACTCCCGGCGCAGCTATCGGCATAATTATATAAAATAATGTTCTTAAAATATTGCAGCCATCAACTTTTGCCGAATCATCAATATCAACAGGAATGGAATCAAAATAACCTTTAAGCATCCAGACTGAAAATGGTAAAACAAGAATAAGATGCCCAATAACCACTCCAATAACTGTATCTAGTAATCCAAAAGAAGTAATTATTAAATATAGAGGAATAATAAGAAGAACTATCGGGAACATCTGAGTTGAAAAAATCCCTAATATGATTACATTTTTTCCCCTTATTCTAAAACGACTTAAACCATATGCAGCTGAAATAGAAAAAATTAAAGAAGACAATGTAACAGCAATAGCAATTTTAAAGGAATTGATAAAATATGTTACAAAATCCGTTACAGAAAGAATTGTTTTATAATTTTCCAATGTGTACTCTTTTACAGAAGAAATAATTTCTCCTGTAAAAATGGAAGGTTGGGTCCGAAAAGATGAATAAATGATCCAAAGCATTGGGAAAATAAAAAAAACCAAAGAAACAATAACAACAAGGTAGGTTATTCCAATTCGTATTATAACTCCTTTTTTCATTAAGTTTTTTCTTCCCTTCCAGAAATTTTTATATAAATAATAAAATAAATCATTAAAATGATATACATTATAGTCCCCATACTTGCCCCCTGTCCTAAACTATAGCTTGTCCAACATTTTCTGTAAACATAAACAGGAAGAACATTTGTTGCATAAACTGGCCCTCCCCCTGTAGCCAGATAAACAAAATCAAAATTGTTAAATGTCCACAGTACATGTATGGTTATCATAACAATAATTATATTTCTTATACAAGGTAAAGTAACATACCTAAATTTTTGCCAACCATTTGCACCATCAATACTAGCTGCATCATAATAACTCTCGGGTACTGCATGCATTGCTGCTAAAAAAGCGATACCATAAAAAGGAATATTTCTCCATAGATGAAGAATTACAATAAAAGGAAATGCTGTATTAATATCCCCAAACCAATACTTATTAAGATCTCCAAAACCGATTAATTTTAAAAATATATTTATAAAGCCGATATCTGGTTGGGCCATAAATTTAAACATTATAACTGTGGCAGCAACAGGGATTACCCAACTGGCCATAATAATACTTTTAAAAACAGGCATACCAGGTACTTTCTGCTTCATCGCCCAGGCTAATATTAATCCAAAGACAAATTGAAGTAAGACCACAACTATTGTGAGAATTATAGAATGACGTAATGAAAGCCAGAATACCTCATCATCAGCAAGCTTAGTATAGTTGTTAAATCCTATATATTGCTCCTCCTCTTTTAAAAGGTTCTTATCAGTAAAAGATGTTCTTACTCCTTCTATAAGAGGATATACTGTAAAAATACCTATAATTATTATTACAGGAAGAATCAGGAAGTATTTATTGTAAGAAGAAATAAATACTCTCTTTCTTGTTTTTATTTTCTTCTCCATATATTATTAGATAACTATCCCTTGACTACAAGTAATCTGTGATATACAAATTCTTTTTGGTGTTGACACAGATTTACAACCTATCACTGAAAGATTAAAAAAAATGTCAAAAACATAATTATATATATTTTTTCCATTATATATGGAAACAGATGAACTAAAAAAATATTGTAAACTTAGTAAAAAACTATATAAAAATATTTTCAAAACTTGCCAATTTATAAATCCTATAATTACTAAAAAAGGAAATAAAATATTTAAACCAAATTATTGGAATTAAATATAATATTATCAGGAAAACAACTGAGTAATACTTGTATTCAAAGTACAATTACCTATTATTATGTCTTAACAATAATCAATATTAAGGTAGAGGTTAAAACCTCTACCTTAATAACAGCTCGCAGGTTAGCTTCACTTACTGGACCCCAGTTTATGGGAGCCATGCCTACGAATATAAGAGAATTATAGTTGTTTTAAATGAATTATAATTCTCCGTTTTCATTTAACTCATTAATCGTATCATAAAGCCATTGAGCTGCTTCTTTTGGTGTTTTCTCATCATAGATAACATAATTAACAGCTCGCAGATTAGCTTCAGCTACAGGACCCCAGTTTATGGGAGCCATGGCTACGGATATAGGAAGTTCATTAGCGAAACCCTGCATCCACCATTCGATACCTGCTTTTGCAAAGATATCCATTTCCATCGTATCTTTTCTTGCTGGAATACCACCGGAATCAACAAGCCATTCTCCCATTTTTTCCTTTGATACAATGTACTTCATAAGTTCCCATGCTCCTTCTTTATCTTCTGCAGATGCATTCATCATAATGGGTTTCACTTCAAGATATGTACCAGGAACTCCATCTTTGCTATAAGGAATCGTTGTTAATCCGGTTTTATTTTCAAGTATATCCTTTGCTATATCACTTTCAGTTCTTCTACCCCAGAGCCAAGGACCCATTGGTGCCATTGCCCATTGGCCGGCCACATATCCAGGATCTTCTACTGGCCAACCAGTTCCTTTTTGATTTGGATCACAAGCTGGATAGTCAACCTCTTCAAAAAGATCATAATACAAGCCAAGTATTTTCTCTAATTGATCTACTGTGGCATTATATTTTACCTCTCCATCAGTAACTTCAAACATATTTTTTCTTCCACTTACCTGGAAATACCATGTAATAAATTCCTGGGCAGCTCGCGGGTCGCCTACTTCTGTACAAACAAAGAAGCCATATGTTTCTTTATTTGTTAACTCTGTAATCTTTCTGGCAGTCTGTACTAGTTCATCCCATGTCTCTGGTAAAGAAAGATTATTTTCTTCAAATATATCTTTTCTGTAAACCATTGCCCTGGCATTTGTGTTATACGGTAGACCATATAGCTTTCCACCAATTGTTAATGGAGCTAATGTACTTTCGATAAACTGATCGCCTTCATCCCATTCTGAAAAATATGAGTCTAAAGGTTCAATAATACCTTTCTGCACATAAACTGCTGTGTCTTCTAGAAGTCCTTCAATAACATCAGGTTTTCCACTCTCAGACTGTAAAAGGAATTTATCCCTCTGGTCTGTATATTTTCCAGGCCCATAAAAGTTGTCCACTTCATAATTAGACAAGGCAGTTTTTACATCTTCCTCCCACTTCTGAACATATTCAGGAGAAACTTCTTGGGTGACAAAAGGCATATTCCAGAAAGATAGTTCACCCTTGGCAACTTCCTCTTCTTCTGTAACTTCAGCAACTTCTTCTTCCTCTACAACTTCTTCCTTTGCTACTTCTTCTGCTTTACAGCCGTATAATGAAAAAGCTGCAACCATTGATATGCTCAGTGCCAACACTACTATCCACAATAATAATTTTTTCATCTTCTAGTCCTTTCCTTGTAAAAACTTTTAAAAAAATACATACATTCTTCCCTATAAATCGCCTCCTTTGATATTTTTCTTTTTACAATATCACTTATAAATTTTTTTGAGATTTGCTTTAGTTACAGATTCGATATTGAAAGATATTAAGATTATATTAGTCTTCTTAAACAAATCTCTTTCTATTTTATACTTGAAACCTCCCTTTATTTCTCTCAGTATTCTTATATATTATTATTTTTAGAGCATACTTGCTTTTCTAAACATAATATAATATTTTTTCGCCTAGACCTTAGTTAGATAAATCTTAAAAGGTTTCAATTATTTGGTAGTTATTAATTTTACATAACATTCATTTGTATTTCAACTCTTTTTTCTTTTCGTTGTTATTTAAAAATTAAAAGTGGACTGATATTAATTGATTTATAGCTAACCATTTATTAGCTATAATTGAAGGCTAAAAGAGAAAGGTTTTTAAATTATTACACAATTACATAAAAAATTCTCAGACATTCAAATAAAGGAACTCATAGGTAGGCATTTAGAAGGCAAGATAAAAAGAAGCAATCTCCAAAAGATATTAGGCATTGGTAAAACCAGATTTTTTGCCCTAGTAAAAACATACAGACAAGATCCTTTGATGTTTTCAATTGAATATACAAAGAAAAATGCCACAAATAAAGTACCTCTTTAAGTGGAAGAAAATATTTTGGCCGAACTTGCAGTATAAAAAAAATTAATAACTGATCCCGATATACCTCTGCGCTCATATAACTACAGCTATATAAAGGATAGGCTTAGTTTGGTTTATGGCCAAAAAGTATCCCTTTCCACCATTATTTCCAGAGCAATGGCTGCCGGATATTATTTAAAAAAGTGACCTTTCCCTTAAAAACTAGTCCAATTTGAAAGTTAGAATACAGGCCAGTCGAGGGCCCCCCAAAAACTAGTCCACTTAAAATGTTAGTAATCTGGAGTGAACCCCTAAAGTTGAACAGATTCTTAAGACAGGTTAGAATAATTAAAGGAGTAGAAAGGGGAAAAGATAATGAGTATACATAGGGAGAAAATATTCTAAGGATTTCAAGATAGAGCTGGTAGAGAGTGCACTGAAAGGACGCAGCATGCTAGAACTTGCCAAAGAAAATGATATATACCCAGGACTTATAACAAGATGGAAAAGGCAGTATCTGGACGGTAAGTTTCATGGAACATCAGCAAGTGATACCGAGCTAAGAAAGATGAAACTAAAGATATGTGAGCTTGAACAGATGGTGGGAAAGCTCACCATGGAAAATTACCTTTTTAAAAAAGAAAGAAAGTTTGCACTTGCAATGAGAAAAGAAGTTTCATCCATAATAACCGGTCCAAATTCAGAGGAGTTAAGAAGGGATGTGAGCTGATGGGCATAAAAAGACCAACATATTACCACAAGCCAAAGAAAAACCTAGAAAAAAAGAAGCGTGACGCTGACATTGCCGATGCCATTGAAGCCATTGCCTACCAGTATCCCTGTTATGGCTACAGGAGGGTAACTGCTTCTCTTGAAAGGAAGAAAATGGTAGTAAACCATAAGAAAGTGCTAAAAATGATGAAAAAGATGAACAAACAGTGCAGAAAAGCTAAAAGATTTGTGTCTACCACCAACAGCAGCCATAACCTGAAAGTTTATCCTAACCTGGCCAAAGATCTTGCAGTCAACAGAATCGATAAGCTCTGGTGTGCTGATATTACCTATATCAGGATCCTTACAGCCTTTGTATATCTTGCAGCTATAATTGATGCATTCTCAAGAAAGATAGTGGGCTACGGCATTGGCAGGACACTTGCTGCTAAACTACCACTTGAAGCACTCAAGATGGCAATTAAGAGTAGAAATACAGATGATCTTATTCATCACTCTGATAAAGGAATCCAGTACTGCAGCTATGATTACATAGATCTTTTAAACGCAAATGGTATTTTGGTATCAATGTCTGCCAAGGGTAACCCCTATGAAAATGCTTTTATTGAGTCATTTTTAAAACACTAAAAGCAGAAGAAGTATATCTATAGGAATATGAAACATATAGAGATGTTATAGAAAGAATTCCATATTTTATTGAAGATGTATACAATAGTAAAAGATTGCATTCTTCTCTTGGCTATATGCCCCCGGAAGAATTTGAACATATATTTATTGAAAAAAAATCACGCAAAGTTTATTCTGAGTTAAGACAGGCCAGTGTATAAATTTTGGGGTTCATACCACATGGATACCCATGATCTCTCTTACTTTTCTTTTGCTCTGCCCCTCTGCAATTCGCAAAAATATTTCTTTTAGATCTGTCATTCCCACCTTTCTGTATCCCATATAATTTCCTCCTAAAGTTTTTTAGAAGTCATTATATAGCTTTTACTTTTTAAGGTGGTTCAAAGGTGCTGACTATTTACCACTAAAAGTGGTTCAATGCTGGTGGCGATTGACAATTCAATATAACTACGTAAAATATACAATAAAAGATTGGATTTACGAAAGCAATTCGTATAGAAACAAGTTATGGGAAATTGTTTTTCTGACGGGAATATGAGCTCTGAACAACTATATTTGGATATACATAATAAAAATATTTGCTATCTTCTTAAGTCAGATATTGTTATCGATGAACATCTTAATCAAATTGATTTAGATAATCGATTAGGCATAAGTCTAATCATCCCAATCAGATCTATCACGCGTCATTATGAGGAACTTATTAATAGGTGTAAATTTATTGATAATTCTCAGTACTACTATCCAATAGACGATCTACACATAACCATTTTTGATTTTATACAAGGCTCAGAAAGGTATTCTCAAAGTGTTGAAAAAGAAGAACAGTTTATCAAGATAAATAATTTTGTACTTTCTAAATTCACTTCATTCTATATACTTCTAAAAGGAATTGTATTTTGTAGATCAGCTTTATTGATAAAAGGATATGATGACAATGTTTTAATTGGAATCCGTAATTTTCTTCGTTCTGAACTTGAATCACATAATATTGAAAATGATGAAAGGTATAGTTCGGAATCAGCACACATCGCATTCTGCCGGTTTAAGACACAGCTCACAAATCCATATGGTTTTTTAAGCATTCTAGAGCATTATCAGGAATTTGATTTTGGAAAGGAATCGATTAAAGAAATTGAACTGGTAGAGCATGATTGGTATAATAAAACCAATAAAAAAAGAGTAATAAAAAGATACCAAATAAGCCAGAAAAACAACTTCCCATAAAAGTGCGTATTAGCTCCGCGCCCTGTTCGCGCGCTTCGGGCTTCGCTACGTTTTCGCCTACGCTAACGCTTCGGCGAAAACGTCGTATACGCGCGGAACGTTATATGAAATGTACTTTTCCTTTTCGCGCCGCTTGGGCGGGGATAGCACTTTTCTATAACGAACAAATTTAATTTATTTAAAAAATACCCCTGGCCGTAACATTGTTACCCAGAGGGTCTTATGATTCGTCATCATAGGGATGCATGTGTATTATGTAAAATTTATGTTAGCTTTGTCAAAATTATTTGGCTGCCCCGGGTTGCGAAATTTCGAACCAGATTATAAAGGAATTAGAGGCATTTAGGAAAATAAATAATTAAAAACTGAATACTCTTATTTAAACTTTTAATCCTGGCAGCTAAATAGATCTATCTATAGAATATTTCTGTCTTACAACTTTAACTTAAAGCCAATCACTAAAAGTTTTTTATATATAAAAATATTGATAATGATTTCCATTTTCACTCCCAAGTGATAAAATTTTAAAATCTTTACTAAAAATGCCACAAAGGAGAATTTATGGCTAGTGAAAAAAACTAGCTAAAAGTGGTACATAGTGGATGGAAAATCATATGAGGTCTTAAATATTCATACTTCTGCCTGAAATTTCTATCATATGATCTTTTGAACTGCTCGTAGTTGTCTTCGATGCACTGATAGTATGGACCGTACTGGGGCTTTCTTCTTCTGTACTCTTTTGTTCTTTTACTGATGACGGCAACATTTGTAGACATGTGTCCTATTGTAATTTATATGTGCATTTACATAAATGCACATATTAAACAAATAAGACCTCTTTCAAGGTGTGATGTAAAGGAAATATTAATATATAAGCAGGAATACTAAAAAAAAATAAAAATAAATTACAGAAAAAATTATTTGTCTTCAGGTATATATTCAATTATATCAACTACATTACAGTCCAAAGCTTCACATAATTTCTCAAGAACTTCATTTGAGAACATCATCTATGGTTTTATCCCCTTTTTCCTTGCAGGCTAACAGGAATTCTTCAATTAATATTATAAATAGATTACATAATTTTCTTACTTAACCCCTGAAATTTTTTTTCACAACTTGTTTTACAGACATTTTATTTGGAAGATCTATTAGATCGGAAAGAGATATAAAGATTAGCATAATTTAGTCCTCTCAAACGGTCTTAGTAAGTGTCTCCCAAAATCTCCTTTTCCTATATAATCTTAAATATTAAAAAATCTAATTCCATACTTTTTTTAATTTATTGCAAACCCATTCTCTAGATTTTTTTATTATTTTATAATTATCTTTTCTATCATCAGCCCAAATCTCTAATAAAAAAGGTCCATTGAATCCTATTTCTTTTAAAACCTTAAATGATGATATAAAGTCAACAATGCCATCACCATAAGGAACCCTTCGCACTATACCTTCTTTAGTATCTTTAACATGAACTGCTACTATATGCGATTTTCCAATTTTTAACTGCTCCGGAACATTTTGATTCATTGCTGCTAAATTTCCGAAATCAGGATACAGCTGCAACCACGGAGACTGTATAGCATTAATGAAATAGATAAGGTTTTTTATTGAAATTCCAAATTCGGAATCAACATTTTCAATAGCAAGTGTAACTCCCAACTTAGACGCTAGATTTACATTACTCATTAAATTTAACTTAAATTTCTCCTTTGATTCATCAGAACTTTTTTCTTCACCCATTAGAACATCATATCCTGCTACCTGTACTATCCTTACACCCATACTAAATGCAAACCAGATAGTATCTTGCATGATCTCCATACCTTTTTTTTGTATATCTTTATATGAACTAGCAATAGGAAATCTCCTATTGGCACTCAGGCATATAGTCAATAAATGGACACCAGCATCAGTAGCTAATTTTCTTAATCTTTCTTTTTTAGTTCTATCCCATTTAAGTCTTTCAATACGTTCGTCACTTTCATCTATAGATACTTCCATAAAATTATAACCGGCTTCATTAGCTAAATTAAGTTTTTTTCCCCACTTGAAATCATTGGGAAGAGCCTTTTCATATAACCCTATAAATAAAGAATTATTGTTTACCATTTTCTTAAAGTATAAAATTAATAAAATATAAATAAATTACAATTTAATAAAATATTTTTAAAAACTTACAACTTACTTTTGTCCATAATTTTTAAAAACATTAACAGCTACTTCTATTTGCTCATCATCCAGTACTACAGGAGTTCCTATAGCTTTTGCCAAGAGATAAATCTTCGCTGCATCTTCAAGGTAAACAGTAGCATATAAAGCTTCTTTAAGCGTTCCACCAACTGTTACAA
>Ga0315538_1000424_pt1 | contig 26812 bp, 20 predicted proteins | sample SalMarSW160230MG_2_FD_203834 | JGI IMG/M metagenome (GOLD analysis project Ga0315538, IMG submission 203834) | Salt marsh sediment microbial communities from the Plum Island Ecosystem LTER, Massachusetts, United States - Salt Marsh Sediment SW1601-230 ...
GATATCCAGAACCCCAGTATTACTGTCAATAGCAGGTATCCGAAAATGATGGAGATGTCAATGGCGGATAGTTTCATCTTATAAGAAATAAGATGCTAAAATAGGAAAAAGCTTGGATTAATGGATTGATGGATTAATGGAATAGTGGTTTGATGGTATATTAATTAATATAAACTGAGTGACATAAACAGGGTCAAAGCTGAACATGCAGGCATTCGGGTGCGGGTCTGGTTTACCGCCCCGGCAGTAAGCATGAACTGCACTGGCAGATTAAATCAATGTAAGCTGTGAAAGAAGCATTATTCCATCATTCCATATTTTATCTTCCCAGGCTGGTAACATCAAACAGCTCATCCCTGATCTGGGTGCCTGTACGTATCTCACTCATGACAATTTCTGAACTTCTGGCGTTACTGAAATTCTCCACGGTCATATGGCTTATAATAAATTTCTCACCGGATATTTCCCTGACATCTTTGATCAGTATAGTTTTGAACAGTTCATTATAACTGTCATAGAAATCCATTTTGCTTACCACGTAATTATTTTTCTTAATAGTACTTATCTTTCGGCTATAACCGTATTCATCTTCTTTATCCCTGTCAACTGGCTTGCTTTCAATAACATAATAATTATCAGATTCGTCAATTATAGTGTGATCAAAGTCTTCTGTGGGAGGTGATGACATATCTGCATTTGTAAATTCAGATCCCATAAAGCTTTTACCTTTTTCTGAACTGACTATCCTGCGTGTACGTTTAAGTGCGGGCAGGTATATCCACATATCATCCTGACCCTGATCATAGTCATATATAAGCATTGTAGTCCCCTCTACATCAGCAGGGGAGAGGAATTTAATAAGTCTTTTTTCAGTTCCGTCATCATAGCTCTTTGATGCCGTAACATTCGAACGCTCACGGACCCTGCCTTTTGAATCAGTTATATTCAGGGAGGCTATTGCCTCAAATGATTCGACTTTCATTGCATTCCTGCTCTTATCCATTATCTCGCCGGCTGTTCCCTGTGCCATTAAAATGAATGGTAGCGTTAAAAGTAATATTAATATAATTGCTCTTTTCATATGCTTTCTTCTTATATGTTTCTTAATGTTTGATTTATACTCAACGAATGATGGTTTGAATACCAGCAGGATGGAAGGTATTACAAACAGTGCACTAATAAGGCATACACCTATACTTATCAGCACCAGGTATCCGAAAAAGCGTATAGAGGTGAATCCGGAAAATACCAGTACCGAGAATCCTACTATTACACTCAATGCATTATATACAATTCCCCTGCCTGTAGTGGTCAAGGTTTTTATTATTGCTTCCCGGTGATCCGAAAAAACCAGCTCCGATTTATAACGCCACAGGAAATGTATGGTATAGTCAACACCCACACCAATCATAATCGACGATAACAGGGCTGTTGCCGGGTTAAGTGTTATCCCTGTAATTCCCATGAATCCGAGCAGGAAAATAACTGATGCCAGTATAGGTATTGTAGATATCAATCCACCTTTGAAAGATCTGAAGATAATTGTAAGCAATACCAGAACAATAAGTATGGCTAAAATCAATGAATTAATCTGGCCTGTTAAAATTTTCTCAGAGAATTGAAGCATTATATATGCATATCCACCAATGGTGACATCAATATTATCTCGATCCGCCAGGGAATATATTTTATTAACTGCATCCCTTACCACGTCGGTTGCAGGGTTTTCGAACCTCACCATCAGGTGTGCCTTTGTGTAATCGAAATCCACCAGGCGGTCAAAATCTTCGGGATCGCCGCTCATATTGTATATCTCAAGTATCTGCGCAACAGCTTGCCGGGTGTCTGGTATCCGGTCATATCCTCTTTCATTTTCATCGTATAGGGCCTTGGTCATTTCCTTCAATACAGTTGCAATTGAGTAGGAATCACCCACACCTTCCATGGTTTTAATTTCACCTGTCCAGTTGTCCATGGTTCTTAACAGGGCGGGGTCTTTTATATCGCCCTCCATCATTACTGAAATACTTTGTGACCCACCAAAATTTTTGTTTATAATGATTGAAGCCTGCTTGACAGGATGTTTTGAGGGAAAGAAGTTTTCCTGGTTACCATCAACCCTGATGAATGAAATTCCGATAGCAAAAATTAGTGTCAATATGGTTGATACCATTAATACGCGCCTGGGCCTTGATGTTACCAAGCGTGAGAGTCTGGCAAGGGATCTGTCGAGCAATGATCCCGATACTTTATCTCCTCCAACCAGGGGCTTTGATTTAGGTAGTAATGACAACCAGGCAGGCAGAAAAAATAATGTCAGCAAAACGGCCAATGCTATACCAGCGGATGCCAGGACCCCAACATGCCTCGCCGGTATTATTGAATGTGCCAGTAAACCAAGGATACCGGCTATAGTAGTCAGCCCGGTAAATATGACCGGTAATCTCAGTTTCCTAACCATCGCGCTGACTATGGATTCATTGCTGTCGTCATGGTTAAATGATACCAGCTCCTGGTATTTGGCTATCATATGTATTCCGTAGTCATTAGCCACGGCAATAAGCATAATTGGAACTAAAAGACTTAATATTGACAACTTCCATCCGAGGAGTGGTGCAAGGCCCATGGCAAAGGCTATAGACAGAACAACAATAGTAAATGGCAGTACCATGCCACGCCATTCCCTGAAGGCAAGCCAGAGAAAACCGAGCATTATAAACAGCGCAAGGGGAACAAGTATTAAGCCATCGCGCCGGACATCCTTCATAATGGCCTGCCTGATATAGGGAAGGCCGCCAAAATAGACTTCTGCAGATCCCGGGTTAGCATTAATCACTGAATCAATTTCTGACAGTATAATATTCTCATCCGTTTCTTGTGAAATGGTTGCTGCAATAGCCGACATCTTAAAATCCTCGGAAACTACAGTGCCCATTACCAATGGATTATTTTTGAGCTGTTCTTTCAATATTTCAATTTCTTCATCGTTCTCAGGAAATCTTTTCACAGCAGGATCAACTATCATCATTCCCTGCTCACCATATATTCTTCTTATGTTAAAAAGCGAAATTGTATTATCAATTGATTTAAGGTCTGCCAGTTGCCTTTCAGTTTCCTTTATGCGCCTTAGGTTTGATTGTGTAAGGATACAGCTATCCTTATATACAATCATTATCATGTCCTGGAGACCGAATTCCTGCTCAATATTATCGGTATTGATACGGGATTCCATTTCAGAAGGTATATAATTCCTTATATCGGGATCAGTCTTCATTTGCGGTAGCATGGCCAGCCCACCCAGACCAATTGCAATTGAAACTACTATTACAAGGTACCTGTATTTTATTAAAAGTTTTGTCATTTTTTATTTTTTAAAAATCTATCCTCACTCCTGTGTAAATTGAATTAAGCCTTCTATTAATCATATCAAAAAGAGAATTGCCGGTACCGTTATATAGTTCAGCACCCACTATTATTTCCAGGTTATCAGAAGGATTTATCTTCAGGACCGGGTTTAACATATATTCTTCTGCAGTAATATTGTAGAGTATGTTCACCGAAGGGCTGAAGGTTGCTAATCCTTTTTCATAAGCAAGGTGCAGCCCTGCATAATGGCTGTATTCACGCAACTGGTAGTTGTATAGCCTGTTAAATGAACCAATCTGAAGCCTTATATATTCAAAAATCTGTTCGGGAGGAAGAGAACCAAATTCAAAAAACGATGATTCATCAGGTAATACGGGATCGAAGGCTGATTCTTCAAAACCACTGATGTATTTACCACTGTACTCAAGCACGAGATGGAGGTTTCCGAAGAAATGTTCAAATCCTGCCGCCCATTTTATCTCGGGAAGCATTACATACTCTTTTTGCCTGTAGTCTTCATCCGGATCTAACCATATAGCCTCTGTACGGATTATGTTATTGCCTAGCAGAAATTCAACACCCGCTGATAGAGTTCTTATTTTGAAGGGCCTCTCTTCAAGAGAAACCATGTAACTATTATCCTCGGCCTGTATGGTCAGGGTATCAAGACGGAGACCAGGTAAAGGATTATATCCATCAAAATAGGAGATACTTGCACTGAAGTTTTTCAGATACACTTCTGCCCTTAATCCGTATGACAATGTCCCGTTATCATTAAATGTATGTTCCTTTATTTCAATTAATCCAGGCATATCCATAAACTCTGTATAGAGCACCGAGGGTCTGAACCGGGGAATAATCAATGCCTGTAAAGAAACTTTATCAACAGGGCTAAGACTGAAATTGAAGGAAACATTCCCCAGGTCCCTGTCTTCAGGATCAAACGATCTGTAAAGATCATTACGGGGGCTTACAACATCCTGCAGCCTGAAAAAATCCATATTGCTCCACTTGATGATCTGCTTACCCGCTTTAAGTTCAGTAAAAGGTGTGTACCATGCTGCCCAGGCTTCCCTGAGAACGGGGGCATTTACAATTTTGCCATATTCTGAAGCATAGCGGTATCTCAAATCAGCATATGCTTTATAAGTGCTGCCATTTCCGGCCTCTGTATTTAAGCTTAAATCGGCAAATGATACGGGAATACCTGGTGATTTGCCAGGTTTATTAAAATAGATACCGCTCCTAATAAATCCACCAATTTTATAGCCATTACCTGAAGAGCCTGAGATATCATCAAAAAGTGATTGTGCTCCTGACGGGTTTGGAATTACTAGAAACACTAAAGTAAAAATTGCCAGAGTCTTCCTCATTTTTGTATTCTATGCATACAAAGTAAGAGACTGCTGGCCTTAATTGCGCCCGATCCGCTTATATCAAACCACTGATTTTTCAGTTAGTGGTACGAGCCGCTGATCATGAACCTTCCTCCTCCAGTTTATCAAGGTATTGGGTAGGGGTGAGGTTGGTAATATTTTTGAAGATTGTATTAAAGGTAGACTTGGAATTAAAACCTGAATCATAAGCTATGGCAAGGACAGTGAAATTTTTGTTTTTCGGGTCTTTCATCCTCCTTATTACTTCATTAACCCTGTACTCATTAATAAAAGTGAAGAAATTGCGCCCGTAGATATCATTTAATACCTGTGTTATATGATGGCGTGATATGCCTGTCTGTATGGAAAGGTCATATATTGTCAGGTCCCTGTTAAGATATGGTTTCTCCTGGTCCATGAACGCCAGAATCTTGTCGAGGTATTTCCTGGCCTGGGTTTCGGTTAATCCGCTGCGCATGTATCTTTTCTTCTTGCTATTATTTTCATCATTTATATCAATATTTTCTTTCCCTTTGCGGGCTTTTTTCTGGCCGTGAACATTTTCTTCAGTCCCGATCAACACATTGGCCAGAACCGGCTGTTTGATTGCGTAGAAGCCGTAAACAAAGGAAAATACAGCGATAAATACAAAGACAGTATAGTACGGGTCAAATGGCAGGAAATTAACAAAGATATCGATACCACCCAGGATAAACAATATAAAATAGGCAGTATAAAAACTTATACTTATAATAATAAGCCAGTTTAGTGTAATCCTCCCGGAAGCATAGGATACAAGGTCTTTCAGATGCCGCTGGTGTTCCCTGATAGTGATAAAGGTAAGAGTACTGTATATTGTTATGGATAGAAAAAAACAAACACTGTATACAATGCGTAACGAGATATATTTATCAGCCATAAAGAATCCCGTCAGGTCGGCAAATACCTTATCACCCCTGAAAATGACAGAGACTATGAAAAAGATCACAAATGGGATAAAATGCAGATAGTTGGTTATTTTGAATTCTTTTTCTGGTTCAGTCATATACTTAACATACAAAAACAAGATAGGTCCATATGTAAATGCTACAAAGGGGAAAGAGTAGAAAGTAATAATGTTGATCTTTACCACTGCAAAAATAAGATCAAAGAATATCATGAACAGGAATGCAGCCATAAGCCTGTCAGGTATTGTTATTGGCTTTTTGGTGGCGATGATTAATCCTGCAAAGAATGTCTGCGAAATTGCAATATACAGTATAGGTTCAATGATTTCCATATAGCTAATTTATCCCTTGGAATAATGGAATAATGGAATTATGTATTAATGCATAGAAGTTGGTTTACTACTCAATAATCCAATAATCCAATACTCCAATAATCCATTTTAAAGATAACAAGAAGTCAAGAATTTTTATTGTATTTTTGGGTTTTGATTATCAAATATTATAGGGGTCGCTACCGGCCTTCAAAAATAATTATTAAAATCATATTCATATGAGCGTTCTATTGAATAAAAACTCGAAAGTGCTGGTACAGGGTTTTACCGGTAGTGAGGGTACATTCCATGCGCAGCAGATGATAGAATACGGGACAAATATAGCGGGGGGTGTAACACCGGGAAAGGGAGGCAGTGAACACCTTGGCTGCCCTGTTTATAATACCGTTAAAGAAGCTGTTATAAATACCGGTGCTGATGTTTCTGTGATTTTTGTGCCACCGGCCTTTGCCGCCGATGCAATAATGGAAGCAGCTGATGCGGGAATCAAACTCATTGTAACAATTACTGAAGGTATACCTGTTTCGGATATGGTAAAGGTAAAAGAGTTTTTGTCCAGTCGCGATTGCAGGCTTATAGGGCCAAATTGTCCGGGTATTATTACTCCTGAGGAAGCTAAAGTTGGTATTATGCCTGGCTTCATTCACAGGAAAGGTGGTGTGGGAATCATAAGCAGGTCAGGTACTCTGACCTATGAAGCAGTTGACCAGGTTACCAGACTGGGCATGGGACAGTCGACTTGCATAGGTATTGGAGGTGACCCTATTGTTGGAACCACAACACTTGATGCCGTGAAACTAATGATGGCAGATAATGATACCGAGGCTATTATAATTATCGGTGAGATAGGCGGCAATATGGAGACTGATGCAGCTCTCTGGATAAAAGAGAATAAGACCAAGCCGGTAATTGGTTTTATTGCAGGTCAGACTGCTCCTAAAGGAAAGAGGATGGGGCATGCAGGTGCAATTATAGGAGGGAAAGCAGATACTGCGGCGGCAAAGATGAAAATAATGAAGGAATGCGGAATTGAGGTGGTTGAATCGCCGGCAGATATAGGAAAAACCGTTGTCGAAGTCCTAAAATAAGGCAGGACCAAATCGTAGAGACGCACGATTGTGCGTCTCTACAATCGTTTTTTATAGAAGAATTTTTCAAATATTAACAAAAATAAATAACAATGGGTCTACTAGATGGTAAAACAGTACTTATAACAGGAGCCTCAAGAGGAATAGGGAAAGCAATAACGTTGAAATTTGCTTCCGAGAGCGCTAATTTAGCAATAACTAACATTATTGAGGATGTCGAGTTCTGTGCGGTATGTGATGAATGTGAAAAACTCGGGGCAAAAGTGAGGAGGTATGTTTCAAACGTTGCTGACTATAACGACTCGCAACGCGTAGCAGATGAGGTAGTAAAAGACTTTGGTTCAATAGACGTCCTGGTGAATAATGCAGGCATAACAAGGGATACCCTGCTAATGATAATGACAGAAGAACAATGGGACCAGGTTCTTGAAATAAACCTTAAAGGTGTATTCAACCTGACCAGGGCTGTAGTCAAACCCATGATGAAACAGAGAAGGGGATCAATAATTAATATGAGTTCAGTAGTAGGCATATCCGGAAACGCGGGCCAGAGCAATTATTCTGCGTCGAAAGCAGGGATGATAGGTTTTACTAAAAGCGTGGCAAGAGAGCTTGGGACCAGGAATATAAGATGTAATGCAATAGCCCCTGGATTCATAATCACTGAAATGACTGAAAAGCTCAAAGATGAAGTAAAAAAGGGATGGATTGATAAAATACCTCTGAAAAGGGGTGGCACCCCCGATGATGTTGCGAATACAGCATTATTCCTGGCATCGGACATGTCGGATTATATTTCCGGCCAGGTTATCCAGGTCTGCGGTGGTATGCTCACATGACACTAAAATGCAGTCAAAACTGCTTCTGCATTTATTGTTTTATGCAACAAATTGTTGAAAAGTATGTTCAAAGACAGTTAATAAGCTATTGTTTAATTAAAAAAAAATTAGATATTTGCACTAGAAAACATTCTTATAGGAAACAGGGCGCGTACAGCACGAGGAAATGCAGCGAGACATTTTTATTCCACATTTTTTCTTCCAATCCTCGGCGCCCTGTTTTTTTTATCAAATAAATTATGTATAACATCTTTTTCTTCCTTATAATAACTATTATAGTTTTTGGTCATGCTTCGGGCCTGTACCTTGATTTTCTTAATAATAAGATGTGGTCTGATACAGTCCCGGATAAGCTTAAAGGTATTATTGATAAGGAGAAGTACAAGACCTCGCAGAATTACTACAGGATAAATAAAAATTTCAGCAATATCAGCTCATCTTTTTTCCTGCTCATTATACTTGCGATGCTTTTTCTTGGTGGTTTTGCATGGATTGACAGTCTGGCCAGAGCACTAACAGAAAACAAAATACTTGTAAGTATTGTATTCTTCGGAATAATCGGATTGGCATCAGATTTATTAAGCTTACCATTTTCATGGTATGATACATTCAAGATTGAAGAGAAATTCGGGTTTAATAAAACCAGTAAAACCACCTATATCATCGATCATCTTAAAAGCTGGTTGATAGCAGCTGTGATAGGTGCACCGCTATTAGCACTTATAACATGGATCTATTATGTTGCAGGTGAGATGTTCTGGTTATATGTGTGGATAGTTATTACCCTCTTTTCTGTTTTTATGAACATGTTCTACTCTGAACTTATAGTGCCTTTGTTCAATAAACAGAAACCACTGGAGGAAGGAGAACTCAGGACAGAAATAGAGGTAATGGCTGCAAAAGCCGGTTTTAGGCTTTCCAATATTTATACCATTGACGGATCAAAACGCAGTACCAAGGCAAATGCCTATTTTGCTGGACTTGGTCCAAAAAAACGCATAGTATTGTTCGATACCCTGATTAGCGATCTTAATGTCAAGGAGATTACGGCCGTTCTGGCACATGAAATAGGACATTACAAGAAGAAACATTCACTTACGATGATGCTATACGGTATTTTTCAAACCGGTATTATGCTGTATATCTTCTCCATACTGGCCGGCAATGAAAAACTCACCATTGCCATGGGTGCTGAAATACCATCTTTTCATATAAGTATATTCGCATTCTTCCTGATTTACAGCCCGGTATCAAGGATAATAAGCCTGTTCATGAATTACCTTTCCAGGAAACATGAATACGAGGCAGATAGTTATGCAGGAAATTTATACGACGGAACTTACCTTGTGTCGGCACTTAAAAAATTATCTGTCAAGAACCTCAGTAACCTGAACCCACACCCTGCATACGTATTTGTACATTATTCTCATCCATCATTGCTCAAGAGAATTGATAATATAGAAGAAAGCACAGGAAAATAACTGCATATTTCGCGCTCATAACAATAAATGAAGTGTTGAACCTTGTACCGGCATCCTTGTTATATCAATAAAATATAGAAGTACATCTGAATTTCTTATATTTAGACAAACAATTAACACCTCTAACCATGAATTACCAGAATCGCAATTCAAGAAGGGATTTCCTGAAGAAAATGGCTGCAGCAGCTGCAGTGGCAACCGTTGTTAGTCCAGTAGAATTGTTATCGAGATGCAAAATAGTTGAACAAGCCTCAAAAATGCCCCTCAGGCCACTTGGTAAAACAGGACATATGATCGGTATTTACAGCCTTGGAGGACAGGCAACTATAGAAACTCCGGGAAAAGAGGATCTGGCCGTCGAAATAGTTAATAAGGCTATTGATCTGGGTATTAATTATATAGATACAGCCGCAGCATATGGCAGATCAACAGAAACCATTCCGAGAGAAGAAGCAATGGGTACCAGTGAACGTAATATCGGGCAGGTACTTAAGACAAGAAGGAATGAAGTATTCCTGGCTTCAAAGACACATGACCGTACATATGACGGTTCAATGAGACTCCTGGAGAAGAGCCTCACCCACCTTCATACTGATCACCTGGACCTCTGGCAAATTCATAATTTGAGATCCCGGGAAAAAAGTAATATAGACGAATATTTTGCAGACGACGGTGTTGTAAAAGCAATGGAAAAAGCAAGGGCAGAAGGTATGGTGAAAAATGTAGGCATTACCGGTCATGAAGACCCTGAGATTCTGAAAATGATGGCAGAAAGGTACGATTTTGATAATGTACTGGTAGCAATTAATGCAGCTGACAAGCATTATAACTCAATGATTGAGAAGTTCCTGCCCATAGCAGTAGAAAAGAAAATGGGTATCGTTGGAATGAAAATCCCGGCCAGGGACAGGATATTTGATCATGGTGGTATAATCACTATGAAAGAAGCTATGGACTACGTAATGTCACTTCCTGTAAGCACTATTATAATAGGTATTGATGAGATAGCCGAACTTGAGGAAAATATTCAGATAGCCCATGAATTCAAACAACTTTCAGCTGATGAGCTGCTTGCTATCGAGGATAAGGCAAAGGCCCACTATGAACACCTGCAATTCTTCAAGGACGGGATAGGGGAGTGGCCGGCGGAATGGTAGAATGCAAGACAAAAGACAAAAGTTGAAGCATAGCGGAAACCCCGGCTGAACGTAGTGAATGCCGGGGGAGAAAGGCAAAAGTCTGAGTGTTTGAGCGTTTGAAAGTTTGATCTAATAAATAATGACTTATATCCTGATTGCTGTTAGGCAGATGTTAAAACATTCAAACTCTCAAACTGATCAAACAATATTTCTGTAATATCTGAAAAATAAAAAATTAAATTAAATTTGGGCCTTTAAAGCGGGAGTAGCTCAGTGGTAGAGCATCAGCTTCCCAAGCTGAGGGTCGCGGGTTCGATCCCCGTTTCCCGCTCAAAAACTAAGTTTCGCTGCAAAAATGTTTTATGTTTATATCCTGTGGTCTTAAAAGACACAAAAATTTTATTGTGGATATACTTCCAACATAGATTCACGACTAAAGCGACATAACTATGGCTGGGAGAGATCGACTAAATATGGTGCTCCCTGGCGTATTATCTGGAGAACAGAGAAAGCTTCACGATCAGAAGCAATGGAACTTGAGAAAAAGTTGAAGTCTCTAACTCAAAAAAGACTAATACAGTTCATAAGAAAATATAGTGAAGGTGTCGCGGGCCACTGACGATCACGCAAAGCGTGAAGTCAGGGTGCTGACCGCAAGCGTCAGCATTCGATCCCCGTTTCCCGCTCAAAAACTAAGTTTGAGAGTTTGAAGGTTTGAACCGTTTAGTGGTTTAGAGTTTTAGAGGTTGAGAAGTTTGAATTTCATTCAGTATACAGTACCAAGTACCAAAAACGAGAATACCCATCATTGAATCAGCCCTTCGAGCCTCGTTGAGCTCGCATCATTCGCATGCTGAAGTATAATCGCACTGCTCGGTTCCATTATTCAAACACTCCATTACCCCTTTATTTCCTTGAAAACAACATATAGCCCGGAACAATAAAAACTTGCATGATTTTTGATGGTAAAATCTTATTGCTAAAGCTTATTTAATGAAAAAAACATTAGTGATTTTTATCCTTTCCCTTATTGTCTTTTCCTGTGAAAAAGATAAGCAACTAATTATAGAAAATACCGGCATACCATTGATAAGCAATGTGTTAGTCGATGGTGAGGTTTATTATGAGTATTCATATAATGATGCAAACTTAATAAGCGAAGAAAAAAGTAAATTCTATTATACAAGGCATATTTACAATGATAAAAACCAGTTAATACTATCTGATCATTATGTTGATCCCGGTATTTTCAGCAGTAGCATGCAAGTACTCGAAGCTACATTGAGCAGGGAAGAATGGGTTAATCCTGAAAACACAGAAAAAAGCCTGACCACAACATTTGAATACGATGGTAACGGACAGTTGACCAGGAAAACCTTCATCCGCCCTTTGGTAAGTAATTCCGAATTCTTTGAATTTAACTGCGTGAATGGCAGAATCAGCAGGATGACAATGTATTGGAAGAATGAACTGTCAGGTTATATTGACTATCAATATGATGAAAAAGGAAATCTTATTAAAGAAATAAAATACCTTGTACTATCAGCTGGAATTCCTGAGTTACGTACCACCACTGAATATGAATATGATAATATGAAAAATCCTTATCAATCGTTTAAACGATTGATGACTCCCGGTAAATATACCAACCAGAATAATATCACAAAAGAAACATATACCATCCATTTTGAAGTTGATCCATGGTCAGAAAACATACATGTAGGAGAAAGCTCCTATGAGTATAACGAACAGGGATATCCGGTAAAAGTCAATGGGAATGTTACGTATGTGTATAAATAGTATCAAATAATATCCTGTACCAGTGACTTTTTTCGCGGCAATCGAAACGGGGCTAATCCACGGTGAACACAGCTATGTAACCTGAGGGAACCAATAACTTTTATCTTTTGTCTTTCACAACCTTATTCCATTCCCTGAGGAACTGTTCCAGGAACCCCTCCATATACATGTGCCTTTCTTCAGCCAGCTTTTTCCCGGTTGTTGTATTCATCATATCTTTCAGCCTGAGCAGCTTTTCGTAGAAATGATTAATAGTCGAAGAATCGGATGTTGTATATTCAGCAGCTGACTTGTACTCCAGGGGAGCTTTTCCCGGATTATATATTTCAAAACCTTTCGAACCTCCATAGTTAAAGGCCCTGGCAATACCTATTGCCCCTATGGCATCCAGGCGGTCGGCATCCTGTACTATATCCAGTTCAGGTATATGTTCATACTCAGGGCCAAAGCTGTCTCTGAAAGAGATGTGATCGATAATAAAGGTAATCTTATCCTCCTGGCTGCTTTCGAGCCTTAAACCGTCCAGAAAGCCACTTAAATCATTAGCATCATTAACAGTATCAATCTTACGATCCCCTATATCATGTAGTAGTGAGGCAATCTCAATAATAAAAGGATCACCTTTTCTTTCAGATGAAAAAATATACATGGCCATGTTCCTTACCCGGTATATATGCCACCAGTTATGACCTGATTCAACGTTTTCCAGGTAGTTCTTTACATAATGCTCCGTTTTTTGGATTATTTCCCTTCTCATAATTAATACCGGTATTTTTAGAAACTGAACATACAAAAAAATATCTTTGCATTTTAAGAAGTGTTGAATTGTTGAAGTGTTTAATTGTTAAAATGTTCAGAACAATTCAACCATTCAACGATTTAACAGTTCAACAATTCAACAATATTTAAGATGCAGGCAGAAATAATATCAATAGGCGACGAGATACTAATAGGCATGACAGTCGATTCCAACGCAGCCTGGATGGGTACTGAGCTTACAAAACTTGGTATTGAAGTATATCAAATGACTTCTATATCAGATAAAAAAGAACATATACTTAAAGTAATAGATGATGCTATTAGCCGGTCCGAACTGGTACTGGTAACGGGAGGTCTGGGCCCGACAAGTGATGATATTACCAAAAAAACATTAAGCGAGTATTTCAATACCAGGCTGGTACAGGACGATGGGGTACTGACGAACATTGAAGGATTGATGAAAAAAAGGGGATTGGATATGAATGAGAATAATATTAAGCAGGCAGAGGTGCCGGAAGGGTGTAAAATATTAACCAATGCTCTTGGTACTGCACCGGGTATGTGGTTTGAAAAAAACGGAAGAGTACTGGTATCAATGCCCGGAGTGCCTTACGAGATGAAATATATAATGACGAATCATGTTATTCCGGGGATAAAAGAGCATTTTAAAAGGGCACATATAAAATACCGTCTGGTTATGACATTTGGCACATTCGAGGCTCGCCTGGCTGAAATCCTGGAGGATTTTGAGAAGCAAATGCCCGGATATGTAAGCCTGGCATATCTTCCGACATCAGGTATTATCAAACTGCGTCTTACAGGCAGGGGAGAAGATGAGACCGAAATTGACAGGGTGCTGACAGGTCAGATAGATAAGCTTTACAATATTATTCCGGAATATATATACGGACTTGACGGGATGAGCCTTGAGGAAGCGACAGGCAATCTGCTTAAAAATAATAGTATTACTCTGAGTATTGCTGAGAGCTGTACCGGGGGAAATATTTCACGTATGATTACATCTGTTCCCGGAAGTTCTGATTACTTTACAGGATCGGTAATTGCCTATAATAACCGGATTAAAACTGATGAACTTGGCGTAAATACAGGGGATCTGGAGAAACATGGAGCAGTAAGTGAAGAAATAGCCCTGCAGATGGCAAGGGGAATTAGGGAAAAGTATAAAACTGATTACGCTATTTCAGCAACAGGGATTGCAGGGCCAGGTGGTGGAACAGAAGAAAAACCTGTAGGTACTGTCTGGATAGCTGTCAGCTCAAAGCATGGTTCATATGCAGAAAAACATAACTTTGCTTTCACCCGGAGCAATAATATACGGAGGGCATCACTGGCGGCAATGAATTTGTTGCGTAAAACAGTGATTGAAGAAATAAAGGAAGGCTAAGGCTAAGGCTGAGGAAAAGGAATAGGAATAGAAATGAACCCTGAACACCATCAATCCAATAATCCATTATTGACTCACCCCGCTAGCGCGGTTCTCCAGAACCGTGCCACTGGGGTTCGTCGAACTCGCCCCGAATTCTCGGGGCTCGGTTCCAATATTCCAATCATTTAAAAAAACCGGGGCGATTAAACTAACCTGAGTTTTACTATTCAGGATGGTAGGTTAATAAAAAACAGCATCTTTTTGTTGGATAATTGAATAAAAATCACGTATTTTGCGCTTCGATTTTAGGAATATTACTATCTAATACAGAATTAAAAGAAACTGAGATGTCAAGGATATGTCAAGTGACCGGTAGGAAGGTGTTGTCAGGCAATAATGTCTCACATTCCAAGAAGAGAACGAAAAGGAAATTCTATCCTAATCTCTTTACCAAAAAGTTTTATTATCCCGAGGAAGATCGTTGGATCACATTGAAAGTATCGGCTGCCGGGATAAGGCTGATTAACAAGAAAGGTTTGCATGCGGTTCTTCAGGATGCAAAGGAAAAAGGATATATTGTTAAGTACTAAAGAATATTATTATGGCAAAGAAAGCAAAGGGAAACAGGGTGCAGGTAATACTTGAATGTACTGAACACAAGGACAGTGGAATGCCTGGCACATCCAGGTATATCACAACCAAGAACAGGAAAAACTCACCTGACAGGCTTGAGAGAATGAAGTATAATCCTATCCTTAAGAAATACACACTTCACAGGGAAATAAAATAATTATATATCATGGCAAAGAAAGTAGTTGCAACATTAAAATCAGGTACCGGTAAGGCATTTACCAAATGTATTAAAATGGTAAAATCCGACAAAACGGGTGCTTATGTCTTTAAAGAGCAGGTGGTCCATAATGACCATATAAAGGACTTTTTTGACAAATAATCAAATAATTGATATACTGACCAGAGCTTTCTTCATTATGAGGAAAGCTTTTTTTATCTTTACACACCCCCGATTCAACAATTAAACAGTTCAACAATTCAACATTATAAATGGCATTACTTGGCTTCATCAGCAAGGAAAAGAAAAAGGATCTTGATAAAGGTCTGGAAAAAACAAAAGAGAACGTATTTAAAAAGCTTTCAAGAGCTGTAGTGGGTAAATCCAAAGTGGATGATGAAGTGCTTGATCAGCTTGAAGAAATACTTATCAGCTCTGATGTAGGGGTGGATACCACAATTCGTATTATTGAAAGGATAGAAAAACGTGTGGCATCAGAAAAATATCTTAATACAAGTGAACTGAACAGGATATTAAGCGAAGAGATAGCAGGCTTGCTTGAAGAGAACAGGTCAGGTGAGCTTAATGACTTTGATGCAGAACTTCCGGCCAGGCCGTATGTCATTATGGTAGTTGGTGTTAATGGTGTAGGCAAAACAACAACCATAGCCAAGCTTGCCTACCATTACAAGAAAGCCGGTAAATCGGTTATACTGGGTGCTGCCGATACCTTCAGGGCTGCAGCAGTTGATCAGCTTGAGATATGGTCGGAAAGGGTAGGTGTTAAACTCATTAAACAGTCAATGGGATCCGACCCGGCTTCAGTGGCATATGATACTGTCAAATCAGCTGTATCGGGTAACATTGATGTAGTAATTATTGATACTGCGGGACGTCTGCATAATAAGGCGAACCTTATGAACGAACTTGCTAAAATTAAGAGGGTTATGGCAAATGTTACACCTGAGGCACCACACGAAGTATTACTTATCCTCGATGGATCGACAGGCCAGAACGCTTTTGAACAGGCCAGACAGTTTACCCTGTCCACAGAGGTGACCTCACTGGCAATAACAAAGCTTGATGGAACTGCAAAAGGAGGAGTGGTAATAGGTATATCAGACCAGTTCAAAATACCTGTCAAATATATAGGAGTTGGCGAGAAGCTTGAACACCTTCAGGTATTTAACCGTTACGAGTTCGTGGATTCACTTTTCTCACAATAGGTTCCCCCTTTGAAGGGGGAAAGTCCCGACCACAGTGTCGGGATAAGGGGGATGTTAACATGCAAAAATCAGTAAAAATAATAACCCTTGGCTGCTCGAAGAACACCGTCGATTCTGAAAAATTGCTTAAGCAATTCCAGTACGCCGGGTATAATGTTTATCATGCTGAAAATAAAAGGAAAACAGATATAGTAATAATCAATACATGCGGTTTTATCAACGATGCCAAAGAAGAATCAGTTAATACCATACTTGAACTGACAGAAGCACGCAAAAGGGGAGATATTGGAAAACTGTATGTAATGGGTTGCCTTTCTGAAAGATACAAGGATCAACTAAAAAAAGAAATACCTGAAGTAGATCAATACTTTGGGGTGAATAAACCTGCTGAAATATTAAAATACCTGGCATCAGGCTACAATAAATCACTTGACCCTGACCGGATACTTACAGGACCACCTCATTATGCCTACCTTAAGGTGAGTGAGGGATGCAATCGAAACTGTTCATTTTGTGCCATCCCGGGCATCAGGGGCAGGTATATAAGCAGATCAGTGGAGGAACTGGTTAAGGAAGCCCGGATATTAACAGGCCAGGGCGTGAAAGAGATAATACTTATAGCACAGGACCTGACTTATTATGGAGTCGACCGCTATAAGAAACCTATGCTCACCAGTTTATGTGAAGAAATACTGAAAAATGTTGATATTGAATGGTTACGGCTGCACTACCTTTATCCGGGCAGCATACCGGATGATCTAATGCAACTTATGAAGGACAGTCCGCAAATCTGCAATTATATTGACATTCCCATTCAGCATATATCTGATAATGTACTTTCGGGAATGAAACGCAACCATTCTGAAAAAGAGACTCGAAATTTGCTCTCATATATAAGGTCTTACCTTCCCGAAGCAGCTATCCGGACCACTTTAATTACAGGATATCCCGGTGAAACAGAAAATGATTTCAGGATATTAATGGATTTTATAACTGAATTCAGGTTCGACAGGCTTGGTGTTTTTACTTATTCACACGAGGAAGATACCCATGCATACAATAATTTCAAAGATAGTATCCCTGAAAAGCTCAAAAGGGCAAGGGCTGATGAGATAATGGCTTTACAACAGGAAATTTCATTACAGAAGAACCTGAGCCTGATGGGAAAGGAAATGCGTGTAATTGTTGACAAAGAAGAACAAGGATATTTTATTGCAAGGACTGAATATGACAGTCCGGAAATCGACCAGGAAATATTGGTAAAGCCCGGGAACCATAAGCTAAAACCCGGCGATTTCTGCAATGTTCTTATAACAGGTGCCACAGAATTTGATCTTGAAGCATGTCTGTTACCTTAAATTTCGTAACTTGTGATAACCAAATAAAACCAGCATTTATGAAGAAAGCATTGAGTTCTATTTCACTTATTTCACTGATTGTTGTTCTTGCAGGTGTTGTATTTAAAATTAAGCACTGGCACCCTGCAAGCATACTCCTTGTCCTTGGAACCGTTGTATTTATCATTCTCGGAATAATATGGTTATTCACGAAGAAGAAAAATCCATTTATGACTTACCTTGGGATAACAATTATTGTTCTGATTACATCTTTTCTATGGCAGGCACAGCACTGGCCGGGCGGGGATATTTTCTTCTGGGTATCATTAATTATGACCTTTGTCCTGGCCACAGCACTCTTCAGCAAAAAGGAATAAAACATAAAAAGGGGCATCAAAAGGTGCCCCTTCTGTTACTCGTAAATTTTATTTTCCTAGTTCTTACTGTCAGAAGGTAAGGATTTCTTATCGTCAGGTTCAGTTACTTTTTTCGCTTTCTTTAGCTTAATTTTTATTTCTTCGGTTTTTTTATCCTTAATTACCTGGAGGGTATCTCCTGCTTCAACGCCTGATTCAATAATTACCTCGGCCATAGGATCTTCAAGGTATTTCTGAATAGCCCTCTTCAATGGCCTAGCTCCATATTGTGAATCGAATCCTTTTTCTGCAATGAAGTCCTTGGCTTCTTCAGTAAGCTCGATCTTATATCCCAGTGACAGTATCCGGTCGAACAGTCCTTTTAATTCAATATCTATTATTGCGTGGATGCTTTCCCTGGACAATGATTCAAATACTATCACATCATCAATCCTGTTAAGGAATTCAGGTGCAAAAGTTTTATGCAGTGCTTTCTGTATTACGCTTTTAACATAACCATCCTTATCTGCTTTTTTACTCTGAGTATCGAAACCTATGCCCTGTCCAAAGTCTTTAAGCTGGCGGGAACCGATATTACTGGTCATAATGACTATAGTATTCCTGAAGTCAACCCTTCTACCCAGGCTATCGGTCAGCTGGCCTTCATCGAGCAGTTGAAGCAAAATATGGAATATATCGGGATGTGCTTTTTCTATCTCATCGAGCAGGACTACAGAATAAGGTTTGCGTCTGACTTTTTCAGTTAGCTGTCCGCCTTCTTCATAGCCCACGTATCCGGGAGGTGCACCTACTAGGCGTGATACGGCAAATTTTTCCATATATTCACTCATATCAACCCTTATAAGGTTATCGGCACTGTCAAACAGGAATTTCGCCAGCACTTTGGCAAGGTGTGTTTTACCCACGCCTGTTGGACCGAGGAAGATGAATGTACCTATTGGCTTATTCGGATCTTTAAGACCGGCTCTGTTACGCTGAATGGCTCTTACAACTTTTTTAATTGCCTCTTCCTGGCCTATCAGGCTCTCTTTGAGTTCATCTGCCATCTTGAGCAGGCGTGTGCCTTCTGTCTGTGCAATCCGCTGCACTGGGACACCTGTCATCATAGCCACCACTTCTGCAACTTTTTCATCATCAACGGTCTCCCTGTTCTGTGAAAGATCTGATTCCCATTTCTTTTTTTCCGCCTCTATCATATCCTGTAGTTCTTTCTCTTTATCCCTGAAGCTTGCAGCCCTCTCAAAATTCTGGTTTTTAACGGCATTCATCTTATCTTTCCTGGCGTCATCCAGTTCTTCCTCAAGCTTAAGTATTCTTTCAGGCACGACGATATTGGAGATATGGACCCTTGAACCTGACTCATCCAGGGCATCAATAGCCTTATCCGGCAGGTGTCGATCGGTGATATACCTGTTTGTCAGTTTAACGCATGCTTCTATGGCCTTATCAGTATAAAGCACATTATGATGATCTTCATACCTGTCTTTAATATTATTCAGGATATTAATTGTTTCTTCAATGGTGGTAGGTTCGACCATTATTTTCTGGAAGCGCCTTTCCAGGGCACCATCTTTTTCAATATGTTGCCTGTATTCATCCAGTGTGGTGGCGCCTATGCACTGTATTTCTCCTCTGGCAAGTGCGGGTTTTAGCATGTTTGCCGCATCGAGTGATCCCGCTGCCCCTCCGGCACCTACGATAGTATGTATCTCATCAATAAAAAGTATGATATTATCGTTCTTAACCAGTTCATTGAGAATGGCTTTCATTCTTTCTTCAAATTGTCCGCGATATTTGGTTCCTGCCACGATGGATGCCATATCCAGGGTTACCACCCTTTTACCAAACAGAACTCTTGATACTTTCTTCTGTACAATCCTAAGTGCCAGTCCTTCAGCAATGGCAGATTTTCCCACGCCGGGTTCACCTATCAGCACCGGATTGTTCTTTTTGCGCCTTGACAGTATCTGTGCCAGTCTTTCTATCTCTCTTCCCCTGCCTACGACAGGATCAAGCCTGTTTTCTTCGGCAGCCTTGGTAAGATCAATGCCAAAATTATCCAGTACTGGTGTATCGGATGAAGATTTTGTTGAATGTGGTGAAGCACCCTGCTGGCCTTTACCCTGGTCGCCGCGGGAAAAACCAGTATCCTCATCTTCATCTTCCCTGGGAAAGTCAGCCCGGGGAAGCGGATTTTCAGCCTCAGCTACCTGCCTTACCGTCTGGTAGTCCACGTTGAGCTCCGACAGGAATCTTGTTACAAAGGAATTTTCCTCCTTGAGTATAGCAAGGAGAAGATGTTCGGTATCTATAATATCACTCTTAAGAGCCTTTGCCTCAAGATGAACAAGTTTTAAGATCCTCTCTGTGCTTTTCAGCAGAGGCAATATATCGTTATCAGAGATCTTTATTGGATTATCAACCCTTATACTTCTTTCGAGCGATCCTTTCAGCATACTGAGGTCAACACCCTGGTTAACAAGAATATCTACTGCAAGGCCTTCTCCTTCCCGTAAAATTCCAAGTAAAATATGCTCGGGACTGATATGACTGTTACCAAGCCTTATTGCTTCTTCCTTGCTGTAGGTAAGAACATCTTTAACTTTTTGTGAAAATCTTGAATCCATAAAATTCTTCCCTCATCTGTATTATTTAACGACCTCAAGCATATATTAATTGTTAAAACGGTAAAAAATAAAGCTTAAGAATCTCATATTCACTAATTCTATTATTTAAAACACCTGCTTTGAGTTTTGCTTTAAGGTCATAATGTCATATATCATCAACAAAAGTACATAAAAAACCTAAATCTATCTACTTTTCAGGCAATATAGGACAATGCAAATAGCATGCCCAATTTTAACAATAAATGTTGATAATTACACATCTCAATATACGGTAAATAGGGAATAAATCACTATTTTCGTAACCTGCAAATTTTGAGGAGATAGCTTTAAAAAAAAGATAAGTTTAAATTGATCTTAAATGCCGGATAAAGAGAAGATTATAAAGATAAATATTGAAGAGGAAATGAAGTCTGCCTACATCGATTATTCGATGTCGGTAATTGTTTCCAGGGCTTTGCCCGATGTGCGCGACGGATTGAAACCTGTTCACAGGCGTGTGCTGTTTGGAATGTCAGAACTTGGACTGTTATCAAACAAACCACATAAGAAATCAGCAAGAATAGTAGGGGAGGTGCTTGGTAAATATCACCCTCACGGTGATTCGTCGGTATACGAGGCTATGGTAAGAATGGCACAGGACTGGTCCCTGAGGTATCCTTTTGTTGATGGGCAGGGTAATTTCGGATCAATCGATGGTGACAGCCCGGCAGCTATGAGGTATACTGAGGCTCGCCTGCAGAAAATAGCTGAGGAAACACTGGCTGATATAGAAAAGGATACTGTTGACCACCAGCTGAATTTTGACGATTCCCTCAAAGAACCTGTTGTTCTGCCAACAAAAATACCCAGCCTCCTGATCAATGGTGCTTCAGGTATTGCTGTTGGTATGGCCACAAATATGCCTCCTCATAACCTCTCGGAAATAATTGATGCCACAATTGAGTATGTAGACAATAACGACATTACTACAGATGAAATGATGAGGTTTGTCAAAGGACCTGACTTTCCGACAGGTGGTATTATCTATGGCGAACAGGGTATAAAAGATGCATTTGAAACAGGCCGGGGCAGGATAGTTGTAAGGGCTAAAACAGATATTGAGCTTACTCATTCAGGAAGGGAGAGCATAATAGTATCTGAAATACCTTATCAGGTCAACAAGGCAGAAATGATACGTAAAATTGCTGACCTGATAAATGATAAAAAGATTGAAGGCATATCATATATTAATGATGAATCCGACCGTAATGGGATGAGGATAGTTATTATCCTTAAGAAAGATGCCACTGCCAATGTTGTCTTAAATACATTATTTAAGTATTCGCAGCTACAGACCTCATTCTCAGTTAATAATATAGCACTGGTAAATGGGCGCCCACGTACACTTAACCTGAAAGATTTAATAAGGTATTTTTTTGATCACCGCCTGGATGTTGTTATCCGTCGTACACGCTTTGAACTGGACCAGGCAGAAAAACGTGCACATATACTTGAGGGTTTGATTATTGCAAGTGATAATATAGATGAAGTAATAGCCATAATTAAGTCCTCGAAAACACCTGACGAAGCCAGGGAAAGGCTGATGGAACGTTTTAACCTGACTGAAGTGCAATCGCGGGCCATAGTTGAAATGCGCCTGCGGCAGCTTACCGGCCTTGAACAGGAAAAACTAAGGTCAGAGTATGAAGAATTACTGAAGCAAATTGAATACCTGCGCAGTGTGCTTGAAAGCAGGGATCTCCAGACGGGAATCATTAAGGATGAGCTGGCCGATATAAAAGAAAAATATGGTGACGAAAGAAGGACTGAGATAGTACCCAATGCTGAAGAATTTAACCCCGAAGATTTCTACGCTGATGAAGAAATGGTGATTACCATTTCACATATGGGATATATTAAAAGAACTCCACTCAGTGAATTTCGCAGGCAGAACAGGGGAGGATTCGGATCACGTGGAAGTACTACACGCGACGAGGATTTTATTGAACACCTGTTCATAGCCACCATGCATAACACAATGCTGTTTTTTACCCGGAACGGTAAATGTTTCTGGCTTAAGGTATACCAGATACCTGAAGGAACAAGGACTTCCAAGGGTAGAGCTATGCAGAACCTGATCAATATAGAACCCAGTGATACTGTAATGGCCTATATTAATGTCAAAACGCTGGATGATGAAGAATATATTAATAATAATTTCATTATTCTCTGTACTACCAAGGGAATAATAAAAAAGACATCGCTCGAGGCATACAGCAGGCCCCGCCAGAATGGTGTAAATGCAATAACCGTAAGAGAAGGAGATACCCTGCTGGAGGCAAGGATGACAAACGGTAATCAGTATATTATGATGGCTGTTGAGTCAGGCCGTGCTATAAGGTTCCATGAAAATGCAGTTAGACCTATGGGAAGAACAGCTTCAGGAGTAAGAGGTATCACACTGAGAAATAATGCTGATACTGTAGTGGGTATGGTGGTTCTTGATCCTGACAATAAAGAGCAAAATATACTGGTAGTATCAGAAAAAGGCTATGGGAAACGGTCAGAAATTGAAGATTACCGGCTTACCAACAGGGGAGGGAAAGGAGTAAAAACAATAAATATCACTCAAAAAACCGGGCATCTCGTTGCTTTGAAGTCAGTTACCGACAGTAATGACCTTATGATCATAACCCAGTCAGGTACTGTAATACGGACACCGGTAGAATCAATCAGGGTTATGGGCCGGGCAACACAGGGTGTAAGGATTATTAACCTCAGGGAATCAGATTCAATAGGTTCTGTAACCAATGTGGAGGTTAATGAAGAGGACAATGATGCAGAAATTCAGGCCGGAGAGGAAGATTTAAGTTAAACTTAACTTAATTTGCTTGAAAGTTTTTGAAGATTAATAAGTAATGTTTTAAATTTGAAGGAATTTTTAAAATAAGTAACTAAACATATTAATATGAAAAGTAATTTTATATCACTTTTGATAATAACTGCCATGACAGTATCTATTTCCGCCTGCTCTACACTTGAAGCAGTAGCACAAAAAGGTAAAGTATCAAGTGCCCTGAACTTTGTTGAGACAGGGAATCTTGATAAAGCACAGGAAGCTGTCGACGCTGCATTGGTACATGAGAAAACAAAAGACTGGCCTAAAACACATTATGCCATGGGCCGTATTGCCCAGGCAATGTGGGAAAAAGGCTCTGAAAGTAAGGACGAGAAACTGATGAATGCATATGACGATCAGTTAATATATGCATATGACAGCTATCTTAAATCAATCAAGCTGGATGATAAGAACAATATGGAAAAACTTGTTATTGTTCAGCTTCCGGCACTTGCTAATGACTTCCTGTCGTGGGCTGCTATGGAATTCGAAGAGCAGAATTATGATAAATCAACTATTGCTTTTGAAAAATTACTCGATATCCAGAAAAGTGATATCTACATGGGAAATGTAGATACGGTTGTTATTTTTAACACCGCACTGGCTGCTTATAATGCTAAAGATTTTAAAAAAGCACATAAGTACCTTGACCAGAGTATAGATTTACATTATGGAGAGGCAACACCTTATCTGCTTAAATATCAAGCATATAGCGAAGAAGGAGATCTTGAAAATGCAGAAATGACATTAAGAAAAACATTAGAGGCATTTCCGGAAGATGAGCAGGTACTGCTCATTATGATCCAGTTCTTCATTGATAATGATAAGCGGGAAGATGCCCTTGATTACCTCAACCTTGCAATCGAAGATTCACCGGATAATCATAATTTCCATTACGTCAAGGGAGTACTGTATATGCAGGCTGAGGAATATGATAAGGCTCTGGAGTCATTATTAAAATCAATTGAGCTTGATAATGAATACTTTGAAAGCCAGTATAACACCGGTGTATGTTATTATAATAAAGGAGCCAGTATGCTTGAAGCAGCTAATGAAATAATGGATCCGAATGAGTATAACAAGGCTTTTGAAGAAGCCAAAGAGGTATTTGCTAGTGCTCTTCCTTATATGGAACGTGCCAGGGAACTTAACCCAACTGATTTTGATACCCTGACAAGCCTCAAGGAACTCTATTATCGTTTGCAGATGACTGATAAATATCAAGAAGTTCTGGCCAAAATTGCAGAGCTTGAAGGAGGGAAGTAATGATAAGTTATGAGTTATGAGTTATGAGTTATGAACCGAGCGGAGAGAGGTTGCGCCAGCAAACGAGCACTGCGAGCTCACGAGCGGGCTGTGATTGTGGCTTGTGGGAGCGAGTAATTATGAATGATTAATTATGAATTCATAATTATTCAATTAATAGAATAATGTAGGGGCGCAATTTATTGCGTCTTTTTTTTTATCGCTGATTATCACAAATTTTATCGAATTATCACGAATTATTTTAGTTAAGAAGGGGGGTTCATTATATAATATCAACAGTTTATTTATATTCTATTTAACATAATATTAATTATAGGCAAATACTCTAACAAATTGCGTATCCGGCGCTTTTGCCGGATTTAACATAATATCAGTTGCGGGGCGACAGCACCGTAACGGCTCGATATTATGTTAAAGTAATTTGTGGCTATGGCTTCTATCGCTGGCGCGGATCTCTCTCCGTCCGCCGAAGCTTCAGCGAAGGCGGAAGATCCGTGACAGCCAGTGTGACCGCAATTTGTTCTCCAACACTCAGGCTCTTATTTGCAGCTATAATGTGATATTATATTAAATAGACCCGGCTAACGACGAAAGACAAACGACAAACGGGAAAGTTGAAAAAGTTGATATGGTTTATAGAGTTTATAAAGTTTTTGAATATCGAATAGCGAACAAGGAATGATGATTTTTGAAGGTTCGCCTTCCAGGCGATTAAGGATACAAACTGACTACAAAACCATCTCTCCCGTCAGCCGTTTGTCGTTAGTCTTTCGTCTGATTCTAACATTATGTTAAATAGAAAGCACTAATATTTAGTTAACTATCTGGTTATTAATGAATAATAATGTATATTTTAGCTTTAACTGACAAGTAATCAGTTACTTCGCAAATCTTAAATCGCTAATCGATATTCGTCAATCTTATGCCTTTGCCTATAATTAGCACTATATTAAATAGCCCCGCCCAAGTCCTAAATCTCGCAATATCTTCTTTTGTTTCAATATTTTACAAAAGCATATATTGCTCAATTGCCAATTCTCCCCCATTCTCGGTTCTTTTATTCCCCTCCCCTTTTTTGCATTCACACTACAAGAGTATTTGCAAATTCCCCCGAGTACTCGGGTCAGTTTGCAATACACTTGTTTTGCTTTCCTCAATAGTTTGTATAACAGAATAATAACGATTTATTTCTACAAATATGTTGTATAACATATAAATTTATTGTCCCAATTAAAGGTTTCATGACATGTATAAGTGAGTATCTATGTTATGTGTTCAAAAAAATGAATCAAACCTCGCTGCATGATTATGCATACTACTTTTAAATAATTAACTAATCAAGAAATAGGCAGGAAGTTCCAGTCTATTAATCCTTTTACTTCCTGCCTTGCCCCCTAAAATAATGAAAGGAGGTGTTGCGACAAAGATAGTCAGAATATTTATGAAACCATGGTTTCATGCTTGTGAAATGATAAACAAGTGCAGCGAATTTTTACTGAAAACAATAAAATTATGTAATTATGAAAAAAATATTTGGTTTTATAGTTATTGTGTTATTTGCTTCAGGTTTGTTCATAAATGCTAAATCAATTCATGATACTGATTTCAATTTGAACAGTTTCATTGAGATGAATAATGTAGTTTTAGATGGCGCAATTGTTCCTTGTGTTGATGTTGAAGAAACAGGTTGTAAGCGGGAACTTACAATGTAGGAAAAATGGCAAATAAGGATGTAGCAAAATTAGCAAATAAGAATGTCCCTTTTTCCAATTTAAACATACAAAAAAATCAAAGAAC
>Ga0315538_1000426_pt1 | contig 26779 bp, 23 predicted proteins | sample SalMarSW160230MG_2_FD_203834 | JGI IMG/M metagenome (GOLD analysis project Ga0315538, IMG submission 203834) | Salt marsh sediment microbial communities from the Plum Island Ecosystem LTER, Massachusetts, United States - Salt Marsh Sediment SW1601-230 ...
CCTCTATTTCCTCAGAGCCTGCCCTGAACACAGTTGAAGGGACAAGTTAGGACAGCCGTACAGGAGTTTTTAGTCTTTAACTTAGAGTTGTTTTTGATGTCACGTACGTAAAGCGCGTACGCGCTTTACGTACGATTGTTCTTCCTGCGCCTGATTGTTATCGAATAACGAATACCAAAATATCAAAATGACAATGCAAGACGCGAGTCTCGAATCCCGAGGCACGAACTATGCTCTGATGATGTCTGTGATCTTCATCAGGCGGGAGATGTTAATTGACAATTGATTAATGATCATTGACTATTGGTGAGGGAATTAGCAGCGGGGAGTATTAAGTGCAAGCCATAACCTATCACATCTGGATAGATTGTTTCACCACATTGTAACTAATCCGAGCCTGAGTGCAAACTACAACACATCCATGATATTGTGTTAAATATTCTTCTTTGTATTCACACTTAGCGTACGTAAAGCGCGTACGCGCTTTACGTATACGCTTTTTTCGATCAATGGTTAAGGCAAAATAAAGAATAATAAAGGTGGGAAATTACACCAATTGTGTTAAATTACTGCACTTCGCGTATTTAGTATTTAGCATGGATGGTCTTGCGGCCTGACATAGCATCATCATACAGGATGGAGGCTTCTTGTCATCTCAAGCTCGTTCGAAAGATTTGGCTGCGCACGATGACTTTTGCCTGTTCGAAACCAGATTTCTCCACGCCGGCCCGCCTACGGCGTGCCTTCGGTCGAAATGACAAGGTGGCCGGCACGAGACATTAATCAAGCTCTTATGATATCGGTTATTTTCATCAGGCGGGAGATGTTGTCGCGTTCGGCTTCGGCAAGCTTGTCGAAAATGAATCGTATCGTCTCGTGCAACTCCGGAATTACGACATGCTCAAGCACGTTTACCCTTCGGCGGGTCATCTGAAGCTCGGTAGCTAACAGCCGAGCCTGCTTTTCCTTCTCAGCTAACTCAATTAAATTATCAAAGGCACGCTCTAAAGCTAATAAGGCAACATCCATTTCGCCGGACGTGGTAGCGTAGCCATAACAGATGATATGGCCGGAGATTTCCTTGGTCAGGTGCGGAACCTTGACGTTCATTACGCGAGCAAAATCAATAGTTAAGCTGAATTTCTTGGTCGGGACCTCAAGGGCAGCTTTGGTGTGTTCCGGCTCGACGGATGCACGGGCGAGCATGAATCGCCGACAGGTCTCCAATAGCTCCTTTTCGACTCCTTCGCGCAAAGGCTGAATCTCACGGGCAATGCGAATTAGCTGGCGAGAAATCTCGTCGCGCTTCTCGCTTAGTAAGCGATGGCCCCGGCTTGCAAGCGCTACACGCTTGCGAAGCCTTAATAGTTCCATTCGAGTTGCATTAACATTTGCAAGCATTATTCGTATCTCGTGAAGCGTATCTCGTGAAGCGTATCTCGTATCTCGTATCTCGTGAAGCGTATCATATTTCCCGTTTCACTATCCATAAATCCACTCAACCAAGCGTCTTTATTAAGTTCCGAAGCATACGAGACTCATGGTCGAGCTTTTCCAACAAGAAAGTCCTTATCTGTTCATCAATATACTTCAGCTCTGCAGCGATTTCAATCTGCGTTTCCAATTCTGCACAGGAACCCAGAGCCACATACAGAAACTGTCTATATTCTTTGTTGTGAAAGCGGTTAAAGCCTTCGGCTATGTTCGATGGTATAGAAACAGACGAACGCCGCATTTGGCTGATTAAGCCATAGGATTCCTCTGAGGGGAAACGACGTACCGTACTATAAATATCCTTGACTATCTCGATGCCCTTTCGCCAGACATCCAGGTCTCTGAAATTTCTGATTTTATCAAGGGTAACAGCCATCTCGTAATACGCTTCACGCTTCACTCTTCACGCTTCACGTCTTTCTTGCGGAATTTGGGCATATATTTCTCGATGAGCTTAACGTCGATACGCTTCAGCTCGACGTTTTCAAACATGCTAAGAAGTTCCCAGCCAAGATCGAGGGTCTGCTCGACCGTTCGATTTTCGTAGTAGTCCTGGGAGATATACTTTTCCTCAAACCTGTTGGCAAATTCCATATACTTTTTGTCCTCGTCGGATAGGGCAGCTTCACCCATGATAGTAGCCAGCTCCTGCATTTCTTTGCCACGGGCGTAGGCAGCATATAGCTGATTATAAAGGTCCGCGTGGTCTTCGCGGGTTTTGTCCTGGCCGATACCTTTATCTTTAAGACGAGAAAGGCTGGGTAAGACATCGACCGGCGGGGCGACGCCCTGGCGGTGCAAGGGGCGTGACAGGATTACCTGGCCTTCGGTGATGTAGCCGGTCAGGTCGGGGACAGGATGGGTTTTATCATCTTCGGGCATCGTTAGGACTGGGACCATAGTGATCGAGCCTTTTTTGCCCTTTATCCTGCCTGCTCGTTCATAAACTGTTGCTAAGTCAGTATAGAGATAGCCTGGATAGCCACGTCGGCCGGGGACTTCCTTTCTGGCAGCGCTAATCTCGCGAAGGGCTTCACAGTAGTTTGTCATGTCGTTAAGAATAACAAGGACGTGCATATCTCGCTCGTAAGCGAGATACTCCGCGGCGGTTAGCGCGAATCTCGGCGTTGCGATCCGTTCGATAGCTGGGTCGTTCGCCAGGTTGATGAACATTACGGCCCGTTCGATGGCGCCGGTTTGATGGAGGTCGTCGATAAAAAACTGGGCGGCTTCAAAGGTGATGCCCATTGCTGCAAAGACGACGGCAAACTGCTCGCCTTTGCCGAGCACCGTTGCCTGGCGGGCGAACTGCGCGGTCAGCTCATCGTGGGGCAGGCCCGCGCCGGAGAATATCGGAAGCTTCTGGCCGCGGACAAGAGGATTGAGGCCATCGATCGTGGATATACCGGTCTGAATGAACTCGTTGGGATAGTCGCGGGCGTAGGGATTTATGGGCTGTCCGTTAATGTCCAAACGTTCCTCAGGAATTATAGCGGGGCCATCGTCCTTTGGGATTCCAAGGCCTGTGAAGACGCGACCTAAGATGTCGGGCGAGACACCAAACTCGAGGGGCTTTGACAAAAAGCGTACTGTGCTTGAACTGACGTCGATGCCGCGAGTGCCTTCGAAGACCTGTAGGAGGACTTTGTCATTTTCGACCTGGAGGATTTGGCCGTGCCGTATCGAGCCATCGCCCAGCTCAATGTCAACAATGTGGCCGTATTTTGCCTCGTCGACCATCTCGACAAGCATTAACGGGCCGGCGATATTGGCTACCGTTTGATACTCTTTCACTGATAACATCTCAGGCTCCTGACTTTTAACTTGTGCCTCGTCCGCCGGAGGCGGATAAACATCGCGTATTGCGTGAAAAGGCTTTCACGCTTAAATCTCTGCTCGATTTTTCAAGAGACAACTGAAGTCTGCAATTCTTTTATCTGCTGGTCGATTGTCTGTCTTATTTGACCGATCTTTTCAATTTGGTCCTGCGGGATGTATTTTGCCCTTGCGATTTCTTCACGGACGGGCAATTTGAAAATTTCAACGGTTTCAATACCAGCATCTATCGCAGCTAAAGCCTGCCTGTGAAAATACAGGACGGTTTTTAGCATCTCGAATTGCTTGGTTATATCGGTGAAGGTATCGACCTCATGGAAGGCGATCTGGTGCAGATAGTCTTCACGGATTGACCTTGCTGTTTCAAGTGCCAGTCTTTCGCGAGGTGACAGGGCCTCGGCACCTACGAGGCGCACAATTTCACGAAGCTCGGCTTCCTGCTCCAACAAGCTCATTGCTTCAGCGGTCATGCGGTCCATGTCCTCGCCCTGGTCTTTATCTTCAAAACAGGTCTTTAGATATTGCTTATAGAAAGAATAACTCGTGAGCCAGTCGATAGCAGGGAAGTGTCGCTGATAGGCAAGCTCGCCCTTGAGCGACCAGAAGACCTTGACCACATGCAGGGTAGCCTGGACGACGGAGTCCGACAGGTCGCCGCCCGGCGGACTGACAGCGCCTATGATAGAAAGAGCACCTTCTCTTTCGGGATTGCCAGCACACTGCACTCGACCAGCTCGCTCGTAAAAAGCAGCGATTCGGGCTGCCAGATATGCAGGGTAGCCTTCCTCAGCGGGCATTTCTTCAAGACGGGTGGATATCTCGCGCATCGCCTCAGCCCATCGGCTTGTACTATCAGCCATAAGAGCAACAACATAACCCATGTCACGTAAGTACTCAGCAATCGTTATGCCTGTGTAAACTGAGGCTTCGCGGGCAGCGACAGGCATATTGGATGTGTTAGCGATTAAGACCGAGCGTTTCATTAATGGTTCGCCGGAGCGCGGGTCTTTGAGCTCCGGGAATTCAGTCAAAACGTCGGTCATTTCGTTACCCCGCTCACCACATCCAACATACACAACAATATCGGCGTCGACCCACTTAGCTAATTGGTGCTGGACGACGGTCTTGCCTGTTCCGAAGGGGCCGGGCACACAGGCGGTCCCACCCTTTGCGATTGGGAAGAAGGTGTCAATGACTCGCTGTCCTGTGACAAGGATTCGATTTGGAGCAAAGCGCTTTACGATTGGCCTGGCACTGCGGACCGGCCATTTTTGCATTAGCTTCAGTTCGTGCTCGTCGCCATTATCAGTGACACAGATAGCAATAGTTTCCTCAACGGTATAATCTGCTTCACTTATCGTCTTAATAGTACCATAGATGCCAGGCGGTACCATGATTTTATGAACGATGAGTTTAGTTTCCTGAACCTCTCCGATGATGTCGCCGGGGCCGACTTTTGTTCCCTCTGAAACGATGGGCTTAAAATGCCACTTTTTCTCTCGGTTTAGGCCGGGCAGCGAGCTGCCCCTGCTCATAAAGGCGCCTTCGACCTTGACTAAGTCATCGAGCGGTCTCTGGATGCCATCGTAAATACTCTCGATTAAGCCGGGTCCTAACTCGACACTGAGCGGTGCCTGCGTATCAACAACAGGTTCACCGGGACCCATACCCGTGGTCTCTTCGTAGACCTGGATGGAGGCCGAGTCACCTTTTAACTCAACGATCTCGCCAATGAGGTTAAGTTTGCCCACGCGAACGACATCGTACATTCGTGCGCCTGCCATACCTTCAGCAACAACGACGGGGCCGGCTACTTTGACTATTCTGCCTTGTCTTTCGTCAGTCATTATCAAAACCTTCCATATATCGTATTGCGTCGTGCGTACTGCGTCGTGCGTATTGCGTCAGAGTTTTTTGATAAGATTTGTAATCATTCGACATACATGGTCCAATTTCTCCAACAACTCGGCCTCTTGGCTCTCTTGTATATATGGCTCAGTAATCCTGTATGTCTCCTTCACGAGACCAATACCTGCCTTCCATTATTCGTATCTCGTATCTCGTATCTCGTATTTCGTATCTCGTATCTCGTTGAAAACACGCTTCACGCTTCACGCTTCACGCTTCACGCACGACGCACAACAAATATTCAGCTATTCTCCAGGATGTTGATTCCTGTGGCCATTTTGAGCACTTTTGCAAGGGCTTCTGTGGCGAAGCCTTCAGATTCGGTAGTAAACGGAACAACAACGACACAAGGCGTCGGCTGATCCTGACATTCGGAGAATACCACATCCGCTAATGAAGCTATGTTCTCAGCGACAACCACAAGGGCATAGTTACTGCCGACTATATTCGTTGCGGCCTCAGATATCCGCTCGGGCATGTCGACTGCGTATGTATCAACTCCAAGTGCCGAAAACGGCATCACAAAATCGGTGTCACCTAATACTGCGATCTTTCCTTCCATTATTTCGTCGCTCGTCGCCCGTCGCCCGTCGCTTGTGACTCGTTAAAGTTTGTTGATGAGACTTACAAGCATGCGGGACTCGTAATTTATATCTTCTGCCAATTCTTCCAATTCTTTCTTTGTTATATAATCTCTTCTATCAGCAATAATAAGCTGCGTATCTAACTCTGCGCATGAACCCAATGAGGCATATAAAAATTGCCTGTATTCTTTAGTATGTTGTCTCACAAATCCTTCCGCTATATTTGATGGAATGGATACAGACGCTCTTCTCATCTGGCTGGTCAAGCCATATATTTCGTCTTTCGGAAATCTATGTGTCATTGAGTATATTTTATCTACGATCTCAATTCCCTTTTGCCAAACCTTTAAATCCTTGTAATCTTTTACTTTCATCTGTTCTTTTCAAAACGAGTCACGAGCGACAGGTCACGGGTCACGAAATACGGTCCAAAATTAGTCTCGTGTCAAGGTGATTCTTCTTGGCGGTCAGAATCAATCTTACTGTGCGAATTTCGCTTTCCTTCATCAATAGATATGCGATGATCGGTTGCGGGCCGGCTGTTATCTGGATTGTTGTCTTCAAAAAACCGGTCAGGAACTCATCGCATTGCTGTTCGAGTTTCAAAAATGATTTGTTCGAGGCCAGATAGTTTGCACCCGTTTCCACAACTCTATAATAAGGAGTCACAAAAAATAGCTGCCCTAAGCCTTCATACCCAAGTTCAAGACCATGCTGGAACCGCTCCAGCTCAAGGAAACCGCCGGGTAGAAAGACGTTTCGCTCTTCGGATTCGGTGAATTTGAGCCGAAGCATTGTGCGGATATTGGTCAAATCAACCTGGATTCTAAAAAGGCCAAGCAGAAATACGCTTTCGAGACGATGTGCTTCCTTCAGGCAATACTTAGCCTGAAATTGATCGATTGCATAATCGATCTGGCAGATGTCTTTATCTCGATAATATGCCAGAACCGCATTTTCGACTGCCTGCTGTATATAAGCCGGAAACGCTGGCTCTTCAAACTCGCTATGCTCGGCAAAAAGCTCCTCTATCTGCTGGGGTGGAACATTTCCATCATCGCTATAATCTGCTCCCAGAGGCTTTTCAGTCAATGTTCGTCTGACGGCCAGGCGCAGGTTGGCAAAATCATCTCGTGTTCGAAACAGTTTAACGATAGACTTATCCATCATTAAATCTGCAAAGAGCTGGCGGACGGCAGTCCTTCGAAGCTGTAAAGCTTTTTCCACTTCTGTGAAATTTCTGCCCGGCTGGGAGATTGTGTATTCACTGGACGAGAGCAGGCCAGCGGCCTGGTCGAGGTCTGCGGCGTTGGCCATATCGAGCAGCGCAGACCTTGTGAGCATCTGCAACTCAAGGGCGCGGACCTGAGCGGTCTGGAACGCGTAACGCCAGTTATCACCGCCGATCGGCGGGTACGTATAGAAATCCAAAATGGCTTCTTCAGAATTCGTAGCCGACATCTTTCATAAATCCGAAATCCGAATATCGAAGCTCGAAACAATTTCAAAATTCAAATTTCAAATGAACTAAATTTGGGGTTTTAAATTATGTATTTCGGTTATTTGTATTTGTTTCGGATTTAGTGCTTCGAATTTCGTTTTTTATCTTTCAAATACTTCCTTTGCTAAACCGATTTCCAGATCCTTTCGAGCCTGGTCTAATATCACCTCAAAAGATACATTCGTTTTAATTTTTCCGCGTGACAGAATAAAACCGCCTCCAAGGTCCCGTCTTTGATCGGACAACTTCAAATCGCCCTTGCCATTGGCACTCAACTCCTGGTTAACCTGATCGATGAGCTGCTGATCTATCCGAGCTTCATTTATATCGAGAATAACCTGCTCTTGGCCTGTTTCGACAGCCTGGAGCATGAGTTTGGTTATTAGCTGATGGTATTGGTCGTCGGGTAGCTGCTGCAGTTGCCGGCGAGACTGCTTAAAAACATCGTCGAGTATTTTCCCTTTCTCAGCCAAAAGCTGTTTGGCGATATCCATTCTTGCGGCTGCGAGGACATGTGACTTTTCATCCGCCGCAGCCTTTTGCGCAAGCGTTTCGGTCTGTTCATTAAATTGGCTTAGTTGCTCATCCAGCTTAGCTTGCTCGACAGCTTCTTTTTCTTGAGCCTGTTCTTTTATCTTCTCCGCCTCAGCGTTTGCCTCGGCCAATATCTTTTCGATGACTTGTTGAGCTTCCATAATTTCATATCTCGTATTGCGTATCGCGTCCGCCGGAGGCGGATAAATATTGCGTATTGCGTATCCGTCGAGAGACTCGTGCTACGTAGCGTACTTCGCAGAGTAGCAATACGCCACTATCCTCATGTCTTAGGCGGTTGGCCAATTGATGCCGAACCAGAGCAGAAGTATCGTTACGAGCAGACCCAAGACAGCGTAAATCTCGACCATGACGGCGAAGATGACACCGGCCTTGAAGGCCAGCTCGGGTCTTTTAGCGGTCATTAGTATGCCGCCGGAACAAACTCGGCCCTGAAAGATCGCGCTAACCAGGCCGGCAAAGGCGATTGGCAGACACGAAACGAAGGCCTGCAATCCAAGCGAGGCGGACAATTCGGGCAGTTGTCCTTCGCCGAAGAAATTAAGTTTCAACATGACCATGAATGCGGCTAAGAAGCCATAGAATCCCTGTGTTCCCGGCAGGACGACCATAATGAACATCTGTCCGTATCGTTCGGGCTTTTCGCTAAGGACGCCGGTCGCGCTTCTGCCGGCTATGCCGATTCCTATCGCTGAACCGATACCAGCCAACAAAGCCGCTAAACCCGCGCCGCCCAAAGCCAATATCATTCCATAGTCCATTGCGCAATCTCCTTTCGCATCTTATAGTGTAAGGTTCAGTTCTCTGTTGCGTTTTTGATATAAACGTGCTCGTACTTCCTGGCAAGGGGCTCGAATTTTCGCCCGCCTCCGACGAAGAACTTGGGGAAGAACTCAACGTACTGCAATCTCAACGTATGCACGAACGCTCCCAGGCCGGACATAGCGATATTAAATCCATGGCCTCCAATGAGCACCAAGATCATAACTACAACACCGATGCCGTAGGGAATATCAAGAGAGATTTTTGCTATTACATTGACAGCCATAGCGATGCCGGCGGTCACCATGCCCAGGGCCATTAAGCGAAGATAGCTGAGGACATCGCCGACATAAAAGATTGTGCTAAACAAGTTGTATGCTCCCATGCCGATCCGGCCTGCCAGAGCACCTTCTCTGTGGCTAAATAAAAGGATAGCTAAAGCAGGGACCAGTGCGAGGCGACCAAAGAATGTGCCAAGCAGCGGTGATATGACGCCGGCTTTGCCGGCACCAAATAAGACAATCGAGTTGAGCATGACAAGCCATGTGGCCTGGTCAAAGACAGCGGCAGCGAGGTCCTTGCGCTTTAGGTTGTATACAAACGCGATCAGCAGACCTGCCTGAATTTGGGTATAGCCGATCGCGAGTGAGAGTCCGAAGAACATCATCGGGTTTTCAAAAGGATCGAACCAGAGCATCTTTTCTCTGACCGGCTTCAAGACGGGTATGAACTGCTGAATGGCATCTCCAAACCAGCCACCCGTTAGAGATCCAGTCACAATTGTGACAGCAGAACAAATCCCCAGCATCCACATCAGCTTTTTGTCGCCCTGCATTTTTTTGATTAGAAATATCATAACAGCGATGATAACAAGGCCATAGCCGGCGTCGGTCAGACAAAGCGCAAAGAAGATGGCGAAAAACGGAGCTAAGAACTTTGTCGGATCCACCTCGAAATATCGCGGCATACCATACAGACGTGTTATAACCTCAAATGGCCTTATGATGTTCTTGTTCTCTATCTCGACGGGAACCTGCTCATCCTCAGCGGGTTTGATCTGCGTCAAGCTCGTGGCCTCATACTGCGAGATTACTTTTTCAAGGCGAGGATAGTCATGCCTTTTGACCCAACCTTCCAATATGACGGTGTGTTGTGTTGCCGGTGCAGTATCTCTTGTTTGCTCTCTCTGAAGGAGGTTTTTGTAATGGTCGTGCAAAATTTGGAGCTTAAGAAGGTTTTTGGATAAAGAGGCTGCGGTTTTCTGGTAATTTTGCAATTGCTGCCGGGCCTGATTCAACTTGTCGCTATACTGGCGAATCAAATCTGCGGCAGTTCCTTTCATAGACTCGAAGTGGACCGGCTCGAACTCTGCTGAGCGCAAGAGCTTCTGCACATCCTGGGCGTTTTCGGTCAAGGAGACTATAATACAGGCGTGTTTGCCGGCGGCTGTGCCTACCAGTTGGATTGCGGCATCGAATTGACTAATATCCTGTTCGACCTGATTAAAATGCTGGCTGGGGATGAGGCCGGGCCAAGAGATTGTATATTGAAGCGGGCCGATTTCCTCCACGGGGGTTGTCAGAGATTCCCATGGGTATAATATATCCAAAGTGACGTTTAGGTTGTCGATTTCTGTTGTGGTCTTTTCTATTGACGCAGCAAGGTTTTCAGATTCATCAACAACCTTGAGAATATCCGCATCGGAAATAATTTCGTTGTATGCGCGCTCGTCAACGACGGCACGTGGAGAAAATACAGCAGCAAAGCCTTTTTGCGGCTGGGCATGGCTTTTCAAAAATGTAGTGTTTTTTTGTATGTGAGCGAGTAGTGTTTCGATGTCTCCTGGCTTTTTTACGGCTTGAACAAGGTCGGGAGCATCCTTACTGACGATTGCCTCCTCTGCATTAAGAATCTGGCAGATGCCCTCTCGTTGCAGGGTTTCGAGAAGCTGCGAAGCCTGCGAGCGATGGGTGACGATCATCACTTTTATCATCTGGGCTACGGCCATATTAGCCTTTCAAGTAGTTCATCACCTTCGCCACGGCGTCAGCTATTTTCGGTTCTGCCTTGGCCCGTAATTGTTGACGTTGGTTTTCGGCTTCTGCTTTGAGAGTTTCGGCCTCTGCCTGGCCCTGTGAGCGTGCCTCGTCGATAGCGGCTTCGGCTGCTCTCTTACGCTGCTGCTGGGCTCGCTCAAGCAATTCATGACGTCGCGTACGAGCCTGCTCGCTAAGCTCGGCTACCTCAGCTTTGGCTTTTTCGATAATCTGTTGGGCCTGTGTCTCGGTCTCTTTGATTTTCTTTATTAGCTCCATCGGCGTTCCGGCAATTCAAATTATCTAAAACTTGCGGATATTCGTACCTGTGTACGACAACAGTTTTTCAGCTTTGCCAGGCAGCAGCCACAGCCTGGGCGACTTTCTTGTGCACTTCTCTATCGAGAATATCGGGCAGCAGGCTGCCCTGGGGTGTGAGGTCGGCCAGTTCCTTTGCAGCGGCCAATTTCATGTTTAGATTTATTTCGGTAGCTCTTGCATCCAGGGCGCCACGGAATATTGGGGGGTAGGCTAATGCGTTATTAATATCCCGGCCATCGGCTGCGATTGCGGCTCCTGCTTGGAGAGCTTGCTCCTTGCTTATCTCGCCAACGGGATTGCCCAAAGGAAAGACAATAGGGTCCTTTGCCATCGAGGCAATCATATCCCTGGAAACTACGTTGGGACGTGACAGGCCGATAAAAATGTCCTTGCCGACAAATCCTTCGGCTAAGGTGCCAGTTTGATTCTCCTTGTTCGTGATTTCTGCCAGACGCCGCTTATAAAGATTCATGTTCTCGGCTCTGCCTCGGTAAATGGGCCCTTTGGAATCATAAAGTACAATATCACCAATCCCGAACTCAAGCAACATCCGACTGACAGCGTAACCGGCGGCACCAGCTCCTAACATGATAATAGAACAACTTTTGGGGTCCTTGCCAGTCTGGTGCAGGGCATTTATCAGAGAAGCAAGGACGATTGTGGCGGTTCCATGCTGGTCATCATGAAAAATAGGGATATTAAGCTGTGCACTTAGCTTCTCCTCAATTTCAAAGCAGGCAGGTGCAGCAACATCCTCAAGCTGAATTGCACCAAAGCCCGAGGCTATTCGCACTACCGTCTGGACAAAGGTATCAATATCTTTAGTGTCGATAAGGATAGGAAAGCCACTTATGCCAACGAACTCTGCTAATAGCGCAGCTTTGCCTTCCATAACCGGCAGCGAGGCTAAGGGACCGATGTCACCTAATCCCAGAACAGCCGTTCCGTTGGTTACTATTGCCACTCTGTCACAAATGCCGGTCATTTCCCATGCAGTGGCTGGATCGCGCTTCACTTCTTCACATACTGATGCCACGCCAGGAGTATAAACCATCCTCAAGTCGGTCTGACCTTTGATTGGTACCCTGCTGACCATCTCGATTGTCCCGCGCCTGTGTATTTCAAGTATGTCGTCCGTGACTGAGACGATTTCCACAGCGTCAAGGGCCTTTATCGCAGCAAGGACATTTTCAATCTGAACTCTGTCAGGTAAAAAGACAGTGATGTCACGGATCTTATGCTGAGGTTCCAGGCTGACAAGATTGACCTGACCTATATGGGCACCGACCTGGCCGATCGCAGAGGTGAGCTCTCCGAGCATACCGGGCCTGTCGGGAATCCGGCACCTAAGAGTAAAAATGCCGGAAGCAGAATAGCGCTGCTGCCAACTTGAGCAATCCAAATCGATCATGGGACTAATAGTACCCTGCATCATTGACGAGAAACTACACAATGACCTGAGCTTCCCAATGTATGTTTTGGTTCGCAGGTTCTTTAAAAATAAAAGAGCTATATACTATTGGCCGGCTTCTTATCTGTCAAGCCTTCCTGATAGAAACAACAAATTATAAGCCAAAAGGTATGGGCGTGCTAATAAAAATCTTGCGCATTTAATGAACGAACTATAGCACGGAAATGATAAGCGAACCTCAAAATCATCGGCAAAAATGAGATGCTTCAGCGCAAGATTAATCAACAAGATGTGATATGACCATGTTGTAAAGGCAGGCAAAACCAAGATCGCAGACTATGCGAGTTCAGTCGTGCTACATAAGATGCAGCAAAAGTCCTTACAGAAAGGTCGGTATGCTGTTTGCTTACGGACGCAGCAGTAGTATTGAGTAAAGTGCACCCTAAAGCAATATAAGACCGTTATGGAGTCTTCTTTTCAAGCCAGCTCTCAATAAGCTGCTGCAGATCGTCAACGTCTACTTTTCCATCACCGGTTATGTCAGCACCTTGGCAATCATCACAGTCGATGCTGAGCCAATGTTCGGCGAGTATCGCAAAATCGAGGAAGTCCACATAGCCATCAATACTTATGTCAGATGGTGCCGGAATACCGCGATATAAATGCACCTTTCCATCCGCTGCGCCAATAAGAACATCCGGATAAACATCGGCTGGGCCGAAATGACCGTCACCAGTGAAGTAACATACGAAGGGCCTGGAGCGCGGTGAGCCGGGAAGGTCTATTGGGCTATCATTAGAATCCACAGGCAGGTAGCCAGAGAACACCGGTTGCGAATCGGTTCCAACATTCTTATAGAACAGCAATTGACCATTTGTGTTACCTGTTAGAATATCCTTGTTCCCATCACCATCGAGGTCAAGAACGACAGGGCTGGAACGCTTCGAAGGTACAATCAAAGATGTGTCATCTTCCTGAGCGTATATTCCATCCGAATCAGATAAGGAGAAAAGTGGTTGTAAGGCATCGTCACCGCTACAATTGTAATAAATGTGTATTTTACCGTCGAGGGCACCGACGACAAGGTCTAACATACCATCGCTGTCCCAGTCCACAAATGTTGGTGTGGCCCTTGATCCTACATCAAGGATCCGACTGCCGGTAGTGCCGACACGAATATTTGCTCCGCCATCGAAGGTCGGGCTCTCATCTGTTCCAATATTGGTAAATATCTTAACAGTTCCATCAGCCAAGCCCACAAGCAGGTCTTTGCGGTCATCTTTATCCCAGTAAACGACACGAGGGAAGCATCCTAAACATCCGGAAGCAGTCAAAGTTAGATCGTCGCCATTGGACTGTGCATAGAAGTAATCAGCAAACTGCGGCTCTGCTTCAGTTCCAACATTCAAATATATGCGGATCCTGGCTCTGCTGGAGCTGCTGCCTTGGCCTATGACGAGATCTTTAAGCTGATCGTTGTTCCAGTCAACTAAAGACGGTACCGAGTATCCCGGCACCTGAATGTCATCGCCGTCGGCCTGAATTATTTCTTCCAAACCGAGGTTAAGCAATAAGCCCCTACCAACATCTGTTTCATCCGGTGCGGGGATGCCTCTGTATAGATGTATTTTTCCATCGCCAGAGCCAATCAGAACATCAAGGCAGCCGTCACCATTCCAGTCGCAAACGAATGGCCTTGAACGCGGTGAGCCGGCAAGATCTATCGGGACTCCATCAGATTGGACAAAGGAATAACCCGAAAAAGCCGGTTCCGTGTCGGTTCCTATGTTTCTATAGAATAATAACTGTCCATCAGTATTACCACAGAGAAGGTCTTTCCTGCCGTCACCATCAATATCGGCTGTAACGGGACTTGAGCAATGTGAAGGGACAATCAGGTCGCCACCGTCTTCGGACACTAAGTATCCCGGAATCGGACAAGAAAAATGCGGGGGTACAGGACCACCACAACCACAATTGGGATACATGTGAATACCGCCATCATACGCACCAGCAATGAGGTCCAACCTTCCATTGTTATCCCAATCAACGGGGTTTGGTGCTGCCCTCGCTCCAACATCCAACTTCGTGCCCGTAGAGTTAGACTGGAGGTAAGCTCCGCCATCAAAGGTCGGGTCTTCATCGGTCCCTACATTCAAAAAGATTTTGACGGTTCCGTCGGTCTGGCCTATAAGTAGGTCCTTGCAATTATCCTCATCCCAATAAACCAATCGGGGGAAGCATCCCTGACAATCATCTGCTGGGCAGGTCAGAGTCGAGCCATTAGACTGGACATAAAAATAGTCGCTGAACTGAGGATCAGACTCGGTTCCAATATTGAGATACACTCGGACTTTGGCGTTTCCAATGCTGCTGCCCTGGCCAATGACAAGGTCTTTTAAGTTATCGTTGTTCCAGTCAACGAAAGACGGCACCGAGTAGCCGGGCACTTGGATATCAATACCATCGGCTTCTACAAGCTCTTCGGGACCGAGGTTTAACAGAAAATCATTGCCAAGCACATTGCATGGAGCAATAACCAGGATGGAAGCCATGAATAATAATGCAAGTTTCACTTTAACTCCTCCAGCATGTTGATACTCACAACACTATATAGTATGAAGATAAGATACGTTTAGTATCCTGCGACTTGCGAGATGATGAATCGTCATCTACAAATCAAATATCCCACCTCCAAATCACAAGCGAGCATATCCTACCATGATCCGATACTTCGACAACACTTGTGATGACCAGGAAGAATTTACCTAATAAGTATATCATACTCGACATTGACAAGCAAGAAAACTATTCGATGTGCCTTGCAAAATAGCGAGAAAGACAAGATTCACAACCTTCGGAACATACACCAGGCAGATTTAGCAAATTCCTATCGATAAGCGAGTTATTGGCGAGATATTAAAGCTTCAGCCCCGTATATATCCAATCGGAATAGCTCAAGTGGGAATACGAGCTCATTCTCGCATGGGCATAATTTGCGCACTTAGCAATATAACCAATTGAGCAAGTAATCCTACAGAGAAAATCACAAGGGCAAACCAGTATGGAGAGTAAGGGCTGATGTTTTTTGCCAGGTATCCGCCCGCCGCTGAGCCGACAAACACTCCCAGAGATATGGTGATTTCGTGTACCGCCATTCTTGCCGAACGTCTTTTGCTGCCGTATGCACCATAATAGAGGTGCGAGCTGTATGCAAAGCTAAAACCAAAAGCTAATACAATAAAGGATAAGAAAAACATCCAGAAGCCTCGACCGTATATAATCATTAACAAAGACAAGATGAACAGCATTTGGGCCCCTATCAACAAGAGTGGCTTGTAGTGCCAGAAAGCAAATCTGCCAGCACCGATAAAGATCGCAAAATTAAAAACCGAAAAGGCGGTAATAATGATTCCAAACTGTGACTCAGAAAATCCAAAATTAGTAAAAAGCAAAGCAAACTGTGAGCGATAAATGGCAAAACATGCCCATGAACTGAATAGCGCAATTCGAGCCATCCACCTGAGCCTTATCAGCAGATGCCGTGGGTAGTCAGCCGCAGGGCCACCAGTGTTTGCGGTCAGCTCTATCTGATCGACTTTATTGTTTCCTACGAAACTAAGTGAAACAAAGCATAATACCAAGCACCCTGTGGTGACAATCATTGGTAATATAGAACTTATGTCCACGAGCACTGCGCCTATCAATGGCCCTATCAATCCTGCGCCAGACCAGGCTCCGTTATAGTATCCAAGTCGTTGATTCAACAGCAGGCCCTCGTAACCGGCTGAGACCCAACTCATCAAAAAGGGCCAGTATAAAGCCATTGCAACGCCTGCTGTAGCTGCAAGAACAATGATGGTCCAAATCCATACAAGGCTGGTAATCTGGCTCGATTGGCTTGCCAAGTAAATTCCTATGCATATCACAACTGCAACTAAAGAGATAATCGCTGCAGCCGTGCGTGAAGCCCACCGGGGTTCCAGGTGATGCAACAGCGAGCCTGTCACGAGCAAACCGCACATGTAACCAAGCATATTCGCTGCAGGGGCATATCCGACATGCTCTTCTGTACCGCCGATGTTGCGCAGGATAAATGGCATCGCCGTCCACCAGATACTTAAAGCAGCGGACATTGAAAATGCTGACAAGTATAAGAGCCTCACATTTGTGGTCAAAGTCTTCTCCGATTTATCAACACGTTCAATCATACTTCAATAAGCTCCATCAAACTGGACAACCGTGTCCGTGTGTTTTCGATAGACCAAGTCTATGCGATGGTTGTTACGGCTGCAACCAAACGGCTCTGAAGGTCTTCTTATTAGGATTGGTGAGGTGCTTGTTTAAACATGTTCCATCGGCGTGTAGCTCGCCCTGTTTACACTCGGACTCGTTGGTTACTTTGACAGGTATACTGCCGTCGTCGCTCAATAACAGTAATCGAGGTGAGTTCTTGAAAGAAATTAAGGCTTCCGGGGTGAATTTGTCAGGAAGCATGTTTAGCCTTCTCGATAGCACGGGTTTCTCGCCACGATATCCAGACCAACGATAAAGAGCAAACGGTGGGTCTTCATTGTGAGGGCCTGCAATAACAAAATAGGCCTTATGAAAATGAGAATACCCTATGCTTCTTATTCCAAGACCATCTAAATCCCAAAATATCGGCTGACCAAACATCGGAGCATCGCTGCTTTCGAGGACCGCATTAGGATTTCTCAATGGCACAACAAGGGCCTTTTCTCGTCTCGTGACCTTATCAAAAGGACGAGGATTTCTAAAGCCAATATAGAGCGTCTTACCATCGGGCGCTGCACACAATCCCTCAATATTTAGACCTTCTGCTTTGGGGGCGAGTCTCTCTCGCTGATTTTTCGGTAAGTCTTTTTCAGTAAATCGCGTTGCCTCACTTAAGCCCAGGCCACGCATACTATCTGTGCCGACGAGCATGTGAACAAGGCTCCTGTAAGAGACACCTACAGGACGGATTGCAATATTACCGCCTTCAGATTTGACGGAAGTGGCGAAAAAGCGATAACGGCTTGGACGTATCTTTCCATCCTTGTTTCTGCCGTGCGAGGTAATCCAGTAGACACGGTCTCCCACCATAGCTGCGCCTTCAATATCTGCCTCTGAATGCTTCGACTCAACATCCAAAAACTCCGTCAGGTCATAACAGAAAATGGGCGAACCGCTTTTTTTGACACTGTATACTCTCAGGATATTATTCTCGTCGTCAGCGACAATAAACACATCGTCACCCACTGCTACCGCGGCCGATGCGTCGCTGGCGCCATTATAAACTCGAACTTGCCCGCTGAGCTTATCCGCAACACAGAGAGTTACGAGGCTGTGTGCCAACAAAAAAATTGCCGTTCTGATTAAATTAATCAACTCGAATACTCCTGGTAAACTGCTTCTTTCACGACTATTACAGGGCTTGACCTGTTAAGATTTTACAGGCACGCCACGAGAGAAACGAGTAAAAAATCAAAGCCATTGTGGTCCGCCAGCATCTATATATTACCACCCCCGGGGCATACTATATACACGAAGCTGCCAGACCCAGAAGAAAATCGATAATCGCAGGCTGAAAACTCTAAAAAGAAAGGCTGCAAGAATAAAACTCGCAGCCTAGCTTCCGTACCCATATCGCGTATGCGTCGGTAAGATAAACCAGATTGTTTGTGCGAACGCTACATTAGTCAACTTACTTAAATTGGTGTATAATCCCAAATAAGATCATGTTTGCATCATCCATGACGTCACCAATGTCGCCCTCATACATCTGGTACTGGTACTCAGCGTAGAAATCATTATACTCGTTTAACTCACACCTTAAACCAACCACTGGTCCCCAATATGCGCCACTATTATCACCAAGGCCCTCTACATCAATGGTGGAATAGTAAACTTGAACACCAGCATAGGGCACATATTGGTTTTCTGGCATGAAATGGTACTTGGCCTTGCCACCAATTCCCCAAACATTCATGTCTGTATTTTCAATCTCAAGCCAAGCACCCAGAAGCGAGCCAGATACCTGAATATTATCAGTCACAAAGTATCCAACGGAAGCAGATAGTATAAGCAGGTCCAAGTCGCCATTTTCCGCTAAGTTAAATGTGCCCCATCCTCCCATAAGGTCGAGTTCGGTATCACCTTGCATTACCGAGGCATTTGCGCTCCCTGCTAAGGCTAAAACCATAACACAAACGAACATCAATCCGTGCCTCATGACATTACCCTTTCACTTCCAAAAAACTAACTAATATTGTTTGGCCGTTAAAACATAAAATCAAAAGTTAAAGTGGTCGATCTCTTATCCTCATTTCGGCCTCTCCATAGTCTCTCACTCTAAAAATCCTTGGAATCCATAAAGGCGAGTTTATCAACACAGCAATATAAATCAAATAAAAAAGACTGTTTTAATTTTTTTATAGCAGCCCTTTGTAAAAAGGAGCCTAAATATCTATAATATTTGTATAATGTTCATGCAAATAAAATTTTTAACGATTTTACGTATCTTGCGTGTAATACATTCTATTGTGTGAAAATGGGGTAAATGATAAGCTGCCTATCTATCCTGAAAGGGCCAATTGAAAACCGGCCACGCTGTTGACGGTCCTGGATGAGTTTACACGTGATAGTCCTGCCATAGAGGTTATCCGGTCAGGTGTTGATCTGTTAAGATTTTATAGGCAAGCCACGATAAACTCGAACAACAAATCAAAGCCATTGTAGTATGCAGAGCACACCTAAAAGCACTATCGTTATTCGTGAAGTGTATCTCGTAGCTCGTATTGCGTATTGCGTGATGCGGGGCGCGTGGACGAGTAGATGAGTGGACGAATGGGTGAAAAACCGAATAAACACTGGGGTTAAATGTGAGATCTCGTCGGCAGCGCTCACTGATCCAGGAAGCTCTGGAAAAGAGAAGAGCCATGCCGGGGACAAACATCAGGGGCTAATCAAGTGGGCGGTACTGGACTTGAACCAGTGACCTCCTGCGTGTCGAGCAGGCGCTCTAGCCAACTGAGCTAACCGCCCTTTCGAACGTGAGTATCGCTGAAAGCAATGGAAAAATCAAGAAATTTTATACAAAACTTGACAAGAAACGTGTACGCAAACTCAGTATTGGCGATTATCCGGCAGGTATGTTTGAGATGGGTAAGGGCAAGCTGCGATATTTCGGTTAGAACAAATCGTTGCTCGTTGTTTGAACAGGTTGTCTTTGTAACACAAATATTTTCATATAATCCAACAAAAGAAATTATTCCAGATTTCGCCTGATAACGGCTGCGGCTGAAAGTGTCCTTTGCAAATCGCCACTTTGAACTGTCATCGAAATCTGAACACTTTTGGCATCCAGCGGATCACTTGCTTGTGTTTTAGTGAAGGTGGCATCCGTAACGTTGTCGCAAAGCACATACTCACTGTTGTCGGTGATCAGCAAAAGCGTGTTCGGATAATCTTCATCGGTAGCATCACGGAACTCATAGATGATGTAATCGCCTTCCGGCGTATATAATTCACACCGGTTATCCAGGCTATCATAAACCACTCCAAGCCATCCATAATTTGGGTCTTGGTACCCAGCCGTGCGAATCTGGCTTGTCATCCGAAATAAAGCCTGCCTGGCGCTGTTAATCATCTTAAATATATCCTCATTCTCTCTGTAGTTTATAATAGCTGCGTTAAAAGCCACAGCTACAGCGGCAAGTAACATGCCTGATATTGCCAAGACAATCAGCAATTCCGCAATTGTGAAGGCATTTGCGTATTGCGTATTGCGTCGTGAGTATTGCGTATTGCGTATTGCGTATTGCATATTATTCATCGCTTACTCCGGATTAGCCGCGATGCGCAGATACCATTCTACACACGCCTGGTCCAGAATTGCTAATATCCGGCCCTAATCCAGCAGGCTGAGCTGATTTGCTTTGAATTAAGAAAAACCCTTACTGTTATCCTGACAAAATCACTACTTCCATCCGGGACAACTTGCTCGAAGTTACTAATACTGACATTTTCAACTATTACCTGTTGACTCCACGCCACAAAGTTATTCAGAACCTGACCATCTGCATCTATTGGTGGTGAATACGACTGCTCATCAAGAGTTGTCAGACTGTTATAGCTCATCATAGCTGTCAGTTCGCGAACCTGCTCGATTAAAAACTCAGCGGTCGACAGATCGGCCCCGGCTCCGTTCGCTATTGTAAAAGCGCTATTGGCAGTGAGCAGGGCCGTAATCGCAAGACCGACGAGAATCACGGCGAAGAGCACCTCAATGAGTGTAAAAGCGTTCTTTTGTGTTTTAGTTTGCATGCAATACCTTAAGCCAATGTTATCAGCTTTATTTAAATTTCCAGGCACGAGAAAAAATCTACTTACCCATGACAATGCTAGACATCTTGAATATGGGCAGAATAATGCTCATCGCTATGAAACCAACAAGGCAGCCCATCACCACTATCATCAATGGTTCTATCATGGAAGTGACTGTCTTTATAACCGTCTTTAGTTCTCGTGCATAGTAAGTGGAGACATCTCTCAATACATCACTTATATTTCCCGACTCTTCACCACTTCGTATCATATGCACAACACTGGATGGCATTAATGTGTAACGGCTCAGGCTGGATGCGATTTTCTTGCCCTGACGAACCTCCTCGTAGACTCCAAGCCACATATCCCTGTATAGGGCATTTCCCGATATTTGGGCCGTTATGGAAATAGTATTCAGGATTGGCACGCCTGCCTTTGTGAGCACACCCATCGTGTGCAAGCTCCTGGTTATATACAGGCTCCGGCAGAGTGTCTTTATCAGAGGCAACGTCAACTTTGTCTTGTCCCACCAAAGCCGGCCACCACTGGTGTTGATGAAGTACCAAAAAGCCCAAAGACCGGCGCCGATGGCGGGCACGATTAAAATCCAGTAATGCCTCAAGAATGTGCTGCTGACCATCAGTATTGTTGTTGGCAAAGGCAAGAGGTGTTCCTTTCCTTTGAATATCGCTGTAAACCTCGGCAAGACAAAACAAAGCAAGAAGATGGTCACCGCTACGGCCATAACCGCTATTATGACAGGGTAAACCATAGCACTTCTGACCTGAGAGCGTGTCTCTGCCTCCTGGTCCAGATACTCCGCCAGCTTTTGCAACATATCGCTCAGAGAGCCGGAGACTTCTGCTGCAGCAACCATGTTTATATAGAGGTTAGAAAATACATTTGGATGCTCGGCGAGGGCCTGCGAGAAACTCTGGCCAGCTTCGATTGCATTTTTCAGGTCGGTGACAACTGCCTTAAACTTCTGATTTTCATTCTGTTCGGCAATCGATTGAAGCGAATCCTGAAGGCTTATCCCTGCCCGAACCATAACAGCAAGTTGACTGGTAAAGTTCAAGATGTCTTTTCTGCTCGGCCCGAACTCAAACCTGAAATTCTTCACTCTCTGTAGCAGCGAAGGTCGATCGTGGGTCTTGTCGCGGATCCATTTCGGCTGCTGGACAGCGCCGATGGAATTACTACCAGCGATGTGCCGAGATCGGCCTTGTTGGATTTGCGGTCCGGCAGCCTGCCTATCGTCAGCGACGGCAGTGGTACTTTCGTGCTCTTGTGGAGAATCGCTCGACATATCTATATTCCTACCTTTCTGAACCTACCGTCTGAGGCGGTCGAACGACTTCGAAGTCACCGGGCTTGGCAAGCATTTTTTCCATCTTCGCAGGGTTGCTGGAGCGCATGATTGCCTCATCTCTGTCGATGTAACCCTTCGAATACATATCAGCAATACTAGTGTCCAAACTCTGCATGCCCAAGCGGCGAGAGGTTTCGATTATGTTCGGTATTTCATAAATCCTGTTTTCGCGAATGCAGTTTCTGGCAGCGGAAGTACACAGCAATATCTCGGTACAGGGAATCATTCCGGGCTTATCCACCCGCTTAAACAAGGTCTGCGAGACAACGGCCTGTAAAGTGTTGGCCAGCATTGTTCGGATCTGATTCTGTTGATTGGCGGGATAGATATCGACGATACGCTCAATGGTTTGTGGTGCATTTATCGTGTGCAATGTGCTAAAGACGAGGTGTCCTGTCTCAGCGGCGGTTATTGTGAAGCTGGTGGTTTCAAGATCCCTCATCTCGCCAACCATGATAATATCAGGGTCCTGTCGCAGCACGTGTTTAAGACCAGATGCGAACTCGGGACAGTCAGAACCGATTTCACGCTGTTCTATCATAGACTTGTCATTCTCCAGCAGGTACTCAATAGGGTCCTCCAGTGTGATAATACGTTTTGTATACTTTGAGTTTATAACCTGAACCATCGCAGCAAGGGTCGTACTTTTACCAGAGCCGGTATGTCCGGTTACCAGTACCAAACCCCTGGGCAAGTCGATCAGCTCCTTGACTATCGCTGGAAGGTGAAGATCATCAATTGAGAAAACGTGATTGGGAATAATCCTGAAAGAAATTGCGATTGTCTCACGTTGATAATGGGCGTTGACACGAAACCTGTGGCCGTCGGCAATAGTAGTCGAGAAGTCGAGGTCTCTATTTTCTTTGAATTTCTCGAATTTTTCAGGGCCAACCATTGTAAGAATCATTTCCTTTGCATCCTGATTGCTGACGGCGGGGAAATCCATATCAATCAATTCTGTGTTTCTTCGAAGCACGGGCGGCATTGCAACATTAATGTGTACGTCACTGGCACTTCTTCTTATTGCCGCAGCTAAGATTGCTTTAATGTCAATCATATTCCGATCTCACTAAAAGGGTATATAACGTATGTCGGTCTACATAACATTTTCGACAAAGGCTTCTTCTTCACTGTGTCCATAAACCTCCGTAACCCGGAGTACCTCCTCCAATGTTGTAGCACCCTGGGCCACCTTTCTCATGCCATCATCAAAGAGGCTGGGCTTGTCGCTCTCGTGAAAGACACGCCTCATGCTGTTAATCGAAGAGTCTTCGTTAATCATGTCTCTGAATTTGTCGTCGATTACAAGCAGCTCAAAGATACCAACTCTTCCCGCATAACCGGAGCCCCTACAAGAATCGCAACCGGCGCCATGGGACAGCTCCTGTGGATTGATGCCCGCTCTTTGTATATACTTTGACATATGCTCGGGCACCTGATAAGGCTGCCTGCAATTTGGGCAGATTCTTCTCACTAATCGCTGTGCAAGGACGCCATTGAGCGAAGCCGCTATCAAATATGGATCGATACCTATATTGACTAATCTGGTAATACTGCTCGCGGCGTCATTAGTGTGAAGTGTGGAGAGCACAAGGTGACCTGTCAAAGCAGCTTGTACAGCGATGCCTGCTGTCTCGTTGTCACGAATTTCGCCTATCATTATTACGTCGGGGTCCTGCCGCAATAAGCTCCTGAGCGCCGAGGCGAAACTAAGGCCGATCTTCTCGTTTATCTGTACCTGGTTACAGAAGTCAAGCTCATACTCCACTGGATCTTCAACGGTCGAGATGTTTAATCTATCACCATCCATCTGACACATAGCTGAGTACAACGTGGTACTCTTTCCTGAGCCGGTTGGGCCTGTAACGAGAAAAATGCCGTGAGGCAGCGCTATTTGCTGACTAAATATATCACATACGGCTTGCTCCATGCCGAGCTGGTTTAGACCGCGGACGATTGACCTGCTGTCGAGAACACGTATGACTGTTTTTTCTCCGTGGTTTGTCGGTAAAGTAGAGATTCGTAAATCAATCGCTCTGCCACCGACAATGACTGAGATTTTTCCATCTTGCGGCAGTCTTCTCTCTGAGATATCCAGATTGGCCATAATCTTAACGCGTGAAACAATCGCGGGGTGCATCTTCAACGGCGCCTGCTTGCTTTCAAAAAGCATGCCATCAATGCGGTATCTTATCTTCGTTATTTTGTCCTTGGGCTCAATGTGTATGTCACTGGCTCCTTCGCGTATGGCGTTGCTGATAAGATAATTGACGAATTTAATGACAGGCGATTGTCCTGCCATCTTCTCCAGGTCTCCCGAATCATCCTGCTGGTCCTGAATCACCTCAACTTCAGTCAGGTCACTGATTATATCGTCCAGGTTATAATCGATTTGGTCCTGGCTGAATGAATCACAAATTGCGTCAATATCTGTGGGACTGCAGACGAAGACACGGATATCCATTTGAGTTTGCCTTTTGACATCCTCTATCGCGAAGATATTGGCTGGTTCGGAGGTCGCGACAATCAAAGTGCCCTGCTCAATTTTGATAGGTACGATGCCACTCGTCCGTATGAAGCCGATATCGAGACTCTCAAAGGCGCTTCTTTCCACCTCTTCAGGGCTGAAGCGTCGGAATTCGAGGCCGCAGAGTTCCGCCTTTGACATCAAGATGTCATCGGCGCTCGCAAGTCCTTGCTTCAACAGCCAAGTTGCAGCGTCGGGAGTGAGCTTTGCGGACTGATCCTGCCGTAATCGTTCGAGCTGCTCATGTGTTATTTTGCCTGCATCGGCCAAGACATCAGCGATATCACGCATATGTGCCTCGCAGGTTTGATCCGGAGAGTAGAGATCGCTTAGTCCGCGCACAGGCTCGCTGTTGGAGTCAGCCTGATCCAACGCAGAATTCATTTGCAAACTTTGCTGGCCTTCTGGCGGCTCCGGCGCACCGTCGTTTTTCTGAAATGGAAAGTGCAGTTTCATTAAGATAACTTCAGTATAACCTTCAAACCTTCAGACTCGGCCTCAGAAGAATCACCGTCCTGCTCGCCGAGCCACTCAAGGACAACAAAAACGTTACTGATTTTGACTACTTTAAAGCCTTTTATCGTATCTCCCTCATAAAAGATCTTACCGTCAATCATACAACAGTTGCCCTGATCAGAGCGCATGATGGATAGCAACTGCATGTCTTTCGCTTTTTGAATCAGCCTCTGTTGGCGAATAATCCTTGCGTCAATACCAGGAGACTGCTCCTGAGTATCGCTCTGCTGCCTTAAGTTATTCAAAAACATTTCAAGCTCAAAAGGGTTCTTAACAAGCTCATTGACCTGAACCTGAAAGACGTTTGAAAACTCGTAGAATTTCTTTAGGATTTGATCCATTCGACCAATCATCTCGGTGCTGCCGCCGGTGAGTCTACCGATAGCGATTTCAATCTGCGCCTCTTCAGAACAAGCTGGTGCGGCTGAGGCTGCTTGCGGCTTGCTCTTTCTAATCATGAACCAAAGGCATAAAAGGCCGATGCTGAACAAGATGATAACCAATACCGTACTTCTGCGTGCGTTTTTGGGCTGATTCGGGACGGTAAAGTATTCCTGGTTTTGACCGTCTTGCAGTGACGCAGGCTCTGCATGGCCGGCAGTTGAAGACGCCTGTGGCGGCAAGCCTTCAGAGCTTTGGTCGCGTAAAAAAGATAACATATCTAAGCTCCCTTACTTCTTTTTAGGCTCTGTTGAAAAGGTCGGTTGTCATTTCGACCGATTCATCCTTCGCAGTCCCTAAGGGACGGAGAATGGAAGCCCCTAAGGGGCGGAGTGGAGAAATCTATTAAAAACAGATTCCTCAACTCGCCCCCCTGCTTTCTTGCGAAAGCAAGAAGGGGGGCTCGCTCGGAATGACAGTTTTTTAGGTTTTCCGCAGAGCATTCTTTTTACTGATTTCAAATCTGATTTGATAGGCGCCTCTTTTCAGCCTGTTTTATCCTGAAAGAATATGCTCACAATGAAATCGGCTGATATTTGCCCCTCTTGTTGCCTTTGCTTATCAAGATCGAGCTCCCGAATCTTCATAATGCGTGGTAGCTGCTCAAGCTCCAAGAGATACGAATAAAACGATTTAAAATCGCCCGTTAACTCCATCCTTAATGGCTGCTCTATGTAACCACTATTTTCTTTTTTCTCGAGGGTCCTAATCATCTTAGGTTCGAGATCCTGCTTTTGGGCAATTACAGTTACTTGTTCGAGGACTTTATGGATTTCGCTTGTAGGCGGCAGTTTGCTCTCAAAGAATCTGACGGCATCATGCAACTGCTGAAGCTGTTTTGTGAGGTCCTCTGCGGCGGCTGTGGCCTTCTCGAATTCGCTGAGTTTTGCCAACTTGGCCTCGACGCGTTGCTTCGCCTTGGCAAGATTTCTATTAGCCGGCCTGATCATATACTGGTATCCAACCACCGCTATACCCACCAACAAGATAAAAAACACAGCTTTTCTGAAAGCACTATTCATTTCTCTACCCTCATGTCAGATTTGCCGGACCTCTACGTGTCAAATGATAAAAAACACTATTGAGGTCCATGGCAGTATTAAAAGTGATAAACTGATTGCTCTGCATTGGCTCTGATTTTGTCAACATCCTCCCTGGTCAGATGAGTGTCTTTGCGGAGGTCCGCT
>Ga0315538_1000427_pt1 | contig 26752 bp, 27 predicted proteins | sample SalMarSW160230MG_2_FD_203834 | JGI IMG/M metagenome (GOLD analysis project Ga0315538, IMG submission 203834) | Salt marsh sediment microbial communities from the Plum Island Ecosystem LTER, Massachusetts, United States - Salt Marsh Sediment SW1601-230 ...
AACTTTGCCATCGCCTCTGAAGGCGCCTTGAAGCTTAAGGAGATTTCCTATATCCATGCTGAAGGTATGCCCGCCGGGGAACTCAAGCATGGCACCTTAGCCCTCATCGAGCCTGGTACACCGGTAGTGGTGATTTGCCCCGCCGACTATACCTTTTTCGAAACTCTGAGCAATGCCATGGAGACTAAATCACGCGGTGCCTATATTATCGGTGTCTCTGACAAGGAAAGCGACATTTATGATTCCTGGGTCAAGATTCCCGAAGTTGACGAGTTACTCTATCCCATGGTCGCCGTAGTTCCTCTTCAGCTTTTGGCTTATTATCTCGCTATCAATCGGGGGTACGACCCTGACAAACCCCGCAATCTGGCAAAATCGGTAACCGTAAAGTAGCCTCAGAGAGTTTATAGAGTTTGTACAGTTTATAGAGTTTATAGAGTTGATAGAGTGAAAATTGAGAGGTTCGAAGATATTAAGGCCTGGCAGGAAGCAAGAGTCCTGGTGAAGATAATCTATGAAGCCATAAAATCTAATAAAAACTTCACTGGCGATTACAAATTCAGAGGGCAAATTCACAGTGCAGTAGTTTCAGTGATGTCTAATATAGCTGAGGGGTTTTCAAGAAGGTCAACGAAGGAATTTATCCAATTCTTGTTTATTGCCAAAGGCTCGGTAGCTGAAGTCCAGAGTCAGCTTTATGTTGCCTTAGACCAAAGCTATATCGATGAAGAGAAGTTCGATGAACTCTACTCCAAATCCGACGAAGTAGCTCGCTTAATTTCTGGCTTCATCCGGTACCTCCTAAATAAGGATAAACCACTGGAATTCAAGGAACCAAAATGACTCAAGGAACTCAACAAACTCAAACAACTCAACAAACTAAAATGAGAGTCCTGGCTGGCATACCTGCCTATAATGAAGCGAGCTATGTCGGAAGTATAGTCCTCCAGGCAAGGCAATATGTGGACGAGGTCGTTGTCGTTGACGACGGGAGCACGGATAATACCGCCAGGATTGCCGAACTCGCCGGCGCCACCGTAATCCGCCACGATGAAAACAGAGGCAAAGGCGTAGCCATCCAGAGCATACTGGCAGAGGCAAGGAAGAGAAATCCAGATATCGTCGTTCTCTTAGACGCTGATTCCCAACATGACCCCAACGAGATTCCCGCTTTCCTCAAAGCCATTTTGGAGGGTTCTGACCTCGTTATCGGCTCCCGAGATGCCCAGAAAGATAGGACGCGTACCTACCGCCGCATCGGGCAAAAAGTCCTTTTACGCTCAACCCGGCTCGCTTCAAAAACCAATATCTCCGATTCCGAATCCGGCTTCCGAGCCCTTTCACCAAAGGCGATAAACGAACTTGCATTGAAAGAGAATGGGTTCGCCATAGAATCAGAGATGATAAGCTGCGCCGCCGATAAAAACCTCAAGATAACCGAGGTGCCCATCTCTAACATATATACCACAGATGGCTCGACCCTCAACCCGGTAAAACACGGCCTGGGGGTTCTTAACCGGATAATAGTCATGATTTCACAGAGGAGACCTCTGTTCTTTTTCGGACTGGCGGGCGGTATCCTGCTGGCGATGGGCCTCATCATTGGTGTCAAGGTGTATACCATGGCTACAACAGGAGGTGAGCTGGCTCTGGGCAGCGCCGTACTGACCGCTCTGTTCACTATCACTGGTATATTGACCATCTTCACCGGCATAATCCTGAACTCCTTAACCAGGCGAAAATAACCGGAGCATAAATCAGCCCATTGCTTGTGTTAACCTTTTCTAATCCAGTACTATAGATTAGGACCACTAACTATGCTACCATGGTAATATCGTGGAAGAGCATCGATGGCTGAGACAAGCTGAAAAGGACCTGGAAAGCGCCCGGGACAGTACTAAAGCAGGACACTACGAATGGGCCTGTTTTCAATCCCAGCAAGCCGCTGAAAAGTCCCTGAAGGCTTTCCTTTACTCTAAAGGCTTGCGAGCCGTACTAACCCACTCTATAAGAGACTTGGTTTTAGATTGCTCAAGATATGAGAGGGATTTCCACAATTTGCTTAGCGCAGGGAAGACTCTGGATACCTATTATATTTCTACAAGATATCCTGACAGCTTGGTCGGCAATGAAATTCCCGCTCAGTATTACTCAGAGGAGGACGCCAGCCAGTGTATAAACTATGCCGAATTAATATTGAAGACCGTGAAAAAATTTATGAGCAATTAAAGGAATTCGCTCATCTCCTCAAGACCAAGCACAAGGTAAAGAAGGTCTATCTCTATGGCTCCTTCGCCAGAGGAGACTTCAATGAGGGTAGCGATATAGACCTTATCATTGTAGGCGAATTTGAGGACAAGATGCCACAACGTATAAATAAGATTTTTAATTTGACCTCCCTGCCCATAGAGCCACTGGTTTATACTGAAGCTGAATTTGAGCAGATGAAGGAAAGAGCTTTCCTGAAAGAGGTTCTAGCCACAGCAAAAGAGCTGTGAATCGAAGCTGAACTGGTCCTTAAAAGCACCTGATGCTTGAGATAAAGCTTGGTGAAATTAGAGGCAAGTGTCTGGTGCGCCAGGATAAGGTAATGAACACTTTATGAAGGAAGCTATGGCCAAGAAAGCGTCGGTGATTTTAGTAAACTACAATGGGATGTCATATCTTGATGCTTGTATTTCATCAGTCTTGAAACAAAGCTATAAGAATTTCGAGGTTATTTTCGTTGACAACAATTCCAGCGACGGGAGTCTGGAGTATGCTCAAAACAAGTTCCCTGACTTAACATTTGTTGTTAATGATAAAAATTTAGGTTATGCTGGCGGCATTAATAGCGGCTTAACTTGTGCTACCGGTGACTACATTGGGCCGCTTAATATAGACACTGAAGTTGCTCCCAATTGGCTGGGTGCTATGGTAGCTTTTTTAGATGAGAACCCGCAGGCAGGAGCCGTAACGCCTAAGGTTTTGCTTTTTGATGACCGGACTAAAATCAATGCTGCAGGTATGAATATTCATATCGCTGGCCTGGGCTTCTGCCGCAGCCTGGGCAAGGATGATGAGAATTCAGTCATTCCTGAGAACGTGCCCGGGGTTAGCGGTTGCTCCTACCTAATCAGGCGTCAACTACTCGAGCAGATGGGTGGCGCGCCCGGGTGGTGTTTTATGGGGAATGACGATGTAATCGTCTCCTGGCTCCTGCGTTTGATGGGTTATGAGCTATACTGCTTACCCGAATCAATAGTCTTTCATAAATACAGCCTGAAGATGGATCCGGAGAAACTATTTCGTCTCGAGAAAAATCGGCAAATTTTGCTATTGAGCACGCTAAAGCCTCTGACCTTACTAGCTTGCCTGCCCATTCTCCTGGCAATAGAGCTTATGATATTAGTCTACAGTCTGGCCAAGGGCGGGTCATATATCAAGGCCAAATTTGATGCCCTGGCTTCCCTGTGGCGAGAGCGTAGTAATATAAAGGAGAGGCGGGACCGGTATCAATCACTAAGAAAGGTCTCTGACCTCACTTTATTTCGGCGGTTAAACTGGAACTTAGCCTGGGCACAATTATGGGGCATTCGGTGAGGATGTATTCCTACTTAAAGACGATAAATTGGGAGTTATGGTGAGAGCGAGGTGAAGATGGATGTGAGCGTCATAATCCTGACTAAAAACGCCGGAGAAGGTTTTGCCACCTTGCTTCAACGGCTTTTCTCTCAGAACTTTGATGGCGATTATGAAATCATCGTCATAGACTCAGGTTCTACAGATGGTACTCCAGAAATAGCCGAGAATTTCCCGGTAAAACTTGTCCGCATAAAGCCGGAGGAGTTTCACCACGGCAGGACAAGAAACTTAGCTGCTGAACAGGCAAGCGGCAGAATCCTGGTATATATCACGCAAGATGCTTTGCCTCTCCATAATGACTGGCTTCACAAATTGACCGATGACCTTAAAAACCCGCAGGTAGCCATGGTCGTGGGCCGACAAATTCCCTGGCAAACTACCAAACCTCCCGAGAAATTCTTCTATAGCTACTATTTCCCGGAACATAAAATTGAGGTGGTTCGTGACGCTTCAGACTACTACCGTGACAACATGTTCATATCCAATGTCAACTCGGCCATAAAGAGGGATGTCTGGCGGCAGTTCAAGTTCTCGGAAGACATAGTCCTGGCTGAAGATAAGGAATTTGCCAAGCGCATACTGCATACTGGCTGGAAAATTGTTTACCGACCCGACGCCGTGGTATATCATGCCCATGATTTCAGCCTGCGGTCTATATTCCAGAGGTCTGTGGATGCTGGCATATCCTTAAGTCAGGGAGTCAATGTGCCCAGGTCAAGAAATTGGGTCATCAACAGACTGGGATATTTTGTCAGGGAAGCTAGGTATATTGTAAGTAACGAAAGAGGGTGGAAATGGCTGCCCTATAGCGTGGCCTATGAGGCCAGCAGACTGTCGGGCGTAGCCGTGGGATGGTTCAGAGCAAAAATGCTGAGAAACGCCTAGTGCCGGGCTTTCGCCTAATCTCTTCTTCCACCCACAACTCCCAAATCCAAAATCACAAACAGCGTCTAAATTCAAATCCCCAAATTTCAAACGGGTTTTGGTCATTGGATATTAGTTATTAGAATTTGTTTGGAATTTAGATATTGGCATTTCGGATTTGACTGTACGGAGGTGACAAAAAATCTCTGAATGACTACAATAGTGAGTAATAAGCAAAGATGTGGCAATATCGAGAGCTAATCAGGAACCTGACCGTAGCCGACCTGAAAAACCGCTACCAGAATACCTCCCTCGGCTTTTTCTGGTCTTTGCTCAGCCCACTTCTGCTGGCACTGGTCCTGTACTTTATCTTCAGACATCTCTTCGGTAGCGAGCAGAATTTCGCCATAAATTTGATGGTGGGTATCATGGCCTGGCGGTTCTTCGCCACCGGTACTTCCGCTTCTTTAGGCGCCATAGTCGGTAAGCCCAGCCTGGTGACCAGAGTCTATATACCCCGGCAGATACTGACCTTGAGCAATGCCCTGGCCAACCTCATAAGCTCCCTGCTCGAGTTCATAGTCCTGCTGCCCATAATATTTGTCTTGCTCGGACATCTACCCGTCACTGTGCTCCTGTTCCCTCTAATTCACATCATCTACTTCTGGTTCATTTTCGGTGCCGGGTTGCTCTTGTCCAGCCTTTATGTTTACTTCCGTGACCTCAACCAGATATGGGACGTTCTGGTCACCCTCCTCTTTTTCTGCTCGCCTATTGTCTATCCCCTGTCCATAATTCCCGCTTATTTAATGTCCTATTACCGGCTCAACCCGGTAACTCTGTTTATAGGCATGTACCGCGATGTAATGGTCGCCGGCGATCTGCCTTCACTGTACAGCGTCCTGGTTGTCATCGGTTTTGCCATCGCTGCCTATCTTATGGGCAGCCTTGTCTTCAGCAAATTACAGCGCCGCTTCGCTGAGGAAATGTAATGAGTGCCATAATCGTAGACAATATCTCCAAGAAATTCCGCATCCCCCACGAAAAAAAGACCACAGTCTTCCAGAACATAGTCGGCCTGATTAAAAGGCAGTTCGACTATGAAGAGTTCTGGGCGCTGAAAGATGTCAGCTTCGAGGTCAAGAAAGGCGAAGCCTTCGGCATAATCGGCAGGAACGGTTCCGGAAAGAGCACGCTGCTCAAAATACTGGCCAGGGTCTTATACCCCGATAGCGGCTCGGTCAGCCTGAACGGCAAAGTTGCCTCCTTCCTCGAGCTGGGCGTTGGCTTTCAGCCGGAGCTCACAGCTAAGGAGAACGTTTACATCTACTCCTCCATCCTCGGCCTGAGCCGCAAACAGGTGGACAGGATATACGACGACATCTTTGACTTCGCCGAGCTTAAGAAATTCGAAACCATGAAGCTGAAAAATTTCTCCTCCGGCATGTACCTGCGGTTAGCCTTTTCCACTGCCGTCCACGCCGTCCCCGATACCTTCCTCATAGACGAAGTCTTCGCTGTGGGCGATGAAGCCTTCCAGAAAAAATGCAGTGACAAGATGAGCCAGTTTAAAGCCGAGGGCAAGACCATAGTTTTCGTCTCCCATGCCCTGAATGCCGTGAAGGAGCTGTGCCAGCGGTCGATATTGTTGAACGAGGGCCGGATTGTTACAATGGGTGATACTGAAAAGGTAATAAATGACTATCTTGCGCTATTGGAGGGAGGAACCACACAATGAAAGCAGACCTGGGACTTCAGCCCTGCGTTTAGTTTCTTAGCAGAAGGCACAGACACCATAGTGGCTAGCGAGAGCGATGCAGTCAAAATGGATAAAGAGAAAAAATACAATTTAGTATATTTTGAGATATCGGGATTCTGTAATGCCAGATGCCCATGGTGTGTGACGGGCAATAAATCATTAAACCAAGTTAGCTATCCATCACGCTTCATCAATGTAAATGATTTCCGTAATGCCATAGCCGCATTGCTAGGAGGTGGTCTTATCTATCCTCGAGAAACCCTAATCCGATTAGACAATTGGGGCGAACCCATGTTGCACCCAGAATTAACTGAGATTTTGAAAATACTGAGAAATAATGATGTTAATTTTGCTTTAAGCACTAACGCATCAAAGTTTGTTAGTTTAGAGAATGACGTTTTGGGCAATTTGCAGGAGATGAGATTTTCGGTGCCTGGTTTCAGTCAATCATCATATGACAGGATACACGGATTCAATTTTGAAAGTATCTTGAAGAATATTGAAATGTTCTGCAAAAACATACGAAAAGAAGGCTCTACTGCAACATTAAGGATGGCCTATCATCTATATCAGTTTAATCTTGATGAGATTGACGCTGCAATGAAATTTTGCAGTTTAAACGGCATTGAATTTTTCCCATACAGTGCTTATCTGAACGATTTTAATCTTGCAAAGGCCTATCTTAACAAATCAATCAGTACAGAACTACTGGGAAGGATTGGGAAAGACTTTTTCTTGCATTATGTTGATGAATTAATAGCAAGGACTCCACAGGACTACCAGTGCCCACAATTTAATATCCTAACCATCGATGAATATTGTAACGTATTGACCTGCTGCGTTCTTCCCAAAGATCATCCAGAATACTCTTTAGGTAATCTTTTCACATTATCTTCCGATGACATACGAAAAGGCAAACTATCTCAGAAGGTATGTATCGAATGTGTAAAATTGGGTATTTCTTACTGGGTGAATAATCCGCCGCTGGTGCCAGGTTTTATGAATACTTATGAGAGTCGACTGGCTGAGCTAAACCATACCTTGCAGGAAAAGGGCGCCCAGATAAGCTCTCTTGAAACAAGCCTCCAGGAAAAGGGCGCCCAGATAAGCTCTCTTGAAACAAGCCTCCAGGAAAAGGGCGCCCAGATACATAGCCTGGAATTCCAGAGACAACAGATCCAGCACAGCATACCCATGCAGCTTGTAAGTCGCTACCAGAGAATAGTCGAAAGGCTGTTGCGCTCGGGCACCCGCCGTTGCTACTATTACGAGCTTGGGCTCACCGGTATCAGGGTCATCCTCAACGAAGGCTGGAAAAGCTTCTTCAGTCAAGTGCGGCACAAGCTCACTCATAGACGTGCTGCAATTAAAAAAGCTCGTCATGACTTGCCCAAGTCCAACGCTTCTATATCAAAAAAAGAGGCGAATAAACTGGTTTTCCCTGTACCCTCTGAAAAGCCAGAGGTGTCGATTGTTATCCCCGTTTACAATAAATGGCAGTATACTCTTAACTGCCTGAAGTCAATTGCTGAAAACACTGAGGATGATTATGAGGTTGTTGTGGTTGATGATGCCTCTACTGATGCAACCGCCGAAGTGCTGTCTAAGGTCAAAAACTTACATTTAGTTACGAATAAACAGAATGCCGGGTTTATAGAATCCTGCGACCGCGGAGCCAGAGCCAGCGAAGGTAAATACATCTTATTTTTGAATAATGATACGATGGTTACCAAGGGCTGGTTGCCGCCTTTGTTAGAAGTCATAAAAAGAGAAGATGTTGGCGCCGTTGGCTCGAAACTTGTTTACCCTGATGGAACTTTGCAGGAAGCGGGTGGGATAATCTGGAACGATGGCTCAGGGTGGAATTATGGGCGTGGAGATGACCCTGAGAAACCAGAGTATAACTATGTCAGGGAAGTCGATTATTGTTCAGGCGCCAGTCTTATGGTGAAGGGAGAGCTATTTGAAAAAATAGGTGGCTTCGACGGGAGATTTAGGCCCATATATTACGATGACTCTGACCTTTGTTTCTCAATCAGAAACCTCGGATACAGGGTTATGTATCAGCCGATGTCGGTGATTGTTCACTTTGAAGGTGTCACCTGCGGCACGGATACTTTAGTGGGTATCAAGAAATACCAGGAAATAAACAAACCAAAGTTCGTAGAGAAGTGGAGTCAGGTACTTCAAAAACACCATTACCCTCCTGTTGCTGAAAATGCTTTTTTAGCAAGGGATAGGGTCTCAGAGAAAAGAATACTTGTAATAGACCATTATGTTCCTACATATGACAAGGATGCTGGCTCTTTTGATATGTTCAGCATGCTCAAGATATTAGTAGAACTTGGAAACAAGGTCACATTTATTGGAGATAACTTACTAAGACTTGAGCCATACACCCAAGGGCTACAGCAGAAGGGCATAGAGGTTATTTATACTCCATATGTTTTCTCTGCTGAAGCCTACATCAAAAAATACGGCAGATTCCTTGACGTAGTTATTCTGAGCCGGGCACATGTAGCTATAAAGCATTTAGATAGGGTAAAACAGGATTGTATCAGGGCTAAGGTCGTATATGATACCATCGACCTTCAATTTCTCAGAAAGTCCAGGCGAGCAAGTATTGAAAACAACGTGAAACTGCTAAAGCAGGCTGAAGAATTGAAAGCAACCGAGTTGTATCTAGCACGAAACAGTGATATTACTTTTGTAGTCAGCCCCGTGGAGAAAGAAATACTCCTCAAGGAAGACCCGTCACTTAACGTTGAAGTTATAATTCGGTCCGTGCACAGCGTGAAAAGTCCAGAGAAACAATTCTCGGAGAGAAAAGATATCCTGTTTATCGGTGGTTTTGATCATCCCCCCAATGTTGACGCAGTAATTTATTTTGTAAAGGAAATACTCCCTTTTGTAAAGCAAAGGATTTCTGATGTGCGTTTCTATACTGTCGGTAGCAATCCACCAAAACAGGTACTATCGCTGCAGTCCGATGCGGTAGTGGTGACAGGTTATGTCAAGGATGTAACACCCTATTTTGAGAACTGTAAAGTCTTTGTTGCCCCGCTGCGATATGGTGCTGGAGTGAAGGGGAAAATACTTCTTAGCATGAGCTATGGGGTGCCGATAGTAACGACGTCCATTGGTTCAGAGGGCATAGGATTGGTCGATGGACAAAACGTATTGATAGCCGATGACCCGCAGGAGTTTGTCCAAAAGGTTATTCTCCTCTGTAATGAGGAGGAGTTGTGGAGTAAACTTTCAAGGAACTCGCTTGAACATATTCGGAGGTGTTTTTCCTACGAAGTGGCCAAGGAACAGTTCAAAAATTTGATGAAGAACTTGTAAGCACCTTTTTTAATAATCCTCGCGTAAATAAAGAAAAATATGCTTTTTAAAAAGGAAATGACTTTCTCGGGTAAGCGAATATCACCAAAAAACATCTGGAAAGTTCAGTATAAATTCTTAATTCGTTGAAATATATGGAGGTTTGTTATGAAAGTTTTGATTACCGGCATTACTGGATTTGTTGGTAGCCATCTCGTCGAGTATTGTCTTAAAAAGGATAATGTTCAAGTCTATGGCACAAAGCGATGGCGTAGTCCTCTGGATAATCTCCGTGGAATTGAGGACGAAGTAAAACTGATTGATTGTGACCTGAGAGATGAAAATTCCGTTGTATTGGCAATTCAGGAAATAAAGCCTGACAGAATCTTCCACCTGGCAGCCCAATCTTATGTGCAAACCAGTTATACCGCTCCTCGTGATACTCTTGAGACCAACATAATTGGTACCTTGAACATACTCGAAGCTGTACGGCACGTTGGTATTGATCCCCTTATACATATTTGCAGCTCTTCTGAGGTATATGGCCAAGTCTATGAAAATGAAATACCAATTACTGAGAATAACCCCTTCAGACCCCAAAGCCCCTATGCTGTGAGCAAGGTAGGTGAGGATTTATTGAGTTATCAGTATTTCAAGTCATACAATCTCCGAACCATCAGAACGAGGGCATTCACCCATACGGGACCAAGGCGTGGTGCCGTATTTGCGGAATCGTCTTTTGCCAAACAAATTGCCGAAATAGAAGCCGGTGAAAAAGAGCCTGTTATATACGTCGGTAATTTGGATTCTGTGCGGACTTTTATGGATGTGAGGGATATAGTAAACGCATATTGGTTAGCCTTAGAAAAAGGTATTCCAGGGGAAGTTTATAACATAGGTGGTGAAGTAACCAAGAAGGTAGGAGATATGCTAAATACCTTGCTTGATTTATCTCCTGTTGGTAAAAAAATAAAAGTGGAAGTTGATGCTAAACTACTAAGACCCTCTGATGTTACCTTACAAATACCTTCGACAGAAAAATTTAGGGAACGAACTGGATGGAAACCAAGGATGCCCTTTGAAAAGACGATGACAGACCTGCTAGATTATTGGCGGAGTAAGTTTTAATTAAATTAACACAATGAAAATCGCTATATTAGCTGGCGGCTTAGGGACAAGGCTTGGTTTATTAACTAAAGACACTCCTAAATCAATGGTTATAATCCGCGGGAAACCATTCCTAGAATACCAGCTAGAGCTTCTAAAAAAGAATAATCTAAAAGAAATAGTACTGTGTGTTGGCTACTTAAAAGATAAAATTGAAAGCTATTTTGGTAATGGTTCTCGCTTTGGGGTTAGAATAGAATATAGCGAGGAGGAAAAACTATTAGGTACGGCTGGTGCTCTAAGAAATGCCGAAAATCTACTTGGTGACGATTTTTTGGTTATAAATGGAGATTCCTATCTCGATATTGGATATAGAGAAGTCATTAATAAGTACGAGCTGAGTAACAAGTCCGGGCTAATGGTTGTATATAAGAACAGAAACAAATATGATAAGAGCAATGTGATAATCAATTACGATCTTGTAGTGGAATATAATCGTTCAATTCAGTCGCCAGAGATGGTTTACATAGACTGTGGCCTTTCAGTCCTTAACAAGAAGGCGCTGGTGATTATACCGTATGGCGAGTTTTTTCAACTTGATAGTGTATACAGTGAGCTTATTCGGAGACAAGAACTAGCAGCGTTCGAAATCAAAACTCGTTTTTACGAAATAGGGTCAAAATCAGGTTTAGAAGATTTCAAGAAGTTGGTTGGGAACAAGGGATTTTGATATGTTAGCAAGCAGAACTTCATATAGAATACCTTCGGTCGAAAAATTCAGGGAATAAACTGGATGGAAGTCAAGAATACTCTTTGAAAAGACGATGACAGACCTGCTAGACTACTGGTGCGTCATGACATAGGGGGCTTAGTTTTACATCTGCATAAATACAATGATTTTTCGTGCTAAAGCGCCATTGAGAATCGGCTTCGGCGGTGGCGGGACAGATGTTCCGCCATACCCGGAGGAGAGAGGTGGTGTTGTTTTAAGCGCAACTATTGATAAATATGCTTATTGCAGCTTAGCAACCAGGGATGATGAAGTGGTTAACGTTACATCACTTGACTATGACCTGGTGACAAGATACCCACTTAATGACAAATTAGAGTATGATGGCAAGCTAGACTTGGTCAAAGCAGCTACCAAGGTAATGGGGATGGAGAATGGCGTTGACCTTTTCCTACATAGCGATGTACCTCCTGGTTCTGGGCTAGGAACCTCGTCCACGATGACTGTGGCTTTGGTTGGCGCTATTAGACATTGGTTGCGACTGCCTCTCAGTGATTATGATATCGCGGAACTTGCCTATCGCATTGAGAGACAAGAGGCTGGCATTAAAGGAGGAAAACAGGACCAATACGCCGCCTCCTTCGGAGGCTTCAATTTCATTGAGTTTCTTGGCGAAAAGACCATCGTTAATCCTCTTAGAATCAAAAGGGAAATCATCAACGAACTAGAGTACCGACTGATGTTATGCTATACCGGTAAGACCAGACTGTCGGCCGGAATCATCGATGACCAGGTGAAAGGCTACATAGAAAAAAAAGAAGATGTAGTTCGCGCCCTTGATGAAACCAAGGCATCGGCTATTGCCATGAAGAATGCTTTACTTCTGGGGCAAATAGACGAATTTGGTTCACTCCTTCATCAAACATGGCTAAGCAAAAAAAGATTTACGCCGAAAATGACTGACACACACATTGATGAGCTATATGATGTTGCCAGGCAAAATGGTGCCATCGGGGGGAAGCTGCTTGGAGCTGGCGGCGGCGGCTATCTTCTGCTACTGTGTGAGTTTGACAAGCGGAATATTTTGGCTCAAAAATTAGAAGAGTATGGCGGCAAGATCGCCAACTTTGCCTTTGAGTCCAATGGCCTGCAGACCTGGGAAGTTAGTACGAAGTAAGCGAAACCATGGAACAAACAGCCAATATTGTAAAGCAGATTGAAGACAGCATCGAGCTAAAGAAATATCTCCAGAGGGAGGCAAAAAACCTAGTGGCTATGGCAGATTTACTCGTCGATGCCTTTAAAAGGGGGAACAAGGTGCTTCTCTTCGGCAATGGAGGCAGTGCTGCCGATGCCCAGCATATCGCCTGCGAGCTAGCAGGTAAATTCTACCTGGACAGACCCCCTTTGCCGGCTATTGCCCTGACCACAAACACCTCTGCCTTAACCGCCATTGGAAATGATTACGGCTACGAGGAAATATTCTCTCGCCAGTTGAAGGCATTGGTCAAACAGGGCGATATAGTCATCGGCATCAGCACCAGCGGCAAGTCTTCGAATGTTCTCCGAGGGATTGAAGAAGCAAAGCGCCTTGGGGCAACAACAATAGCTTTCATGGGGCAAGGTGGGAGGCTCAAAGAATTGGTTGACCTTGTGCTTTCCATTCCTTCTGTTGATACGCCTCGCATCCAGGAAGCCCACATTACGGCAGGGCATATTATTTGTTACCTGGTAGAGCAAGCTCTGTTTGGCAACAGGAAAAGTGCATAAGGCAGTATTTCTTGACAGAGATGGAACGATAGCCAGGGATGTCCCTTATTGTAGTCGACCGGAGGACTTTGAATTGTTGCCTGGTGTAGTTGAGGGAATAAAATTGCTCAATGAGCATGGCTTTAAGGTGGTTGTAGTTACCAATCAATCAGGAATTGGCCGCGGATATTTCACAGAGAGAATGTTAGCTGAGATTCACGATAAAATGATAACCCAGCTTGCTGAGCACGGAGCCCATATGGATGCCATCTATTATTGCCCTCATCACCCCGATGACAACTGTGATTGCCGCAAACCAAAACCAAAGATGGTTTTTCAAGCTGCCCTGGACTTAGATATAGACCTCAACCAATCTTATGTTATCGGTGATAGCGAGATGGATGTCGAATTGGCAAGGCAAGCAGGTTGCAAGGCAGGTATCAAAGTGGGTGAGCCAAGAGGCACAGGTGACTTCGTGGCAGTTTCATTCAGAGACGTTGTAGAAAAGGTACTAGGGCTTGAAGGGCACTCGTAATGAAGAAAACCTTTACCTTTGCTGAACATAATGGGTGTGGTGGCTAAGGCGTTAACAAATACCAATGCATAGCCATATAAAATATCCGATATCCTATCAGACAAAATTATTTGACAGAATAGCGCTGAAAATAGGTGTGCTGCCTGTAATCTTTTGTCCCGTATGTGGAAATATAGCCCCCGTAATAGCGATCAAAGAAAATCTGCGTGAATCATGCCTGTGCACAATATGCAAGTCCAACAACAGACAAAGGCAACTCGCTTACGTGCTATGTAAGTCGATAGCGACATTAAGTAAAAAAAGAATGCGTTGCCTTATGGATTTTATAAGTGGTCTAGACTTAGTTATTTATAATACAGAATGCATACGCGCGATACATAACAATTTATCGAGGATGAAGAATTATATTTGTAGCGAATATTATGGGCCCCAATATAAAAGCGGGGAAATGGTGAATGGGGTGCTACATGAGGATTTAATGAATTTATCCTTTGCAGATGAAACTATCGATATTGTTCTTTCATCTGATGTTTTCGAGCATATACCTCGGCCTTATGATGCCCACCGTGAAATCTGGAGAGTTTTAAAGCAAAACGGCAGGCATATTTTCACCGTTCCATTCTACCAAACAGAATTTGTTGATGAGACTAGAGCAGTGCATGATAGAAATGGTGAGTTGCACCTTATAAAGGAGCCCCAATACCATAGCGACCCTTTGAGGCCAGAAGGAGCTCTGGTGTATACAATATTTTCCCTTCAGATGCTTGTTGAGATGAGAAAAATAGGGTTTCGAACAAACCTGTACCACCTGTATAAACCGTGGTATGGAATTCTGGGGCCAAACGCAATTGTATTTGAGGCAATTAAGACATAGGGGAATGGAAAGTGGATTGAATCACTATTTCCGGGCGATGGGTAGGATGGTTTGGTGGTCTTGTAATGCTTCATCAAGGTGTGTACCATATGCGCAGATTGTTTGATCAGTTATTACCATTAGGCATAGTTAAACGACGTTGTTACGAACGTATTCTAATCGCAATTAGGGTCACTATTAATGAAGGATGGCGCAGTTTTTTTTTGGAAAGGTAGGATTAGGCTTCGTACGCATAAATCAGTGGCTAAAGTGTCGAATTTCAACAAAAAGAAGCTAAAGATTCTTACCAGCAAACTCAATCTTGACCCGGACTACTATTATGACTCCGCAGAAGAAGGTCAAGCATTGGGAGTATTTTCAAGAGGTTATTCACAAAGGCATCATGATTTAGCGGGAGGAAAAAATGAAGAGGAGATTAATGAAGATGAAGTGGATGAATCTAACATTATCGAGAAATATCAACCACTACTAGGAGAATTTGTGTGGCATTCAATAACAGTAGATGAATCGATTGAGCGAATCAGCAAAGAACACTTTGACAGTGTAATGCAAGTTCTTAGCAAGAACAACCTTAGCGATAAAATAAGCAGATTTAAGATTCTTGAAGTTGCATGCTATGCTCATACTACCGGATATATGCTTTCGGAGAAAGGTGCTGACGTAACTCTCTTTGATATATCTGCCCATAACCTTAGGCTTGGTAAAAAAAATGCAGAAAAACATGGTAAAAGCACAAATCTAAGGAGGGTGGCAGGAGACTTTCACAGCCTTCCATTCAAGGATAACTTCTTTGACTTTGTTTATATATCATCTGCTTTGCATCATACTCTTAATTGGAAGAAGGTCTTAACCGAAATGATTAGGGTTCTTTCTCCTCAAGGTATCATTTATTTTGATAATGAGCCATGTAAAAGAGAAGCATGTTTCTACAAATTTAGAGCCAATAGAGCGGATGTATTCACTCCTTTTGAAAAAGAACTTTATAGTAGCGGATTGATGAGAACATTTGCCGAGCCTTATGTGGGAAGTAGGCGAGAACAGCTTTTTGGCATGATAGAAAACCAGAAAATTCCATTATATGAATTCTTGGCAGAAATTAAAAAAGATGCAGAAATTGTCACTCTTAATCTAAGCCCTGATATATATATGGGCAATATTGAACGAAGTTGGATCGATATGAAAAAGGTGACCCAGGAGAAAATATCCAAGAAAATAAAAGAGGATTTGACATACGGTGTAGATCGCGCGATGACATATTACGGCAATCGTGAAAAGGGATTAGGATTTTCGCTACCAAGCGCGGCGGAGATTGATGAGTTTTGCAGAAGAATCTCTTACAGAATTGCTAACCTCCCTAAAGATAAGGACGAGCATAGAATTGCGCTTTCGGACCTTTTTGGTTCTTCAGTGAGGGTTGTTCTCAAGAAGAAAGGCTCCGCTGAAAAAGCATCATCAAAGGGTAGAGAATGTTTTAGGAACCAGTTGTTGTACCACGATGACGTCTACTATGGCTTTACTCAATACATTAGTAAATTCCTCATAGAAGAGTCATCAATGTTACCTTATATACAAACAGATGACGAGAAAAAAATAGCCAGATATTTCCCAGATAAAGAATGGTCGCTTCTTTTGGGTGATAATGGCCTTAGATCTCTTTTTATGAGAGATAATGAGGCAAGCATTTTATTGCCAAATGAAAGCGGAAAGCTTCTCCTTCTAATTAGATTATATCTAACAGAGAGCAAAGAAAAATGCTACAGATTAACATTAAGTTATAATGGCAAACTCCTTTATACCTATGACGCCTGGCAATCTGACTCTATACTTTTCACAGGTATAATCACCCTGAACAGCAGACAGACCACAAGACTTATAGTTAAAAGATTTTTCATTTCTGAGGAAGATAATGTCCAAGAGAGAGGCAATATAGGCTCTGTCAACATAGGACAAGCTTTTGCATTCAAGATATAATTCACCCAAATTATGCATGAAGTATTCAAATCAACAGCAAAATGACACGAAAATGAAGCTAGATGCATTAGCTGTGATTAAAGTATAAAATTCCAGCTTATCCAATTTTATTGGATCAACTTGGCCACGCGAATGGTGGTTCGAAGGTAAGAAGAATGTATCCCGTGCGCTTCACACAGATTCTGAGCGTCTGCAGCGAGAACAAGTTGTTTTGTCTTCATAGTTCCACACAGTCAGCAGAAAGTAACCGAGTCTAGCAACACCAGAAACTTGTCCATAGCCATTAGTAGGTTTGAATTGGCCACAAATGAACCAGCAAACGTTGTCCACGTATTGAAGCTAGAGGATTAATGCGGTATGGGATAAACAGTTAGGAGACTGATATTGTTGAAAGAGGTGTGAGAGAAGATGCAAGCAAAGAAAAGCCTTGGGCTCCTTAAGGGACACCCATTCTGTGACCGATTGAATATTGCAAAGAAGGAGTTCGGAGGGTTACTTAATTCTTATCCCTACTCCACCCTAGGAAATTTAACTCATCGTGTATTTCTGCATATTCCTTACCTTTCTTCACAACTTCCTCCGGAAGGTCTATGTGAAATTCCATGAACTGCGATTTTGCCGGCAATGAGATTTCCTGCAAAGTCGCTGTCTACGATTGCAATTCTGCACCGTGTTCAGATTTTATGACAACGATATCAGTATATTTCAGTGCTTCAATGTCGCCTTTCTTTACGTAGATACCTATTTTATAAGCTCCATCTTCAATCTCTTCTTTAGGTATGACGGCATGGAAGCCCGCCCATTCTAAACCCAAATCGGTGATGCCAAAATAAGGGGGAACCCAGGGTGTGTAGTTTGTCCAAGTATCGAAAACATAAGCAGTGCCATTGGATTTGAGAATAACATAAGTCTGGCTTTGTGCTAGGCACTGTCCCTCAATAAACGCCCACCCCTTTATTTCTATAAACTCCTTGCCCCTACTGTCAACTTTGCCAACATACTCTATGATGTCAATTAAACCTGTTCCACAGCTTCTCCGGATTTGACTATTAGGAATTGGCGTGTATAGCAGAGGGCTTTAATCCTAAAAATACGGCCCTTTTTTATGTATATGCCGATCTCATAAGTTCCATCTTCGATTTTACCCATAGGTATCCGGGTAGTAAACCCTGAATTATCTAGGTTTAATCCTGGGTGCCCAAATATCTCAGTAACATCTGGTCTCGGCCATATAAATGTATCGAAAACGTAGGTATTATTAGTTGAACATAGCACTACATAAACTTGGCTATGCTCCGTGCTCTGCTCTTCAATAAATGCCCAACCCATAATAGCAACCGTATTACCGAGATTAATGCGGTCGATTGTATAATGGATGTCGTTTGTTTCCGAAGGCAGCTTGATTCTATGTAATTTCGACATCCCAATTTCACTGGGTTCAAATCTAACAAAAAGAGGCGCTGACAGGAAAAGGAGGAAAAATAAAAACCCTCCCACAATCAATGTGTGGGTAATTATCTGTTTCCTGTGAGTCCTGAGCCAGATTCTCATTGACATAGTAAATTACTACTCCTAATCATCCTCCAGCAGTGTACTCCAGCATTGTATAATTAGCACCGAAATAGTGATTGAATATTAGACGGTACGTATTCACCTGAGGAATAGAGTCGTAGAGATACTCACTGCCGTTATCGGGCAAGTACATGGCATTGAATATTCTCGTGCCGGCGTCCTTACCCAAGGTCTTCACTCCATGGTCAGATTGCAAAATGATAATTGGGGGAGTCTTTGACTCTTCCAATAATGCCACAATAACCTTCTCAATTTCACTGGTGATAAAAATATATTGCCCCAAGTACACCCGTTTGTCTACGTAGTTACGGACATTTTCAGCACCAGCACGCCCGCCACTGGCATCAAAGACAAAAGGCTCATGCGGACATAGGATATGAGCAAAAACAAATTTCGGCCCCGGCATTTCCGAGAGATTCTTTAACAATTCAATACTGTCCATCACCGCTGCTCTATGGTAATTTTCATATTGAGTTCCAAAGACGTATGTATAGAAGGGCCTCAACATAGTTGTATCCCAGGCAATACGAAGGAATTCATTAGCTATGTCGCTACTCTCACCAGATTCATAAAAATTGTAGTATAAATCAGCGTCAACATTATACATACCAATATAAACAAAGCTGTAGCCTTTCGACCTAAGAAACTCCGCTACACTATTGTGTTCATACCTCTCACGCGCTATGTCAAGGGGAACTGTGCCGGGAATGTATTCTATATTTAGAAGTGAACCGAGAGAATACTCAGTAGAAGCGATGTGCGTTCTGCTCTCATGAGCGATAAAGAAACCCTTGTCAGTCAGCCTGTCGGCAAACTCGCTGTTATCATATCCATAGTGTTCCTCGATTGTACTCAGACTGGCATATTCATCAAGGATGATATGATAAATATCCGGTATAGTGCTGGCTTCGGCCAGATTGTCAGCAGCCTGCGCCGACGTCTCCACTGATGTGTCGGCACTCAGCCTGGCCGGCTTAACTTGATAGGCACCGATGTTAAACAGGTTGATGGCAATGAGCGCCACCGCTGTTATGTTGAGCACCTTGGTGGTGATGCGGAAATCCCTCTTTGCCCTTCCGATGAAATAGACGCAGTAGCCCCAGATGAACAGCATGGTGGGGAGCAGGTAGGCATGTTTGGGCACAACCCCCCAGGCCTCCAGCGCCTCATAAAGGCGTCCATAGGCGAAAAAGAAGAGCAAGAATATAGCTGTGGCCAGTCCCGCCTTAGCTAAGCTGCGGAGTATAAGGCTCAAGACTGCCCACAACACCAGAGCAGCAGCCACCGAGACCCCCAGCGGCAGCCAGACCTGGCTCACCGATGTTTCGAATATGTTGTGGGTATAGAGAAACAGGATGGGAAAAGCAGCAAACAACAGCGGGTAGAAAACCACCGGTCCTTTGAAAATAGCTTTTAACTTTTGTTTCATCTCTGTACCCGGCGCATCAGATACAATGTCCGTTGTGATTCTCGTATATCGGCGGATTCATCTATGGTGAAATAGCGACCGAACTCCTGCTCAAACGCCTGGCGGGTATAATCGGGGAAAATATCCTCCCTGGTAGCCAGAAGCCTCTGTACCTGTGAATCAGTCTTGGGGACAAACTCTATAATGAGCGACGTGCAGATACGGCTCAGAAATTCTGCGATTTTGCCAAACGGTAAGTTGTTGGAAATAGCCAGGTGATGGACCAGCGCCAGGGCAAGCACGGTATCAGCAGGACCACGTTCTTTAAGGGACATCCGTTCTCTGTTCTCCCAGCCGATGCCAGGGCTGGGATTGGTTAAATCAATCACCAGCGGTAGAATACTCGTATCACCCCTGGCAACGCAGTCCAGGTAGTTCTTTTCCACGGCAGCGGGGTCAACGTCAAAGGATACGGTGAGAATTCCCCGGTCACTAGCAAGGTGGCTGAATATACCTACATTGGCGCCCATGTCCCAGACAGTTGCTGGTCTCACCCTGTCCAGAAAGCCTGCCACAATTGTCTTCTTGTATTCGAAGGCCTGCGGTGAGTAATTGGTGTCCTGATAGTATTCAGCCCATTCAGTACCCCCGGGCCGCCAGTTTAGCTTTTTAACGGTGGATTCCAGGCTGTTAAGGATACCCAGGAAGGCGTAGCGATTCATCCGTTGCTGTCCGACATTTATCGGTTTATCGGCAAAATGTTTCTGACTTCGGGCATGAAGGTGAATATGGGAAAGTAGGGAGAATCTCAGGCGAGTACGCCACGGCAGTAGGCGGGCTGTCAAATCTAGAGGCAGCCCGTCTATGTAAATGGAAAGCAACTGGCTCAACCGTATATCTTTATAGCTCATCAAGGCCAGTGGTGCCAGGAAATGCTGGCAAAACTGGCGGTAAGCGACCCATGGTTCGCCTTCACGGTATTCCCCAAATGAAAGTGTATCGATGAATATCGGTCTGCCATTTTTGAACTGTATGTTGTAAGCGCTGCTGTCTCTCAGCGATATGCCGAATTCAAGGGCTTTTCTTTGTACTTTGAGTGTGGTCAGTGCGGCGGCTCTTAGCTGGCTGAAGCACCACTCGTAGGGATATGAGATGAATGGTATAGGTTCCGGCTTGATTACCCTATAAGCGAGTTCAGGTACCGGCGACTCAATGCCGACTTCCTCGTGAGTAATTAAAAGGTTATCATCAACGAGCGCCTGGTAAAGGCCAGAATCCATCAAATGGTCATAGTCGTCCTTGTATACCAGGTTTACCTGGCGGTAGATGACGCCATCCTGCTGAAAAAGGAAACCGCTGGGATCGCGGAAGGAAGCCGGGAGCTGTGTGCTACTCGCACTATTCGCTCTCCTCACTCTCTTTATTTTCGTCATTCTCCTTATCCTGTCTTCGCCTGGTGAATAAATGGGTTAAGAAATTTTTTACCCTAATCCTGTATACCCCAGCTATTGCCACTATCCCGACAAATGACCCTATGAGTACCTGGATGATAATGCTACCTGTACCGGCGTCGATATAATAGGGATAAGCCGCCTTGTGCAATGTACCAACATCAATAGAGGCATAAGCCGTTTGCGAGAAAATCAAGAAAAGCGAAATAACGACGGCGAGTGTAATTCCCAGATGTTTTACCCGATTCATACTGCTCTTCCCTTCCGTGTTGTGTTAATCACTACCCATATTAGTTAATCGATATGTAATTGTCAACTTGTATGTCGTCCGGGTGTTGGGATTACCACGCGGAGTTTACCTTCGACTTCGCCCAGGACAAGCCTGAGCGGAGGTGAGATTCTTCGCCCCGACAAGTCGGGGCTCAGAATGACAAAGAGGAAGGGCTCAGAATGACGGTGATAATCTGTAAATTTGCTTTCACCAATCCTCTACAATGCTACTTCAACAAGAACAGCAGTAGTGGCAGGCGGCGGCACATCCAAGCCTTCCGCCTTGAGTCCTTCAATGTGGAATTCAATAGCTTCTTTGATTCTTTCCGTCGCTTCCTCTACACTTGCCCCCGTAGCTACACAGCCGGGCAAATCCGGGCAGTATGCAGAATAATTACCATCAGCTTTTTCAATTACAATTGTATATTTAAACATCTCTTCCCACTCCTTTCAAACCAGCTTGCTTTAGTATACTGTTTAGAGTTCCCTTGCCAACATCATCACTTAACTTCCCGGAAATAGTCACCAACCCTTTTTTAACTGGATGCTTGTATTGTCTATGATCCCCTTTCGTTCTTGCAAGATACCAAGAGAAGGGCTCGCAATGACATAAGGGAAAGCGGCTGGTTGCTTTCAGGCAATGTGCCCTCTGGCTACCAGGTAATCTTTCAACGCTTCCTGCCAGGGCCTCATGTCATCCATGCCCAGGAGCCGCAGGTGATAATTGTCCAGCACCGAGTAGCGGGGTCTCCGGGCTTTCTGGGGGTACTGGTCTGAAGTTATGGGGACGACCGGGGTCGCTATGCCAGCCAGCTTAAGTATCTCCCTGGTGAACTCATACCAAGAACAAGAGCCGCTGTTGGTGATATGGAATATGCCGTAATATTCGGTAGTCATTAGCTGGGCTATTTTTCGGGCTAAGTCCATGGTGTAGGTGGGGGAAAAGACCTGGTCATTGACCACCCTGAGCTCATCGCGCTCTCTGGCCAGCCTGCGCATGGTCTCGATGAAATTTCCGCCCTTGCCGCTGGAGCCGGCAACGCCGAAAAGCCCCGAAGCTCTGACGATGAAGTGCCTGAGACAAAAATAGCGAACAAGGTTTTCGCCAACAAGCTTGGATTTGCCATAAATGCTAAGGGGTACAGGTGTATCGAATTCGGTGTAAGGGGTAGTTCGCGGCTCAGCCTCGCCGCCGAAGACATAGTCGGTGCTAAGATGCACCAGCCTGACTCCGAGTTCCTGAGCAACTACAGCGACATTGCGGGCGCCCAGGGCGTTTACCTGAAAGGCTTTGTCCTTTTCATCTTCGCAGTCATCAACTCGAACATAGGCGGCGGTATTTATGATTATGCCTGGCTTATATTTGTTGAACACCTGCTTCACCAAATTCATGTCGCTGATTTCGACATCCTTATGGGTAAGCGGGATAAGTTCAAAATACTGGAGAGCCTTACAAAGATCGGTTCCTAGCTGTCCATTGGCGCCAATTACCAATACTTTCATGCTCCTCCAGAACTCCAGCTAATCCAGCTAATTCAGTGTAGTCAATCACATATTGCTTCGCATAAACTCGATGGTTTTCCTCAGCCCCACATCCAGGCTAGTCTTGGCTTCCCAGTCAAGGATTGATTTCGCCTTGCTCACATCTGGAATTCTTCTATCAATATCTTCATAGGAACCGTGGGTTTCTCTGGGGTCTACAAATTCGGGGGTGCACTGTCCTGATTTTCCGGCAAGGTCGATAATCATCTCTGCTAGGTCGACCATTTTTGTTTCTTTGGTATTTCCGAGATTAAATGCCTGGCCCTGAACCGATGCATTTTCCGAAATCTTGAGTAGCCCCTCTATGATGTCATCTATAAACGTAAAACATCTTGTTTGTTGACCGATATCATAAACAAGGGGATTTCTATCATTGAGGACTTCTTTTATCATTGCCGGAATAACGAAAATCGGGCTTTGTCGAGGGCCATACACATTGAAGAACCTGACGATTGACATGGATAGATTGTGTTTCTTGTGTACGCTGAAAAGCATATGCTCACAAACCGCCTTACTGCTACTGTATGACCATCTATCGGTTGAAGCAGGGCCGAGAACCCTGTCCGAGTCCTCGTGCCACGGAATGTTGGGGTTCTTGCCGTATATTTCACTGGTGCTCGTATAAATTAGCCGGCAATTTCTTACGAGCGCTAGCTCAAGAACGTTTCTCAGCCCACCAATATTGACATCGATTGTTTTTAGCGGGTCATCACAATAATTTCTGACGCCGACAATAGCAGCGAGGTGAAAAATCTCTTGGCAATGCTCAGGGATAGTCAGTTCGATCCCATTTTTATCTCTCACATCTGTAGCTATATAGCGGAAGTTCTCGTGATGCGCTAGATGAGACAGCCTTTGTGGAATGCTTTCTTCAATATCTGTGGCCGTAACCTCATCTCCTCTTGCCAGCAAAGCCTCAACAAGATGGCTCCCTATGAAACCACCCGCACCAGTAACTAAGGTTCTTGCCATGATAATCAATCCCGATAGCTACATCTTACCTATACCCACGACCCAGTAGGTAAAGCCTGCTGCAGTGACTTTTCTAGGGTCAAGTCCTCTTCTCCCATCGATAATGGCACAAGAAGGTGCCACCAGGGACTTCATCTCATCGAATGGGAGTGACCTGAACTCAGGGTGGGGAGTGATTACTGCCAGGCAGTCGCTCTGTTTTAAGGCTTCTTCTAGGCTATCAGCGACGTAGTCGCCAAAAAGCATATGAGCCTCTTCCTTATCCACCCAAGGGTCAAATGCCTTTACCTGTGCCCCGTTTGCCACCAGCAACCGTATGAGAGGCGCTGAGGGGGTATTTCTCATGTCACCCGTTGCTTGTTTGAAGGCTAACCCCAGAATCGATACCTTGGCACCTTTTACATCTTTCCCAATGTCCTTCAATGCGTCTGCTATCAATTCATACATGTGTGCAGGCACACGATCATTAACCTCACGTGAAATACGGCAGGTTTTCAAGTCTAAGCCGTGCTCCATGCCCAGGCGATGGACAAACCAAGGGTCTTTGGGCAGACAGCTCCCGCCAACCCCAGAGCCAGGTAAAAGTATGTTAACATTGAGGTTGTTCTTGGGAAGAGTATTGGCTGCCATGATTACTTCGTAGGTATTGATTCCCATTTTCTCACACAGTAACGCCAATTCATTTGCCATGGCTATATTCAAATCTATCCAGCAGTTATCTGCGAGCTTCGCCATCTCTGCTACCTTAGTGCTTGAAACCCTAACAGTATCCAGCCCAAGAGAACTCCAGAACCCTGTTGCCGCTTTAGCACTCGGCGAGTCTATCCCGCTAACAATGATAGGAAGGCTCCTGACTTCCTCCAGTGCCGAACCGCTGAAGTCAGTCATGCGGCTGCCTTCCCCAAGCCTCTCAGGGCAAAAAGCCAGCATGAAATCAGTGCCTGCTTTGAGCCCGGAGCCTTTTTCCAAGATTGTCAATACAGTATCATCCAATGTTCCTGGTATGACAGTGCTCTTGTATATAACCAGATGCCCTTTACGTAAGTGCTTCGCAAGCTGGGTGGAAACCTCTTCAATGGCACTCATGTCCGGGGAATAGTCATCCTTCAAGGGCGTACCCACCGTAACCAGAATAACATCTACATCTTTGACCGATGACATATCCTGCGAAACTGTGAATTTACCCCGGGAGTAATATTGCTGCACCAACTCGGGAATCGACTCTTCCTTAACATGGGCTACACCTTGAGTTAGTTTGGCAATGACCTCTGCCGACTTATCAATACCGTAAACCTTTAATCCTTTCTCACAGGCAAACATTGCTAAGACGACGCCAACATAACCCAAACCCACAATAGCTATTGTCCTTTGCATTCTTATCTCCTTACCTTTATATTACTCTTTAACAGATATAGCGAATCGTATAATCCGTATCTTCACGCCGGCAGTGTCAAAATCCAGTGCCCGCCTCATTTAAGGCAGGCCATTTCCTGTCCCTGTCGGCAAGAACTGGCTCATCAAGAGGCCATTTTATGTTCAGGTCTTTGTCATTCCAGATAATGCCGGCTTCGGCCTCGGGAGAGTAAACATTTGTAGCCTTATAAACAACTTCAGCAATCTCAGAAAGGACCAGAAAACCGTGTGCGAATCCCTCCGGGATATAGAGCATATTCTTGTTTTCTGCCGACAGAATCGCGCTTACCCACTCCCCATGTGTGGGCGAACCCTTTCTGATATCAACGGCAACATCAAAGATTTCACCCCTTATTGCCCTTACCAGTTTCCCCTGCGCGAACGGTGGTTTCTGATAGTGTAGCCCTCTTAGAATCCCCCTCGTAGAACGTGAATGATTGTCCTGGATGAATTGCTGGGTTATGCCGGCCGCGGCAAAATCCGGCATCTTGTACGTTTCCATGAAAAACCCCCGCTCATCATAGAAGACCTTTGGTTCAACCAGGACTACACCGTCAATTTCCAAACTGCGAAAGCTGAATGACATTCTATCCGTTATACCTTGCTATAATTCTACCATAGCATTATCACCGAGGAAAAGCTTTACCGCTTTAGGTTTGAGCATGGCTTCCCTGACAGAAGCCATGTCAGCAATTTCGATATCAGCATGTGTCAAAGGAATGACATCGAAGTTATTCAAGGCCTGGCACAAATCAGTGCCCAGTTGCCCGTTAGCGCCTGTGACTGCTACTTTCACCTTTTGAAGTACATTTTCTTGTAGTATCTGGAATACTCGCCGCTATTGATTGACCGCCACCAGTACTCGCTCTTTAGATACCAGTCAACGGTAGCGCTCAAGGCTTCTTCAAAGGAGTAAACTGGCTTCCAGCCCAGTTCTGTGGCTATCCGGGCGCAATCCAAGGCGTAGCGGCGGTCGTGGGCAGGACGGTCGGTAACGAATTGTATCAGGCTCCGTGGTTTGTCCAGAAGCTCCAGCAGCTTGTGGATAAGCTCCAGGTTGGTCTTCTCATTGCCGCTGCCGATATTGTATATCTCACCGGGCCGGCCTTTTTGAATGACGGTATCGAGAGCCCGGCAGTGGTCAACTACAAAGATCCAGTCCCTGATGTTGAGGCCGTCACCGTAGACGGGGACTGGTTTATCCTCCAGGGCGTTGGTGATAGCCAGGGGAATTAACTTTTCGGGAAACTGGTACGGTCCGAGATTATTGGTGCAGCGCGTGATGATCGCCGGGACACCGTGGGTCTTGAAGTAGGCGCGACACAAAAGGTCAGCAGCGGCTTTGCTGGCTGAATACGGGCTGCTGGGAGACAAAGGTGATTCTTCAGTAAAGCGGCCGCTGTCAATGGAGCCATAAACTTCATCAGTTGACACCTGGATAAATCTTTGAATCCCATGTTTTTTTGCCCCTTCCAGGAGTACCTGAGTCCCCTTAACATTAGTTTCGATGAATGGCGAGGCGTCCAGGATGCTGCGGTCAACGTGGCTCTCAGCAGCAAAGTTCACGATGACGTCTACCCCTTGGCC
>Ga0315538_1000430_pt1 | contig 26709 bp, 22 predicted proteins | sample SalMarSW160230MG_2_FD_203834 | JGI IMG/M metagenome (GOLD analysis project Ga0315538, IMG submission 203834) | Salt marsh sediment microbial communities from the Plum Island Ecosystem LTER, Massachusetts, United States - Salt Marsh Sediment SW1601-230 ...
ACCTCACAGTTTACTGGACGATTAGCCTTTTTCTAACCGCCCATATCGAAGACCTTGGAAATCAAGACTGTGTTAGAATCGCCCTCATGCTGGTTTTAGCTTCCAGTTCTCCCCGCCGAAAGCAGCTAATGGCTCTAAGTGGTTGGAGTTTCCAGTTATGCCCAGTTGAAATAGACGAAAGCCCGCTTCCGGGGGAAACACCCCTTGACTACGTTTTACGGTTAGCCAGGAATAAAGCAGTTGGTGCGGCTCAGAAATTCCCTCCCGGGAGTATCATAATCGCAGCTGATACTGCCGTTATAGATGGGGGAAAAATCCTAGGGAAACCCACCAATGAGACCGAGGCGTTCAGTATGCTACGAGGCTTACGCGGCCGCATTCACCAAGTATACACGGCTTTAGCTCTCATTCAATGCCCCCATGGTAAACTGGTTACAGATACTTGTGTCACGGATGTGTGGATGCGGAATTATAGCGAATCAGAAATGCAGACATACATAGCTACCGGAGATCCGCTAGATAAAGCCGGAGCCTATGCGATCCAGCATCGTGGATTTAACCCGGTTGAGCGATTGGATGGGTGCTATGCCAATGTCGTCGGGCTGCCGGTGTGCCATCTGACCCACCTGCTGGCGGATTTTGGTACCTTCCCTCAAAAAGATGCCGCGGGTATCTGCCTGGACTCGACCAATTATCACTGCACTATCCGAACACTGGTACTGGAAGAATGATTAAGCCATATCACGGGTTAGCCTTTCTATTATTCTTGACCCTGGCAACCGGGTGTGGTGAATCGGGAGCAACCGTGGAGATAACCTCTCAACCAACAACCTCCCCGACGTTGCCCCTTCCAGAGGTGAAATTCACCCAGGTTCCCGACCCGCAGGTAACCGCACTAGCTTATTTACATGCCTGGGAATCTGAAAATTACCCGAACATGTACACCTTGCTGACCTCGATCAGTCAGGATGCGCTTACAGAAGAGCAGTTCACCACATTTTACCGGGATACTGCTGCTGAGGCAGCTCTAAAAAATGTGGAGGCACACATTCTATCTTCGCTGACCAAAATACGCACTGCGCAGGTCTCCTACCGGGTGATCATGCATAGCGTTCTGGTGGGAGACATCGAACGGGACGCCATGATGAATCTCAGCTTTGAAAACAACCAATGGCGGGTTCAATGGGATGCAGCCCTGATCCTACCCGAGCTAAGCGGCGGTAATTCCCTGCGTATGGATTACCTGATCCCCTCGCGCGGCAACATCTACGATCGCAACGGTCATGCCATTGTCGCCCAGGCAGATGCGACTGCCTTAGGTCTCATTCCCGACCAGATCAACCCAGACCAGGAAAATAATCTCTTGGATGAATTATGGAGCCTGATAGGCATTCGACCAGACGCCATTCGAGAGATGTATGCGAACTTCCCAGAAGGGGCTGGCTGGTACCTGCCTCTAGGAGAAGTCTCCGCCAATGCAGTCCAGCAACATGAGAATGAACTCTCTGAATTTTCAGGGCTGGTGATGCGTCCTTTCCGGTCGCGCTACTACTTTGAGGGCGGTATCGCTCCTCATGTGGTGGGTTATGTCAGCGCGATCCCTCCAGAGCAGTTGGAGGCCTATAAACGCCTTGGCTACCGCCAGGATGAAAGGGTAGGCCAAGCAGGTTTGGAAAAATGGGGGGAGTCTTATCTCTCTGGAAAACGGGGCGGGGTCCTTTATGTAGTCAATCCGGATGGTACTGTCATCACGCAATTGGCCGAGACTACTCCAGAACCCGCCCAATCTATCTACACCACCCTAGACAAAGACCTTCAACTGCAATCCCAGCAAGCCCTCGCAGGATTTAAAGGGGCCATCGTAGCGCTTGAGCGCGATACCGGTCGGGTGTTAGCTATGGCGTCATCGCCCGGTTTTGATCCAAACTTGTTTGAGCCCAGCAACCTGAACAGCGATTATTTACTTCAAGACCTGTTCGACCCAAACTCGCTCCCCCTGCTTAACCGGGCAACCCAAGGCCAGTACCCGCTTGGATCGATATTCAAGATCATCACCATGGCTGCTGCCCTGGAAAGCCACCTTTATACCGCCGACACAGTTTATGAGTGCGGGCATACCTTCATCGAAATTCCCGGCGTCACGCTGTACGATTGGACGTACGGAATGGGGATAGGCGCCAGCGGTCCACTAACCCTGCCCGAGGGACTGATGCGCTCCTGCAACCCTTACTTCTACCATATTGGACTGGACCTCTACAATCAGGGACTGACCAGCGCGGTCTCAGATATGGCGCGTAATTTCGGTTTAGGCAACCCAACCGGCATACAACAAGTTGCCGAAGAAGATGGTCAAGTTCCTGAACCCGCCAGCGAGATAGATGCCACCAATTTAGCCACCGGTCAGGGAGATTTATTGGTTACGCCCTTGCAGGTAGCGGATTTCATCGCAGCGGTCGGAAACGGCGGTAGGCTTTATCGCCCTCAGGTGGTCGAGCGAATCGCTCCTCCCGATGGAGACCCGATCTTTGCCTTTAAACCCGAAGTGCGCGGCACCCTTCCCATCAGCAAAGAGACCATCAAGATCATTCAGGAGGCTCTGGTAAGCGTGGTGGAAAACCCGCGCGGCACCGCCTACCACACATTCCTAAATTTCCCGATCCCTATTGCTGGGAAGACCGGTACAGCTCAAAACCCCCCACGCGACCCGCATGCCTGGTTTGCAGGTTATACTCTCGCTGAAAAGCCAGACCAACCAGACATCGCCGTGGTGGTGATCGTTGAAAACATCGGTGAAGGCTCACAGTATGCAGCCCCCATTTTTAAGCGTGTACTCGAGTCCTATTTCTTCGGCCAACCGAGGACCCCTTATCCTTGGGAGTCGCAGATCGGGGTTACCCGCACCCCCACCCCGGAAGTCAGCGAGACGCCTTCACCTTGAGGTGTAAACGAACCTAAAGTTTGAATATGAATACCAAAACCAGATTGAAAAAGGTCCCTTGTCCCCACTACGCGGTTTGATCGTTCGATCACAATCCGGTTTTTACACGGTAGAAACCGAAGTTGGAAAAGAAGTCGTCTGCAAATTGAGGGGGCGTCTGAAGCAAGTTGCCCGTGAAGGTGATCTGGCTGCGATCGGGGATTGGGTGAGAGTGACGATATTGGATGACCAGCGGGGCATGATCGAGGAGATCGAACCTCGCCAGCGAATGATCGCCCGCATGGCTCCCACTCCTGGTGGTGATTACCAGCAGATTATTATTGCCAACCCAGATCAAGCCATCTTCGTCTTTGCCAGTGCTGAACCAAAACCGCGCTTGCGAATGCTAGATCGCTTCCTGGTGATCTCCGAAAAGCAGGAAATCCCCGCCATTATCGTAGCGAATAAAATCGATCTGGTTGGTATAAAAGAAGCCCAGTCTATTTTTGAGCACTATCGGCCGATCGGTTATCCTGTGATTTACACCTCGGCGAAAACCGGGCAAGGAGTGGATACCCTCCACCAGCATTTGACCGGGGTCGTCTCGGTCATGACCGGCCCATCGGGAGCGGGGAAATCTAGCCTGCTCAATAGAATCCAGCCAGGGCTGGGCCTGGAGGTAAAACAAGTGAGCCAGGCAACCGGAAAAGGCCGGCACGCTACGGTTGCATCTGCGATGTTTAAATTAATCGGGGGTGGTTACGTTGCCGATACACCCGGCATTAAAGCGCTGGCTTTGTGGGATATCGAACCGGAAGAGCTGGATGGTTATTTCCCGGAGATAAAACCCCTGGTGAGGGACTGCCAGTTTAACGATTGCACCCATCTACACGAACCAGGTTGCGCCGTACAAAGGGGCGTGGAAAGAGGGTTGATTCATCCTGAACGATACCTCTCATACGCCCGGCTTAGGATGGGGGACGAGGACTGAGGCGCACTTTCCAGAGATCAAAGGGGGACCTCTGAGAGTGGGGCGTCGAAGCAAGTGGTAAGAGGCGCTCAAGCCAAAAGATAAGAGCGTGATTAATCTGGGTTAATAAATTTGAACTTTTTATCTAATTATTAGTATAATAAGTAGCACTGGTACCAATGATAAATGCAAAACGCTAGCGATCAAGAACTGGTACTGCAGCTCCAGGCAGGCAGGCTGGATGCCTTAGGTATACTTTATGACCGGCATCGATATATGGTGTACCGTACTGCCTTAGCGATTGCCGGAGAACCTGAAGCCGCAGCCGACTTGCTGCAGGATGTTTTCCTACGGCTCTACCGTTTCGCTGAACGCGTTGACGACACCCGCCCGTTAGAGCCATGGCTATACCGCGTCACGACCAATCTGGCTTATACCTGGGTAAATCGCCGTCATCGTTGGTTCAGCCCACTAGAAGACATCGCCGAGTGGCTGGCAGGCAATAAGAAACAAACCCCCCATTATGCCTCTGAATTGGATGAAGAGTCTCAGCAAATACAGCAGGCTGTGTCCAATTTGCCAATCCAGCAACGTATTGTGATCGTTTTGTATTACATCAACGATCTTTCCTTACAAGAAATAGCCGAAATATTGGAAATCCCGGAAGGCACCGTAAAATCTCGATTGCACTACGGACGCCAGGCTTTAAAGAAAACCCTGGGGTTACAAGAAGGTTTGATTCCGGCGATTCAGTATGAGTTTACCTAAGGGTCGTGAGTGAGAGATGGATGCCATCGATAGGAAAATAAGGCAAAGCCTTAAACATTGGGTGGGTGGTCAACGGCCGCCGGCAAATGAGCGAGCTCGACTTATGGCCGAAATCGCCCACTCAAAACTGAAGGCTGAGAAACCTTCCCCTATGCTGGTCGTTGAAATCCCAAATGAGATATTCTCATGGGCGATGGTCTACTCCTGGGAGAGAGGCGTGGCCGCTCTGCGCCTGGTGAGTTAGCCAAAGAGCTTCCGGAGCCCCTTAAATTCACTATCAGGGCTTCGGAATTTTTGTTTTTAGCGAGCGTAGGTTAATCGTAGGGATTCCGTAGGGAAATCGTCAGGTTGCTTGACTAATTAACACTCTTATGCTATATTGAAAAGGCTGTAAAACAGCCTTTGCCTGTCAAAATTCTTAAAGCAGTCCATTATTTACCATTCGTACATCTACATCGGTTATAACGCTTGAAAGGAGGTGAGGCCTGTAAGCTGATGGAAGCTTCTTACCAGCGCTCAAGCGCTGAGCGAGACACCTCATTTTATTCCCCCAAACTCCAAATCCAAAATCCTTTAGGAGGAGAATATGCTTAGCAGTAAAAAATTTATGCTTGCTTTCGGTCTTTTGGTCATTGCCAGCATGGTTCTGGCGGCTTGCCAGCCAGCAACCGTGCCAACACCCGAGACAATTATCGAGACAGTGGTCGTGACCGAGATGGTGCAGGGCACCCCCCAAGAGGTTATCCAGGTGGTTACCCCCACACCTGAACCGACCGGGCCACGCACCCTGGTGATCTGTATGGGCCAGGAGCCTGACACCCTTTACGTCTATGGCGGCGCCATGCTGGCAAAGAGCTCCGTCTTGGAAGCCGTCTTCGATGGTCCCTACGACACCAACTCATTCAGCTACCAGCCGGTTATTTGGGAGAAGCTGCCCAGCCTGGCTGATGGCGACGCAGTGCTCAACGCCGTTACGGTCAAGGAAGGCGACACAGTTGTTGAGGCTACCAACCAGGACGTGGTTCAACTGGAAACCGGCGTGATGGTCATCCCCGCTGGCGAGAAAGAAGCCGTCGAATATACCGGCGGTGAAATTCAGCTGGACCAGCTGGTGGTCACCTTCAAGCTGCTGCCCGGCTTGATGTGGTCTGATGGTACACCGCTGACTGCAGCTGACTCGGTTTACGCCTTCAAGCTGTATTCCGATCCCGACACCGACCAACCCAAGTTCGCCACCGAGCGCACCGCTTCCTACGAAGCTATGGACGATGTCACCACCCAGTGGACTGGTTTACCTGGCTACAAGGATGCCACCTACTTCCTGAACTTCTGGGGGCCGGCACCCGAGCATATTTGGGGCCAATACACCGCCCTGGAGCTGAACGAGGCAGAAGTATCGGCACGGGCACCGGTCGGCTGGGGCCCCTATGTCATCGACGAGTGGACCCAGGGCGACAACGTCCGCATGCACAAGAATCCCAACTACTTCCGCGCCGATGAGGGCCTGCCCAAGTTCGAGAACCTGGTCTATCGCTTCGTAGGTGAAAACTCCAACGCCAATATCGCCGCAGTCCTGGCTGGCGAGTGTGACATCGTCGACCAGACCTCCGGCCTGGATGACCAGAGCGAGCTGTTGCTCGAGCTGCAAGGCGCTGGCCAGGTTAATGCCACCTTCGTCACCGGTACTACTTGGGAGCATGTGGACTTCGGCATCCAGCACGTCTCTTACGATGACGGTTTCAGCCTGGCCGGTGGCGATCGCCCCGACTTCTTCAGCGACGTGCGCATGCGCCAGGCTTTTGCCATGTGCATGGATCGCCAGGCATTGGTCGACACCGCTCTGTTTGGACAATCCATTGTGATCGATACCTACCTGCCACCCCAGCACCCCCTGTTCAACTCTGAGGTGGCTCACTACGACTTTGACGTAGCAGCGGGCATTGCCTTGCTAGAAGAGGTCGGCTGGATGGATGACGATGGGGATCCTACCACACCCCGCGTGGCTCAGGGCGTGGCCGGCGTGGCGGACGGCACCCCGCTGACGGTAGCACTCGAAACCACCAACGCCACCCTGCGCCAGCAGGTGACCGCCATCCTCCAATCTTCAATGGTGGATTGCGGTATCAACGCAGAGATCACCCTCTATCCCTCCGCCGAGTGGTTCGCAGATGGTCCGGAGGGCAAGCTGTTCGGTCGCCGCTTCGACCTGGGCGAATTCGCCTGGCTAACCGGGGTAGAACCGCCTTGTGACCTGTACAAGACTGACGGCGTCCCCGGTCCGGTGGACGGCACCTGGACCTCGATTATGCATCCGGAAGAAGGCGCGCTGACCTTCCCGTTCGGTTGGGGTGGCCAGAACGATCCTGGATACTCCGATCCGAACTACGATGCAGCCTGCAACACCGGGCTCACATCCCTACCGGGTCAACCCGAATATGAAACCGGTCACAAAGAAGCTCAAAAGATCTTTGGAGATGACTTGCCCGTGGTGCCTCTGTTCTTGCGCTTGAAGCTGGCGGCCACCCGCCCGGATATGTGCGGCTTTATCATGGACCCGACCTCCAACAGCGAGATGTTTAACATCGAGGAGTTTGATTTCGGTCCTTCCTGCGCCAGCCAGTAATTCGCATTGGCTGAGGCTTAATGACAGTTATCCGAGAGCTGATCCAACGACCACTATGAGGGTTTGTAAAGCGTTGGCGTAACTCTTGGACATTTCAAACCAGAAGTGGTGGCGGTCTCCTGATCGCCACCACTTTCTTGATGACCAAGAGATTATAGATTTATCTAACTCAGGCGTTAGGCAGCCAGGGTTCTCCCGAATCAATAGGTCAGATCAGTATGGTATAATATATTAAAACCATTTGAGGACTTATCACATACTATTTAAGTGAGCGCTCGGAAACTCAAGCCAGCCTATTTTCGGTCATGTCATTCTGAGGAACGGAGGTGTTGGGCGCTCTTTTCCAGCACCGGCGTGACGAAGAATCTCCCCAATCGGAACAAAAGCGAGATTCTTCGTCGCCGGAAAGAGCACCGGCTCCTCAGAATGACATTTCAGAAGGGTATTTCAATAAGTGATCCGCATACCAGAGTAGTTTCCGAACGATCTCTTTAAAAAAATTGAATTGAACCTTCTACCCAGGATTATAGTAATTAAATATAGCACAGCCACTGCTGAGCTAGGTCTACACGCTAAATTGGCTCCAGAACAAGCGACCACTGCGAAACTGCCCCTTTGGAAGGAGTAAAGCCTTTATGTCCAGTTACCTCATCCGCCGCGCATTTCAAATGATCATCGTAGTCCTGTTGGCCACCGTGGCGATTTACGTCATTCTCAACGTAGCGCCAGGTGGTCCACTTTCTGGCCTAAAGCTGGCTGCCGATCGAAAAACACGGGTCAGCGATGCCGATATTGCCCGCCTTGAATCATATCTGGGATTGGATAAACCCATGGCGTTGCGCTACCTGGTCTGGCTGATAGGTGATGATTGGATTGGCGCCGATTGGGTATACGCTGGGCTGGGTCAATACAAACAACAACAGATCGGCCGGAACGGCGAGCCCATCTTTAAAATCGATCGCGACAGCGGCGAAAAAACCTATGTCTACGAGCGTTTTCGCTTTTGGAGCAATCCTGGCATAGCCTTACTCAATGCAGGCTATAACTTGTGGATTTGGGGCGACCAGGTGGATCAAGCTGCATACACGGCTGATTCGATCAGGGTGAAACCTCCCACTACCGCAAAACCGCCAGATGACGTGACGATTTCGGGCAGAGTGGTATCTCAAAGCGGGCGGGATGTGATTATCGAGGATCTGAACAGTCGTAAATATACTATTTCCACCAGCCCTGAGACTCAATTCAGCTTCCCTGAGGGAGAAGCCGAACCCCGTCCGGAAAAGGGCAGTTGGCTGAATATCTCCTGGCTTACCGGGCCTGGAGGCCTGCTGGGTCAATACGCTGGTTTCCACGGGAGCACCCACGGCATTTTACGCATGGATTTCGGCTTTTCCTGGAAGCTGGCCCCCAGCCAGCCTGTCTCCGACCTGATCACGAGCCGCCTGGGCAATACCCTGATCTTGATGAGCACCGCGGTCTTCCTTTCTTTGCTGATCGGGATACCTATTGGGATTTACTCAGCAGTTCACCAATACAGCAAGACCGACTACGTGGCCACCACCTTTGCCTTCTTCGGTTCTGCCATGCCGATATTCTGGTTTGGCCTGATGCTGATCCTGGTATTCTCCTATCAATTCCATCAATGGGGGCTACCCTATATGCCTACCGGAGGGGTTTCCCTGGTCAGACAAGCGCCAGAAGGAAGCGTGGAGGCGTTATTAAATACCACTCCAGGTAGCCTGGTAGATCGGGTTATGCATATATTTTTACCTGCCATAATGCTGAGCCTGCTGTACATGGCTGGGTGGAGCCGTTATTCACGCTCCTCTATGCTGGAGGTGCTGCGCCAGGACTATGTGCGCACAGCGCGGGCCAAAGGTTTGATGGAACGAGTTGTGATCGTCAAGCACGCCCTGCGTAATGCCCTTATACCGGTGATCACCATCCTGGTCTTCGATATCGCCGGCATCTTCAGCGGAGCCATTCTGACGGAAACGATCTTCAGCTACCCAGGTATGGGAAGACTGTACTTCGATGCGCTGGGGGCGAATGACTGGCCGGTCGTCATGGCGTATTTATTCATCACCGCAATACTGGTGGTGGTAGCCACATTGGTGCGTGATATCGTCTATACCGTAGTAGACCCGCGCATTCGCTTCTCTTAACCGCTCCCGGATTTTAAGAAAATGGTTTTCAATCCACCAAATTTATTTCGACTTTTTGGAGATTTATAAAATGGCTGTAGCTGAACTCGAACGCGAAGCCCTGGCGACAGTTGAAGAGGAAAGTCCTTGGATGGTCGTCTGGCAGCGCTTCCGCAAACACAGACTGGCCCTGGCAGGCATTGTGACGATCACCGTCATCGCATTAGCTTGCATTGCCGCTTCATGGGTGGCACCCTATGACCCCGTCCGGGATATATCCCGTGACGTCAATGGACAGATTCTCAAAAACGATCCTCCCTCCACGGAACACATTATGGGAACTGACAATATCGGGCGAGATGTATTCAGCCGCCTATTATACGCAGGGCGAATTTCGCTATCGGTAGCCTTTATCGTGACCTTCGTCAGTATTATCATTGGCGTGCTTATCGGGGCTTTCTCGGGTTACTATGGTGGCTGGATGGACGACATCATCCAGCGTTTCACCGAGTTCATGATATCCATTCCAACCCTACCGTTACTGCTGGCCTTTTCGGCTATCTTGCGCAACATTAACGTCATCCCCTGGCTGTCACGCGAGTGGAACAGCGCGGTCATCATCACCGTCATCTTAACCGTCTTTGGCTGGATGGGGTCCGCGATTTTGATCCGTGGGATGGTACTTTCACTGCGCAACCAGGAATTCACGGAAGCCGCCAAAGCGCTTGGTATGAATAATATCAGCATCATTTTGCGTCATATGATCCCCAACGCCATGGCGCCCATCATCGTCTCTGCTACCCTGGGGCTGGGATCCGTTATTATCATTGAATCAGCTCTCTCATTCCTGGGCTTTGGCATCCAGCCCCCGGTTCCCACCTGGGGCAATATGCTCAACGAATACCAGAACGAAATGTGGACACAGCCCGCCAAGGTTTTCTATCCTGGTTTGGCGATTTTTGTATGTGTTCTGGCATTTAACTACATCGGCGACGGCTTGCGGGATGCCATGGACCCTCGATTGAAGCGTTAATGTCGCCAAATCTACCCTGTTTTTTTAGAAATCCGAACGGCGCGTGCTATCCAAGGCGCGTGCCGTTCATCGCGGCTGGATGACTTATATTTCCTCCTCTCTTCTAAGATGGATATCTTTTAAGGCACAGCGTGTATACTCAACCCTCCTCCCCCTCTATTCTTAAAATGGCGGGGGTGTCCCTACTGTTCCTGATACCGTTGATCTATGGTATCATCGCTATGAATACAGGCGATCTGTTATGGATATCGCCTGTCTTTAATGCCCAACCGAAAACCATCCTGATCCACTGTTATGGGGAGGACATTACTTTAGAGCCCGGTACCCAGCATTTTGTCCAGGTGACGGATCTGGTTAATAGCGCTTTATCGGGAAGGAAACGCTGGGATTCTCTGAGCCTGTCAGATGTCACATACCAGGATTACCAGAATGATCCGAAGATGATGGTATTGGATTTATTCTACAAAGAGACGGTACGGGTGCATTCACGGTATAAATTTTTTTCACACGTAAACGAACTTATTATCCCTTTGGAGGGACGTCACGCCGAAACGAAGGCTATCTTTGGCCGCTGGTTGGACAATCCAGCTGCCGGATCTTTTCACGTAGAAACTACAGCACCTCTGGTACAATACTTGACGTCGCAGGGATTGTGCTCTCAACCCTGACATCAGGAAATTACCTGAAGTGCTGAATATTATTGAGAGGCATGCTGTGAGTGAGCAAAATTCCCAACCTTTACTCGAGGTGAAAAACCTCAAAACCTATTTCTTTACTGAAGATGGTGTGGTTAAAGCTGTAGATGGCGTTGACCTGAACGTCAAACCGGGCGAGGTGCTTGGGCTGGTAGGAGAATCTGGCTGTGGCAAGAGCGTCACATCGCTATCAATCATGCGCCTGATTGGAATTCCAGGCAAGATTGTGGAAGGGGAGATCAAGTTCGAGGGTCGTGACTTGCTGCATATGTCCGAGTCCGAAATGGTGGATATGCGAGGCAACCGGATTTCCATGATCTTTCAGCAGCCCCAATCCAGCCTTAACCCCGTGTTCACGGTAGGAGATCAAGTAGCAGAAGTACTTCAAATCCACCAAAACATGGGACGAGAAGAATCCTGGGAGCGGGCGGTAGACTTGTTACGCTTGGTGCGCATCCCCGATCCGGAGAAAAAAGCGCATGCCTTCCCCCATGAGATGTCTGGGGGGCAGGCCCAGCGCGTGATGATCGCCATGGCGTTGGCTCTAAACCCCCAGCTGCTACTCGCAGATGAGCCAACCACCGCCCTGGATGTCACCATCCAGGCCCAAATCCTCGACCTGATGCGAGACTTACGAACTCGCATGGGCACCTCAGTGATCTTGATCACCCACGACCTGGGAGTAATCGCGGAGATGGCCGATCGCGTGGCAGTGATGTACGCCGGGCGCATCGTAGAAGAAGCAGTGATTGAGACCATCTATGAAAAGGGCCTTCACCCGTACACCCAAGGATTGATCGCTTCGATCCCGGTATTAGGTAAAATCCAGGATCGCCTGGATGTCATTCCGGGCAGCGTGCCAAACCTGATCAACCTGCCCCCGGGATGTAAATTTGCTCCACGTTGTCGTTCCAGAGTGAAACATAAATTAACCATCTGCACCGAAGTCGAACCAGATTTGATCCCGGTTTTACCCAAACATACCGTCCGGTGCTGGCTTTATCAAAACCAGGAAGAAAAGGGGCATCATGCCCCCCTGCGAGCCTCAGAAGTCGGCCCAGTGATCTAATCCCGCTATTTGAGAGTAAAGTATGAATGAAGAACCCATTAAAAGCAAAAACGGAAAGGAAGACCTTATTCAGGTCCGGAATCTTGTCAAGTACTTTCCTGTGCGGGGGGGTATTTTACAACGCGTAGTCGCCTGGGTCCAGGCGGTTGACGATGTCAGCTTCAGCGTGAAAAAGGGGGAGACCTTGGGACTGGTAGGCGAATCCGGTTGCGGTAAAACCACGGTTGGCCGGACTATGCTCCGGCTGATCGAGCCAACCGGAGGCCAGGTCATCTTTAAAGGAACAAATATATTCGATCTACGGGGCAACGATCTCAAGAAAATCCGACGCAACATGCAGATCATCTTCCAAGACCCCTACGCCTCGTTGGACCCGCGCATGCCGATCGGCGAGTCAATCGGTGAGGGTCTCAAGATTCACAACATCGGCTCACCCAGAGAGCGCTTTGAACTCGTGATCCAAAACCTTCGCAAGGTAGGGTTGGAAGATTACCACGCCCGGCGCTACCCGCACGAATTTTCTGGCGGCCAGAGGCAGCGCATTGGGATCGCCCGCGCCCTGGCATTGCAACCCGATTTCATCATCTGCGACGAACCGGTTTCAGCGCTGGACGTCTCGATTCAATCCCAGGTGCTTAACATCCTCAACGACCTTCAGGGCGAATTCGGCCTGACATATATGTTCATCGCCCACAACCTCTCTGTCGTAGAGCATATTTCCCACCGGGTTGCGGTCATGTACCTAGGGAAGATTGTCGAGATGACCAATCGCGAAGAAATCTACCGCAATCCATTACACCCTTACACCCAGGCATTGATGTCTGCTATTCCAATCCCCGATCCCAATCTCAAGCGCGAACGGATTATCTTGCCTGGGGACGTGCCAAGCCCTTTGAACCCCCCTAGCGGTTGTCGCTTCCACCCCCGCTGTCCGGTCGCAATGGAGCACTGCTCCATTGAAGAACCGCCTTTTATCGAGGTGAGCCAGGGTCACTGGGTAGCCTGCTGGCGGGTGGAATGAAGGACCATTCCTTGAGGAAAGAGCCTCATTAAAGGGTGTGCGCCTAGCGAATACCTACCGCCAACATGCTGGCATATCGCTCCATTATTATTGACGATCATAGTAAAATAAGGCAGGCGTTTCGCTCCGGACTCGGTTTATTGAGTCCGGAGTTTATTATGGCTGGGATCTCCCCAGAGGTAAAGCCCTGCTGGAAGCCACAAGCTGGTCTTTTTATGAGAGGCTCCCAAGTTTGCGCGTGGACTTTAGGACCAGATTGGCTAGTAGTTACGCAGTTCAGGGGAAAATCGGGGGGGACATTGCCAGCCTCATAAGGGGTATGATACAATACGTCCCGCCTGGCGCACCCGGGCGTCTCTATTGGGGCGTGGTGCAACGGTAGCACAGCGGACTTTGGATCCGTTGATCCTGGTTCGAATCCGGGCGCCCCAGCCTGTTTGAATGGTACGGATTGTTCCAGTGCTCAAGGAAGTACCAAAAGGATATTGGGGTAAGTTTCTCCTTGTTTGGCGAGTCACGCGCTACCTGGTTGGCAACGCGTCGCTCGCTTATTTTAATGTGAGGATTACACAGAAAAATACCCATCACTTGCCGAGAAGGAGGCCATGTGATGGCATCTCTCGCAAACCAGTCTTTTCTAAACCGTCTTAATACCTTGGAGAAATAATGAAAATTACTGCCGTTATCTTAGCTGCTGGTCAGGGCACACGTATGCACTCAGCGACGCCTAAAGTTTTACACCCTTTACTCGGGCGCCCTATGGTCTGGTATGCTCTCGAGAGTGCCCAAAAAGCAAGTGGATCAAAACCCGTATTAATTATCGGCCACGGAGCTGAAGCGGTTCGACAAATCGTTGGAGAAGCTGCCCATTTCGTCTTACAGGAACCTCAATTAGGCACCGGGCATGCCGTACAGCAAGCCGAAACACTATTAAAAAACAAGACTGACCTTGTGTTAGTCACCAGTGCAGATATGCCATTGCTGAGCGTTAAGACCTTAGAAGACCTCATCCAAACTCATCAGAGGGGACAAAGCAGCTTTCCTCAGCCTAGCCCGATCACCATATTGACGGTAATTGCCGAAGATGCGCGAGGTTTCGGCCGCGTGATACGCACATCTGAAGGCGAGGTAAAAGCCGTTATTGAGGAAGCCCAAGCAAGCAAAGAACAACTTGCCATAAATGAATTAAACGCCAGCGTTTATTGCTTCAATGCCGACTGGCTATGGGAGGCTTTAGATCGCATTTCGCTTTCTCCAAAAGGTGAATATTATCTAACTGATCTGGTCGGTATAGCCGTTGATCAAGGTCTTCCGGTACAGTCACTGACACTTGAGGACGCAAGCGAAGCATTGGGCATCAACACACGCATTCATCTCTCCGAGGCCGAAGCCATTTTACGCCGCTGGATCAACCAACAATGGATGCTTTCAGGGGTGACAATGATCGATCCTAACACCACTTACATCGAGTCCGGTGTTGAAATCGGTGCGGACACCCTGATATGGCCCAACACTATCCTGCAAGGAAATACTCGCATTGGCGAAGCCTGTACTTTGGGACCGAATGTCATACTTCGTGATAGCAAGGTTGGAAACCGCTGCAAAGTGTTCGCTTCGGTATTGGAAAAAGCCATCATAGAGGATGAAGTTGATATCGGCCCATTCGCTCATTTACGCAAGGGTGCCCACCTGGCAAACGGAGCGCACATGGGAAACTTTGGCGAGATTAAAAATTCTTACCTGGGACCAGGCACCAAGATGGGGCATTTTTCATATGTTGGAGATGCGACCATCGGCGCGCAAGTCAATATCGGCGCCGGCACCATCACCTGCAATTTTGATGGGAAGAAGAAAAATCCAACTGTAATTGGAGATGGCGTTTTTATCGGCAGCGATACTATGCTGGTCGCACCCGTAAAACTTGGAGATGGCGCACGCACGGGCGCTGGCGCCGTGGTAACCAAAGACGTGCCCCCTTATACATTGGCCGTCGGCGTTCCAGCGCGCGCCATAAAGAAAATTGATAAAAGTGATAAATAACCTGCCACTACTTTACCTGACGCTTGCCATCATTCTGTCCTTGGACCTACTCATCGTCGCAGCGCGCTCGGGGATGCTGCACACTAATCTCGCTCGCCTGCTAGCAATGCGGGAACAGAATCCAACCCAAGTAAATAGCACCTTGAAGGTCTTGAACTCGCTGGCTCGTCTGCGCGCCAGCTTGCATTTGACTCAATCTATCCTGCGTTTTCTATTGGCTGGCCAATCTATATTAATATTTGTTCCCCGGGCTGCGAGCGCTTCAGCAGCTTTGTACGGTTTGTTTGTCCTTCTGGTCGCCAGCCTGGTCCTTTTCTGGTTGGAATGGCTTGTGACCAGGCTCATCGCTCTGAATCCTGAAACCTGGGCTTTACGGCTTACTCCTATTGCGCAGATCGTGATGTTCGTCCTCACTCCTTTCGTAGTCCTGCCGTTCATCATTTCAGGCAGGTCTGAAGAAGCGCTGGAAGGAATTGGCTTGGTAACCGAGGATGATTTGATGACTCTGGTTGATGCCGGGCAACAAGAAGGTGTTTTTGAGAAAGGCGAGCGAAAAATGATCTTCTCGATCTTCAGATTGGGAGACACACTGGCAAGAGAAATCATGATCCCCCGTATCGATATCCTGGCTCTCGAAGTAGATACTCCCTTGCTGGAGGCAGTTGATGCATTGCTCCAATCGGGCTTTTCGCGCGTGCCCGTTTTCCAGGAATCAGTGGATAACATCCTTGGGTTGCTCTATGCCAAAGATCTTCTACGGGTCTGGCGCGAGGGAAACCAGCTCGATTCTCTCAAGGATTTGCTCCGCCCCGCATACTTCATCCCCGAGGCCAAGAAAGTGGACGAATTACTGGCAGAAATTCAAGCCCAACGTATCCATATGGCTATCGTGGTGGATGAATACGGCGGCGTCGCTGGTCTGGTTACCTTGGAAGACATCGTTGAAGAAATTGTAGGCGAAATCTTGGACGAATATGACCAGGCTGAAGAATTGCTGTATCAGGTGATCAACGAATCTGAATACATCTTTCAGGGTCTCATCGATCTGGATGATTTCAACGAGATAATGGATAGCCAACTACCAAGAGACGAAGCCGACACCCTGGGAGGTTTTATATATAGCCGCATCGGGCGAGTTCCGAATGGTGGAGAAAGTGTTCAAGTCGACAATTTAAATTTGACGGTGGAACAGGTCACCGGGCGGCGTATTCGTAAAGTAAAGGTACAGCGACTAACTCCTGCTCCCGAGAATGGAGATAATACAAACCATGTTGAAAGATGAATTACGCAAGGAATTGGTGGATGCTGCCCTGCGGGTGCGCCGATGGGCTTATGCCCCCTATAGTGGTTATTCGGTTGGAGCAGCCGTGCTTTCCGACTCCGGGAGGATTTACGATGGAGCCAACGTAGAGAACGCCGCCTATCCTACCAGTATATGTGCCGAGCGCGTCGCCATCTTTAAAGCTATCTCTGAAGGTGAACGACACTTCCTGGCTATTGCAGTAGCCACGGATAATGGCGGAACTCCTTGCGGTTCTTGCAGGCAAGTAATGGCTGAATTCGGCCTGGACACGCTTGTGTACCTTGCAAATGGGGAGGGAGAAATCGTTCAGGAAGCCACAGTGGAGAGCTTGCTTCCCATGGCATTTAGGCCTGGAGACTTAAAACGCCAGGCTTGAAACTTAAAAAGATCAGATCCTATTAAGGTCCCCTTTAAAAAGCGCTTCACCAATTAGGCGCAGGCGTTGCCGTAGCCAATAAGGTTTGGACGATCCAGCCTGCAGTCCCATTAGGAGCTTTTACATGTACCCAGATTGCCCCGCCCTGGTCGACAGGTTGATCGGTTAGCACTTGAACCAAGGTACCATTTGCCAGGAGAGCAACACTGGCCGCTTGAAAGCCGGGATTATCCCGCAAGTGAGCGCCACCGGCCTCACCGGCATCTACCAAAGCCAATATCGGCGTAGCCGTTAGAGTGGGGGTCAGGGTCAAGGTAACGGTGGAAGTAGGAGTGAGTGTTTGTGTCGGAGTTGCAGTGGGTGGCACCGGCGTGTTTGTAGGGGGGGCCGGGGTGAGCGTGGGCGTTGTGGTAGCTGTTGGAGTAGGCACTAAAGTTGGTAACGCAAAATGGCCTCCGAAAGCCGCTCCTGCTCCCGTAATACCGATCAATATTATTACACCCAACAATGCAACCACCCCTCCCAAGGTATAACCAAAGATCGTCAAAGGACGTAACCCCAGGATCGCCAGGGTGAGCGCGCCTAACAACACACCCCAGGCAAGGTGCATGGCGAAGACCACCAACCCATCTGGAAACAGGTGAGGGATTCCACTGGTCAATCCGATTCCAGCAGCCACCAGGGGAAGATACAGTTCATAAGCAAGCGCTACGCTCGGTAAGACTGCACTACGTTGAGAGCGAACCATAGAAGCCGCAGTCAATATCGCCCCAAGCGCCAAAACCAGAAAGTTTGTCCAGGAAATTTGTGCAGCTATATGTGCCTGTTTTAAATCAAGTGGCGACCACAGGCGAGCTGCATAACCAGCCAACAAGCCAACTGCAAAAACGAGCAGGCTTCCGATAGCCATGCCTATCAGGCTTCTTACAAAATGAGATACCGATCCAATCACAGTTCCTAAGGAGATACCCACCACAGGTGCCATTAGCGGAGCCAGCAAGGTTCCCAAAATCAACAATGGCGGAGCATCTAGAAGCATGCCCACACTGATGACAGAACCTGCCAACAATGAAAACAGGAAAAAATCGAAGGATGGTGAAGCACGGTGTGCAATAACATCCAAAAACGCGGCGCGTTCATCGGCCTCGAGCGGTGCCAACAAGCGGCGCGCTCGACGGCGTCTGGCGGGTGGAAGACGGTCAGGATCGTCGGGGTATTGTTCAGAGTTAAATTGGTTCATTTCCGTAAACTGGCCACAATCCGTAGAGGCTTTTCTAATAATTCCAGAGCAGCAAATACGTCTGGCACCACCAGATCAGCGGCGAGCAGTGTTTCCATGGCCACTCCCTCTCGTGATAAGACACAAATTCCCAGGGCCGCGGTCGCGAGCATCCTGGCATCGTTGGCTCCCTGACCGATAGCCACAACATGATCTGCCCCCAAATTGCCCACATACTGGGCTTTTTGTTCGGCCTCATCTCCGGGGTGGAGCCGGATAGCCTGCAGGTTTAGCTGGTTATCAATTATTCCCTGGCGCCCATGTGTATCAGCAGTTATGAGATGCACCTTGAGACGGTCTCGCAAGGCGCTCAGATGGCGTACTAAACCGTCCAACAAGTGACCATCCAAAGCCAGGGTGCCGTTCACATCAGAAACCAAATGCTCTAATTGGTATGTGCCTCGGCCGGGAATGTTCAGCTCAATCATGAAGGTATTATACAGGAATTTAGGTAGTGCAATTCAAGGGTTTGCCAAGGTGTCAAATATAGTAAAATACCCGCCAACACCTTCTTTCCTATCTTTAATGATGTTATGAGAGCGCACTAAGATAGGTTAAATCGCTAACACACATATATAGAATGAAACCAATCTTATGAGCATTCATCTTTACCAGCGCATCTATATCAGCCTGCTGCTCTGCCTGGTCCTAGTCTCTTGTATTGGCAGCAAAGATGGCTTACTCCCCACTGGCACACCCACACAGATTGATGAAATTCCTACCGTCACCCTGGCAGCAACAGAAACCAGCCCGCCGGAAGCCACCTCCACTTCTTCTCAGCCCGCTATGGTCGTGTTACTGGCTCCCTCAGAGGCACAATCAAACCAAATTGAAGACTTGGTTGCCACGTTAACCGATCTAGCTAGGGCGGATGGACTGCAATTCAATATTCAGCAATCATTCTCCTCAGAAGATTTTTCCCCCAAGATACGCCTGGTAGTGGCAATGGCGCCTGACCCTGGCATTTCAAAGCTGGCGGAGGCTGCACCAAACACTCAGTTCTTAGGGATCGGCATTCCGGGATTAAAACCGAGCGACAATATCAGCCTGATCGGACCCGATGGAGCTCGTCCAGATGAACGCGGCTTTTTGGCAGGATATCTAGCAGCTGCCATTACACCCGAGTGGCGCGTAGGCGTGATTAGCGTCAGTGATACAGTCGAGGGCGTGACCACCAGAGACGGCTTTCTTAACGGTGTGGTTTATTTTTGTGGGTTGTGCCGTCAAACCCATCCACCTTATTATAATTATCCCTTGTTTGTGGAATTACCCTCCGGAGCTAGCCAGGCTGAGTGGCTGGCTTTGACAGACGTGCTCCGGGATAAATTTGTCAAAACAGTATACATTCCACCTGGAGCTGGCGACCAGGCCCTGCTCAATTCTCTGGCTCAAGCAGAGATAAACATCATTGGAGGCAGCGCCCCTCCCCAGGCAATTCGCCAGCATTGGGTGGCTTCTATCTATTCTGATTACATTCCAACCTTGAAAGAGATATGGCCGCTGCTCTTAGCTGGAAACGGCAATATGACACGACCAATGTCACTATTCATCAGGGATATCAACCCAGAGCTGGTCAGCCCAGGACGCCTACACCTGGTTGAGGGTATGTTGAAAGACCTGCAATCCGGCTACATCGACACAGGCGCCCAGCAATCGCCGATCGAGGGCGGCGAATCCTCACCATAGGGTCTTCATTTCACTATCGTCAAAGAGATAATGGGGTATTAATGATCCAAGAAAAGTGTCAATCCACACATTGTTAACCTCTTTATTGGTTGACAACCTTGCAAAGAATGATAATAAACGCTATACTGTAATAAGAAAATCGGCGCACAGAGACTTTTTTTTTGGGGTAATCCAATCAAGCACTAAATAAATATTAGGTCTTTTATAAAGGAGGTATGCTTATCCGCCAGGTTCTGATCTCCTAAATTTCCCCCACATAAGAAAACCAAGACAACCTATAACTCGAATTACTTTTCAGGAGGAGAATACCATGACCAAGAAAGTCTATACGTTGTTAGCGCTGATTATCCTCGCCGCCATGGTTCTAGCAGCTTGCCAGCCGGCTGCTACCCCTACGACGGCACCCACTGCTTTCCGGGTTGGTTTTGTCACTGACACGGGCGGCATCGACGACCAGAGCTTCAACACGACCCAATGGAACGGCGTCTTACGCGCAGAACAAGAACTAGGCGTCGAGGCAAAATTTATCCAGTCCGATGAAGCCACACAATACGAGCCAAACCTGACGGAATTTGCCAGCCAGGGCTATGACCTGGTCATTGCCGCCGGTTTCTTCCTGGGCGGCGACCTGGCCAAAGTAGCGGCTCAGTACCCAGACGTAAAATTCAGCATCGTGGATTATGCCTACCCAGACCCATTCGGCGTCCCCGAAGGTGTGGTCGGTAATAGTGAATGCATCCCCAACGTAGAGGGTCAGGTTTTTAAGACGGACCAGGCTGCTTTCCTGGCGGGCTACCTTGCCGCAGGTATGACCAAAACCGGCAAATTGGGCTACTTCGGGGGATCCAAAATCCCAACAGTCACCATCTTCGGCGTCGGTTTCCAGATGGGTATGGATGCTTACAACCAAGCCCATGGCACCAATGTAGAACTGATCGGCTGGGACAATGCCACCGGCGAAGGGCTATTCACCGGCGACTTCACCGACCTAACCAAAGGAAAGGAAGCCACCGAATCCCTGTTTGATGAGGGCGCAGATATTTTCATCCCGGTCGGTGGTTTGATCGGATCGCCAGGCTTTGATGTGGCCCGCGAGCGGGGCGGGTATGGTATCTGGGTGGATACCGATGGATATAACCTGCTGACCGAGGCTCAGGACGTGATACTGACCAGCGTCATGAAAAAGATGGACAACTCGGTGTTCGGTGTAATCAAGGCTAGCATGGAAGGCACCTTCAACGGCTGTGGCGTATACACCGGCGACCTGAAGAACGATGGCGTCGGCCTAGCCCCTTACCACGATCTTGACAGCGCTGTTCCTGCGGATTTGAAGGCAGAGGTACAGGATCTCCAGCAGAAAATCATCTCTGGTGAGATCACGGATACGGGCTGCATCTCGTACCCCCAATACTGCCCACCCGGTCTTTACGGAGAATAACCCCTATCTAGCTTAGAAAGTATGAGATCAGGCGGTGTCAGGTCTAAACCTGGCACCGCCTTGCATAAGACCCAGAAACCGCTTGATGCACATAGAGGCTGTCTCAAGGCAGCGACTCAAGGAGAAAAATATGCCTCCACTGCTGGAGCTGCGAGGTATCACCAAAAGGTTCCCGGGTGTATTGGCTAACGACCGCATCGATCTGACGCTCAACCAAGGCGAGATCCTGGCACTGCTGGGGGAAAATGGAGCGGGTAAGACCACTTTGATGAATGTGCTCTACGGACTATATGCCCCAGACGAAGGTGAGATCCTTATCCGGGGGTCCAAGGTGGAAATCACAAATCCCCGCGATGCTATCGACTTAGGTATCGGCATGGTACACCAACACTTTATGTTGGTGCCGGTCTTCACCGTGACAGAGAACGTGATGTTGGGAGTCGAATCGGTAAAGTTTGGTGGATACCTGGACAGAGAGGCGGCTGCGGGGCGCATACGTGATATATCCTCCCAGTTTGGATTGAGAGTCGAGCCTGAGGTGCTCGTCGAGGATCTCCCGGTGGGTGTTCAACAACGCGTGGAAATTATCAAAGTCCTCTACCGCCAGGCAGATATCCTGATCTTTGATGAGCCAACCGCGGTGTTGACTCCTCAAGAAGTAGACGAATTGTTTAAGATTATTCGCTCCCTGGTAGAAAAAGGGAAATCCTTGATCTTCATTTCCCACAAGCTGCACGAAGTTCTGACTATTGCTGACCGGATTACCGTACTACGCAACGGACGCGTGGTGGGGACTACAACACCTGACCAAGCAACCGAAGGAGCGCTGGCCAGCATGATGGTGGGTCGTGAGGTGATCCTGACCGTTGAAAAAGAACCAGCAGAACCGAATGGAGTCGTCCTGGAGGTAGAGGGTCTAAATGTGCGGGATGATCGCCACCTGATTGCAGTTAATGATGTCAGTTTTCAACTGAAAGCTGGCGAAGTCTTGGGCATCGCGGGTGTGCAGGGCAACGGGCAAACAGAGCTGGTGGAAGCGCTCACCGGGCTGCGGGAGGCTGAAAGCGGCCAGATAACCATTCTGGGGCAGGATACGACAAATTTATCACCGCGCCAGATATGCAGGATCGGCTCTGCACATGTCCCTGAAGATCGCCAGCGCGATGGATTGGTGCTTGCATTTTCTGTAGCGGACAATCTGGTTTTAAACACCTATAATGAACCCCCCTTTGCCAAAGGTCTTTCCTTGCAGCACAAGATCATCGAAAAAACCGCCCAAGAACGTGTAGATCAATTCGATATAAGGACACCCAACATCTTTGTGCCGGTTTCCAACCTTTCCGGCGGGAACCAGCAAAAGGTCATTGTTGCCCGCGAATTTTCAAGACCTATCAAATTACTGATCGCCTCCCAACCAACCCGCGGCCTTGATGTTGGCTCTGTCGAGTACATCCATGGTCGCATCATCCAGAAACGCGATGAAGGTTGTGCCGTGCTCTTGGTTTCGCCCGAACTGGACGAGATCATGAGCCTATCCGATCGTATAGCCGTCATGTTTGAGGGGAAAATCCTGGCTATTTTACCGGTTGAAGAAGCCACCCGGGAAAGGTTGGGGTTGCTGATGGCAGGCATCCTGGAGGCAGCACCGGCATAATCGATCCGGATGGGATGTAAAAACGATCACTCCCAGGTTTAAGATAGGAGATCATCTTGAGCAAAGTACCAGAAAATTCCCAAGACGAGCAGCTCCCAGACGATAAAAAGCCAAACTTCCTTCAAAGGCTCTTTGTCAGGCAGGGTGTTCTATCAGCCTTGTGGATACCCCTACTTTCTGTGTTTACCGCATTGATAATTGGAGGCGTTATCATTGCCGCTTCATCTCCAAACGTATTGCTTGCCTGGAGAAATTTTTTCCATGCCCCCATCGAAGCGCTTTCAATAACCTTCGGATTAATATTCGACGCCTATTTAGCTTTGTTTGTGGGAGCCTTTGGAAGCCCGGCGAGTATTGTGGATGCCTTCAGGGTGTGGAGCGCAACTGGTGAAAGCAGAGCTCTGTTAGAGGCTTTTCGACCATTTAGCGAGAGTCTGGTGATTTCTACCCCCTATATTTTTGCGGGGTTAGCGGTTGCGCTCGGATTTCGAGGAGGCCTGTTTAACATTGGCGCAGAGGGCCAATTGTTTGTCGGCGGCCTGGCTTCAGTTTACGTGGGTTATGCGATAAAGGGATTGCCAGCCTTAATCCACCTGCCACTGGCGATCTTGGCGGGTATATTGGCCGGAGGGATTTGGGGAGCGATCCCGGGATATCTTAAAGCCCGCACGGGGGCACATGAAGTGATCAACACGATCATGATGAACTACATTGCTTTCCGACTTACCGATTACCTGCTGCAGGGTCCTATGGCGCGCCCAGATGGCTTACCGATCACGCCAGAAATCGCTCCATCCGCATATCTACCTGCTTTATTCCCCCGTCCCATGCGGATTCACGTAGGCTTCTTGTTGGCGCTGGTATTTGCTGCCCTGGTCTATTGGTTCTTATGGAAAACCACTATCGGGATGGAAATCCGAATGGTGGGAGCCAATCCGCATGCAGCCCGCTATGCAGGTGTTCGAATCGCTTCAATCATCGTGCTGACCATGTCTCTCAGCGGAGCACTGGCAGGGTTGGCCGGCACCAACCAGGTTTTGGGCGTTGATCATCGCATGGTACGCGCTTTTTCCACTGGCTATGGTTTTGATTCGATCGCCTTGGCTCTGCTGGGCAATAGCCACCCGTTAGGCGTGGTGCTGGCTTCGCTTCTATTCGGTTTCTTACGAGGGGGCGCTGCCCGTATGCAATCCGTTGCGGGCACCCCTGTCGAAATCATCCGGATCGTGCAAGGGATGATCATAATCTTTGTGGCAGCACCCGAGATCATCCGCAGTCTTTACCGGCTGAAATCCGAGCGGGAAGAAGAAGCCGTTCTCGTAGGTGGCTGGGGTTCATCATAAGGAGAGATAAATGGCGCAAGCTGAGATCCTTCGTCCGAAAGCGCAAAAACTCCGAGCGGTTGTGGTTGGTGTTTTTTCAATTCTAGTAGCGATACTGATTTTGCTACTATCCTTCGGTACTGCAGGTGAAACCTCCACCTTTGTTTTGACCAGTCAGCGTTCTGGGGTCACCATCCCAGCGCCCGACCTGGTCATCCCCACCAATATATCTCTATATATCCTGGCTTCCCTGGCTGGATTAGCAGGGATTTGGCATTTGATTCGTAGATTTGGACGAGATACGCTATTCATCGTTTTCATCGGAATCCTGGCAATTTCAGCATTCTTGATTTGGGCAACCCAAGGGAAGTCGCTCAACCTTACCGGGATGTTGGTCAGCAGCGTGGTTCGAGCAACCCCCATCGGGCTGGCAGCCCTAAGCGGTTTATACAGCGAACGATCGGGAGTGGTTAACATTGGTATCGAGGGTATGATGCTGATCGGGGCTTTTACTTCCGTGGTATTCGCCAGCGTAACCGGAAGCTTGTTTGTAGGCCTGCTGGCAGGGATCATCTCAGGTTTACTCACCGGGTTACTCCACGCGGTTTTATCCATCCGTTATCTGGTTGACCAGATCGTTAGCGGGGCCGGAATAATCATCCTTGCTCTGGGATTAACCAGCTACCTGCAACGAGCCGTGTTAAACGTATATCCACAATTGAATCAACCTGGCCCCACCATCTCTGCCCTTGCCATCCCAGGACTTTGGAGAATACCCTTTATCGGACCAATCTTTTTCAACCAGAGCCCTATTATCTATTTAATGATCGTATTGATTTTCGTCACCCAATTCCTGATGTATGCGACCCGATGGGGCCTACGGGTGAGATCGGTTGGGGAACATCCCAGAGCCGCCGATACCTTGGGTATCAATGTATTTCGAACACGTTACGTAAGTGTAATGATCAGCGGAGCGATTGCCGGTTTGTCAGGTTCTTACATGAGCATTGGATCAGCTGGTAGGTTTAATGAAGGGATGACTGCTGGGAAAGGTTTCTTAGGCCTGGCTGCCATGATTTTTGGAAATTGGAATCCGGGGGGGGCGTTCTTTGGGTCTTTGATTTTCGGTTTCTTCGATTCCTGGCAAGAAAAATTATCCCTGCTGCAAGTTGGGATTCCGGTGGACCTGCTTGGAATGGCCCCGTACCTGGCCACGATGGTTGTTCTGGCAGGCATCGTCGGACGGGCCCGCATGCCAGCTGCTGACGGGCAACCATATAAAAAAGAATCTTCTTAGAAATTTGCCAATAAATACAGATCCCAGCCCATACCCGGCCAATTCGGGCGATGGGCTGTTTTATTAACCATACTTCATTATTTTAAGGTAAAATATCATCAATTGATTATATTATTATATATTGGAGCAATGACATGCTAATGAATATTGATCTGCGGGCAGAAACTCTCAAAGCCAAACTTTTCCGTGGTTTTTCAGATGCTTCTCGCCTCAGTATCTTAGAGGCTTTAAGATCAGGTCCTGCTACGGTGAGCCAAATCGTTGAAGCTACCAATTTATCCCAACCCAATGCCTCCAACCATTTGAGCTGTTTGTATGATTGTGGCCTGGTTCGAAGAGAACAACAAGGCCGTCACGTTTATTACCAATTGAGCGACACACGTGTTGAGACGCTATTACAGACAGCCGATGAACTTCTCGCTGAGGTGGCCAGGGGAATATACCAATGCGTCCGTTATAACCTGGCTGAGGATAATTAGGTATGCCCGAATTCAAAGTGGTAGAAGTACCCATCCAAGGTATGGATTGCGCTGAATGTACCAACCATGTCAAAACCGCCATTGGAGGATTACCAGGGGTAGCATCATCGGAGGTTTACCTGGCATCTGAGAAGGCAGTAGTGCGATTTGATCCTGACCAGGTAAAAATGGATGACATCCAACAAGCCATCCTGAGGGCAGGTTATACCGTCCCAATCGAAGAACTAAGCCAGCCAATCTCTTCCTTTACCGGATTTACCGGTCCAATCCTGACTTTGCTGGGGGTAGTGTTTGGTGTGGTTCTTTTTACTATCGTAGTCGGCGAATGGTTTGGATTATTCAAGGCTATCACCCAACGGGTACCCTGGTCAATCGGACTGGCTATCGTCCTGCTGGGCGGTTATCCCGTCTTCAGCAAAGTGATCAAAGCGTTATTCAAGGGAAAAATCATCTCGCACACCCTGATGAGCCTGGGGGTAGTGGCTGCTTTGGCGGTGGGAGAATGGGCCACAGCAGCCATAGTAGTGTTTTTCATGCGGATTGGCGATTACACCGAGCGGTTCACAACTGATCGTGCTCGACGGGCGGTCAAAGG
>Ga0315538_1000437_pt1 | contig 26526 bp, 19 predicted proteins | sample SalMarSW160230MG_2_FD_203834 | JGI IMG/M metagenome (GOLD analysis project Ga0315538, IMG submission 203834) | Salt marsh sediment microbial communities from the Plum Island Ecosystem LTER, Massachusetts, United States - Salt Marsh Sediment SW1601-230 ...
CTTGTCGGCTTCGATGTAGGAACTAAAATCACCGCTCCGTGCTCGAATCCGCATTTCCTTTATCGCTCCCTTGAGGTTGATGATCTTTTCTGGCGTGACCTTCTGAGCAACAAGAGCGGCAACTGGCGGCTCTAGCGCTTCACGTGCCTCCATAACCTCGAGACAACCTGCTTCGGATTCGATAAGATGTGGTGCATTTTCTTCCTCGTTAGACGATGGTGATTTGAGTACATAGTTTCCGCTGCCTGGCCTTGACTCGATCAAACCGACCGCTTGCAGCGCTGATAGTGCCTCCCGAATGGATGGGCGACTAAGCCCCATCCTGTCAGCTAGGTCAAACTCTGATGGCAGCTTGGCACCAATAGAAAAACTGCCGTCTCTTATTGCTTCCATGATCTGTTCAGCAGCGATCGCAGAGACCTTTTTAGGGTGCACTTTCTTGAAGATCATTTGGCAACTCCTTCTTATTGGCCTGTCATCTGGCCAAGTTGCATGATAGCATTACCGATGGGTTTTGACAAGTACGAGTTGATATATCGTTTGCGAAATTGTAGTCCTCAAGCAATAAACCTTCCCCAACCTCGTTCTCCTTCGAAATTTCCGTTTGCATAGACAATCCTGCCTCGGGAGATCGTCATCTCTACCGCTCCACAAACGCCCACTCCCTCGTACGGGGAGAAGTCGGTCGCCATGTGCAGATCCTCGGCGTGGATTGTCCACTCCTTGTTCGGATCGAAGATGACCAGGTCCGCATCCGAACCGATCGAGAGGGTCCCTTTCCTCGGGTAGAGGCCGTTTATCCGCGCCGGCCCCTCGCAGAGTAGGCGGGGGACCGCCGTGATGGGGATTCTGCCCTTTACGACCCCCTCGGAATACAGAAGTGGCAACAAGGTTTCCACGCCGGGAAGTCCGTAAGGTAGATCCAAGAAAGATCCTTGCCACATCTTCTGCTTCCGTGTAAACGGACAGTGATCGGTGGCAACAAGATCGAGGGCGCCACTCACTAATCCCTCCCATAGCTGTACCTGATCCTCTTTTGTCCGCAGGGGCGGACTGGCGGAGAAAAGATGCCCGTCCTTCCGATTGTAGACATTCGAATCCAGCAGGAGGTATTGTGGACAGGTCTCCGCGGTGAGTTTCGCTCCCTGTTTTCGGGCTTGCATTATCGCCGCAAGACCAAGCCCTGAACTGACGTGAACGATATGTGCCCGTACCCCGGACTGTTGTACCAAGTGGGCCACCTGGTCAATTGCCGATCCCTCACAGATCGGCGGGCGCGCAAGTGCAAGGCTTGACATCTGCGCTTTCTCTTTGTTTCCCATGTGCTGGACAATTGAGTTGATGATTTCTTCATCTTCGCAATGAACAAGTGCAATGCCATCAAGCTTGGTAAGGGCTTGAAAGGCGTGATACAGATCGCTTGCGTTTGAGCGTCTGCCCGAGGCCGCATAGGCTGTGTAGAATTTGAAGGTCTTCACACCAAGTGTTATTGCCTCCCTAATTTCTCCCTCGCGACTCGGGTTCCACCCTATAACTTCTGCATGGAAAGAATAGTCAACTCCTGCAGGTTGCGCGGCTTCTCTACGAGACTCGATGTCCGCAGGGATCGTAGTCTCCCTAGTTCCGACTGTGAAATCAACGATCGTTGTCACCCCACCGCAGGCAGCAGCACGTGTGCCGGTGAAGAAATCGTCGCTCGATCGGGTTCCTGAGACTGGGAGTGCCATATGGGTGTGAGCATCAATAATGCCTGGGAAGATGAGTTTCTTCGAGGCATCTACTTCTTCCTTACTACTAATTTCCCTTCCAAATGCCGCAATTTTTTCCCTATCGATTGCCAGGTCTGTTTGCATCGTCCCGTGAGGAGTGACGAGCGTTCCGCTTCTGATTACAAGGTCATACATCGGCGTCTCCCGTTGTTATTTGTCAAGCTGTATGATAACATTACCAATATCGATTAGCAAGTGGAGCAGATGATCAATCATGAATATCGACATGAAGAATTAGTTTTAGGGAGGATACGATGATCGATCTAACGGTTAACAAGGAGCAATTGAACCGAACGGCGAAACGAGCATATGATCGGGGGATTATTGCTCCTACGTTCGCGCAAATGAAGAATCCTGAGAAGATTCCAGAAAAGATCAAGGAGCGACTGAGGAGCATAGGCTTGTGGGATCTGCACGCGCTTAACCTGTTTCGTATTACCTGGAAGAACGAGCCGATCAAGCACGGCGGTGGCTACGGTGGGGTGAACTATATGGAGATCCCTTCCGAGCTTAGTGGCGTTCCGGCAAGGATTATCTCCCTTGTGGGAAAATGGTTTCCCACTGGATCTCACAAGGTAGGAGCTACGTACGGATGTCTTGCCCCTCGTTTGGTAACCGGTCAGTTTGACCCAACCTATCATCAAGCAGTTTGGCCGTCTACAGGCAATTACTGCCGTGGTGGGGCTTACGACGCTCATCTGCTGTCATGCAAATCGGTTGCCATTCTCCCCGAACAGATGTCTCACGAGCGATTTGAGTGGCTGTCCAAGGTTGCTGGTGAAGTAATTGCTACTCCCGGCTGCGAGTCAAACGTGTGGGAAATCTTCCAGAAATGCAAGGAACTTCAAGTTACTCGAGAGAATATCATGACTTTTAACCAATTCGATGAGTTTGGAAACCACCTGTGGCATTATGATGTGACCGGACATGCTATGGAAGAGGTTCTGCGAAAGGAACTGGATAAGAACGGCCGCTACGCAGGGATTGTGTTGACCAGTGGATCATCTGGCACACTTGGGTGTGGAGATTACCTAAAGGAGATCTATCCAGCGAGCAAGATCGCTGTAGGAGAGGCGCTTCAGTGTCCTACCCTACTACTTAACGGATTTGGCGGACACAGAATTGAAGGGATTGGTGACAAACACGTTCCTTGGATTCATAACGTACGCAATACAGACATGGTCATTGCTATTGATGATCAACCTTGCATGAACCTGATCCGCCTGTTCAATGAGCCAGTGGGAAAGAGCTATCTAAGCCAGCAAGGGGTAAAGGATGGCATAATTGAGCAGTTACCACTACTTGGAATCTCCAGTGTGGGAAATCTCCTTGGCGCAATCAAGTTTGCCAAGTACTACGAACTCACCGATAGAGATGTGGTATTGACTACATTCACTGATTCAATGGAGCTCTACCAAACCCGCTTGCAGGAAGAGGAAGAAAAACATGGTCCTTACAGCGAACTCCAAGCCGCAATAGATTATCATCGCAATTTGATGGCGGTTGCCACTGATACCATGGCTGAGCTTAGCTATCGGGATCAACAACGAGTACACAACCTGAAGTACTACACCTGGATAGAGCAGATGGGGAAATCGGTCGAGGAATTGGATGCCCAATGGTACGACTGGCCCAAGTACTGGGATGACATCCACAATCAAGTTGAACAGATCGACGAATTGATCGAGGCATTCAACGACGAGGTAGGATTGCTAGAAGAGCTGTAAAGAAACAGGCATTTGTTGAGATAACAAATAGCCCCGCTTGGCTAGCAAATCGGCTCAAAGCGGTGGGCTTTTGCTTATCCCAAGCTTGCATCTTGGCTATCTAGCGACTATGCTAAACAAAACATCAAAACCTATTGAGGTGATACCTGATGACAACCCAGGATAAGTTAACGACAACCTTACACAATGGCACCATTAATACTCTTCTTATTGTTCTTTTATTTGGGTCTCTGTGGGGTGCAGTAGAAGCACTGTTTGGTGGGCTGCTTCACGTTATTCTTCCTCCGACCTATCAAGGGAAGATTATGATTGCGCTTGCGATAGCACTGATGGCAATTGCCGTGCGTCAAACACGAAAGCCCTGGATCCCTTTCGGGATGGCCTTGATCGCTGCGCCACTCAAGCTGTTTTCCGCAGTTGTTTTCAGTCTTCCTATTTCTGCTCCCGCAATACTCAACCCGGTTTTCTCCATCCTTGCACAGGGAGCTGCATTTGCGCTTTTTGCTGCGGCTGTTGAGGGCAGGCGTTGGCCGGTTCCACTTCGTTTAGCTCTAGCTGGAGCAGGAGCAGGAGCATTGCAGTCGCTTCTATTTGCTGGACTGGTGCGTGGACCTGGTCACTTACTTTATCTTCCTTTGACTGCGATTAAAGAACTAGGCACCAAATTTCCCTATTGGTCCTTGTCCCTTAGTGGGATTGGACATTTCCTCAGTACTTCTGTTCCCTATTCTGCACTGGCCGCTGGCGCAGCAGCAATTGTCATTGGGCTGATTCCAGTTCGTGCACATACAGGCTTTAGACCCGCGTTCGTGCTTGCTGGGAGCGCTTTATGTCTGGGGATCTTCTTCCTCGCCTCCTGGTTTATCTGAGACATAGGAAGGAGCGTTCCTGCATTATTATTAGCGGTGAGGTCGGCGCTGGTAAAACACGTGCTGCCGAGCAGCTTGTTGTAGCTCTCAAGAAGGAGAAGATCACAGTTGGTGGAGTTCTCTCTCCGCGGATCGTCCAAGATGGCGTGACAATCGGTTACACGGTGTTCGATTTAACCAGTGGTGAGGAACGACTATTTGCTGCATTGAACCCTCCTGGCATTGTCGTAGGCAGGTTCTTTGTTGACCAGGAGGCTCTGGATCTTGCCCGTCGAGCAATAGGAGGCGCGGCCCAAAATGCGCAGGTTGTGTTCGTAGATGAGGTGGGACGCCTCGAATTGGAAGGGGCTGGATTGGCCTTAGCCGTGGACACACTTCTCAACTCGTCAGCCCTTCCTGTTCTTCTTATCCGCGACTCATTTGTTCCAGCCGTCGTGAAAACCTTCTCCATTAATCAATATATTCCTTACCCCATCTGTTGAGGATTCACGTCGTGGTTCCAGTGGAACAATGCCTTATCGAAGCGGTGTTCCTCACTACACGCGATCTCACCCTCACCCCTGATCAGGTCAAGGGCAGGCTCTAACCTCTCCCTTTATAGAGGGAGAGGAAAAAAGGAATGGCACAAATCTACCGCCGGTGATAGAGAGAGGGTGTGTCCTTGGCGGTGTAATGGTCCATCCGATCTGTTACGCTTACACCCTTTCTGCACCATGCACCCCGGCGCGCGCCAAATTGCATCCATCGTTCAGTATGCCAACAATTGGCTAGAATTCCATCGAAACAGTGAGGGGGAAGAAGTACTTGACATCCACATCACGCAAATGCTAAGTTTAGGTGGAAGTAGAAGCAAAACATAAAGGAACATTGAAGTTGGAAAACAAGGGAAAAAGCAGGGAACGGTTATCTCAAGAGTTGACAAGACTTCGCCAACGGGTTGTTGAATTGGAGGCCTCAGAAATAGAACGCAAGCGCACGGAGGAGAAGCTGGATCACTTAAACGCTGTGCTGCGGGCCATCCGCAACGTCAACCAGTTCATTGCCCAAGAACAGGACCGGGGCCGGCTGCTTCAGGGCATCTGTGACAGCCTGGTGGAGACACGAAGCTACCACAGCGCCTGGATCGCCCTGTTGGAGGGATCCGGAAAGCTTGCGGCATCCGCCGAAACCGGTTTGGGTGAGGCTTTTCTGCCCATGACCGAGTGGCTAAAGCGCAGCGAGTTGCCCGAGTGTGTGCGGAGGGCACTTGGGAGATCGGAGGTTGTGGTAGTAAAGGGTCCGGCTGTTACCTGTAGTGACTGTCCCCTGGTGGATAGCTGCGGCGACGAAGGGGTAATGACGATCCGGTTGGAACACGGGGGGATAATCTACGGGGTGCTTTCCGCCTCCATCTCCAGGGAACTCGTCGCGGGCGAGGAAGGGTGGGCTCTGTTCAGAGAGGTTGCTGGGGATATCGCCTTCGCCCTTCACGATATAGAACTGGAGGAGGAGCGCGTGCGGGTGCAGGAGGAAGTCCGACAGTTAAGCCAATTTCGGGAAAGCATCATCAATAATGCCCACATGTGGCTCAATGTGCTTGACAGGAAGGGCAACGTCGTGATTTGGAACAAGGTGGCAGAGGATCTAAGCGGCTACTCCAGCAAGGAGGTCGTAGGCCACGGTAAGATATGGGGGTGGCTTTATCCAGACGAGGTTTACCGTAGGAAGATCGAGGCCAAACTCGAGGGCATCCTCGAACGAGGCGAAGTGCTTGAGGGGTTTGAGACGACCATCCGATGTAAAGACGGCCGAAGCAGGATCATCTCATGGAACGAGAGAAACCTGTCGGATAGGGATGGTAAGGTCAGTGGCTCCATCGCCCTCGGTCAGGATGTCACCGAACACAGGCGGTTGGAACGCAAAATAAAAGAGCGTCAGCTGTACCTGGAGGAGGTATTGGCTGCCGTCCCGGATGCCCTCATTACCCTGGATTCCAGCTGTCGGATCGTGGAATGGAGCTCGGGTGCAGAGAGGTTGTTCGGGTATTCCCGCGACGATGTGATCGGGGGAAACATTGATGATCTTATAGCTGCTCCCGATGTATCCGAGGAGGCGGTGGGAATCACGAGGCTACCGATGAGCGGAAAGGAGGTGCCCCCTACAGAGGCCGTCCGTTATCGTAAAGACGGCCGTCCGGTGAATGTTATCTTGGCTGGGTCCCCTGTTTGGCTGGGGGACAAGGTCATCGGGTCAGTCGCTGCCTACACCGACATCACCGAGCGGGTGCACGCGGAGAGGGAGCTGCAGGGCTCGGCACAGAAGATTGAGAGGCTTCATGAAGTGGCCCGCCAGCTGGAGACCTGCATGGGCGAGGACGAAGTCTATCGACTGACCATTGAAGCGGCAGAGCGAACCCTTTCCTTTTCTGTGTGTACGCTAGACATTGTAGAAGAAGATAAACTGGTGGTTAAAGCGACGTCATCGGCAGTACCTCCAGAAGCAAGGGGTGAAACTACGCTCGAAAAGGGTGGACTGGCAGCGAAGACCTACCGTACTAAAGAGACAATCGTGTTTGGCTCTATTGATGAGGTCCCTGAAGCCACTCCGGTACGAACAGACATCCGCTCAGGCATCAGCGCCCCGATAGGTGACATCGGTGTGTTTCAAGTGATTTCTACTGAGCCTGATGCGTTTACAAAGAATGACGCACGCATGGTTGACCTGTTACTAGGCCATACCTATGAAGCAATAAGGAGGATCCACTTACAAGAAGATCTCAAAGACCAAGCAATCCACGATCCACTAACAGGAGCATACAACCGGCGCTACTTCAACGAGCGGATAGAGGAAGAGCTGAAACGCTCCCGGCGCTACGAGCATCCGGTCGGGTTTCTGATGATGGACGTTGACCGATTCAAGGAGATAAACGACCGTTTCGGTCACCAGATGGGGGATCGGGTATTACAGGAAGTGGCCAAGCTGTTACAAGAACAGGTACGTACTAACGACCTTGTGATTCGCTACGGAGGGGATGAGTTCCTGGTGGTACTTCTGGAGACCGACGGGGGGACAGAGGTGATCAAGGAGCGGATCACCGAGGCAGTGGTGAAGTACAACGAAACTAACCCGTTGTTGAAGTTTCCGGTGAGGCTGTCCATAGGCGATGCCTACTGGGGACCCGACGAAAAGCGTGCGATCGAAGAGGTGCTGGCAGAAGCGGACAGACGGATGTACAAGGAGAAGGAGCAACAGCATGAAAGCTGAGAGCTACAGCCAGACAGGGTCTGGAACAACCATGCGCGCAGGGAGAGAAGAAGCAAGCCCTCTACCTGAGAATCGGTGTCCAACAAGGACAGCGCGGTCAGATGGTACTCCCAAACGGTGTTCCTTGGATAGTCTGTCGTATCTGCCTACGCTGTAGGCAGTGCTCCATCAAAGCCGCTTGGTCAGCGGTGGACCAGAGCAAAGGAGGAACATGCGAAATCTGTGTGTTCTAGTGCTCTGCCTCATCGCGCTTTCAGCCATAGTGGCTCCATCTGTCTCTGGCAGTGACACTACAACTGTAAGCGTTGGCCTCTATCAGAATTCCCACTTAAATTGAACGGTTCATGACAAGCTCAACGCCCACCACGCGTTAGATAGCATAACATGGTGTTGGATCTCACCACCAAGCTTGTCTATTGCCCATCGTTATTCTATTATTCATTCTCCATACTGTAAAGGAGCAAGATCTAAAGATGATCATTCGCCAGCTAGTAATTTGAGGATTATGATGAATTGGTTGTGTTGTGGCGAGAGGCCGGTCTTTCTTATCGGCCAAATGGTCGGGATTGCCGAGACAAAATCGCCAATGAGATAGCTGGAAAAACTTCAATCTTCCTTATTGCTGAGAGCCGAGAGAGAATCATAGGATCAATTCTTGGTACTCATGAACGAGTAGACGAGCAAGAAGATCACTGATTACCTGACAACGATAATCAGCGGTTGCTCGAAGATCAGTTATTGGTGAAATGCACTGTGGTACGATCTTTTTTGCCTGTTCGATCAATTGAAGTGTTACCATTCTACCAACGAGCAGAGTTTCTACGCGGTGCAGGCGAAGCGGCACTGGTGCAACTGAACCAGCAGCAAGACGTATCTCGTCTATTGCATCATTCTTCATTCTCAAGAGTGCCCCTAATGAGGCGATTGCGATAGTGAGTGCTTTACGCCGCCCAACTTTGTAGAAAAATGGTGAGAAATTAGGGTCTGGAATGGGAATGCGAATTCGGTTAAGGAACTCTCCTTGTTTGAGCACTGTCTTTCCTGGTCCGCACAGAAAATCTTCCAGTTGGACACGGCGTTCTCCCTTTGGATCTGCGATGATTACTTCAGCATCCAGCAACAGGAGAGGAATGGCACTGTCTGCCGCTGGCGAGGCGTTTACTAAGTTCCCTCCAATGGTTCCCCGATTCCTAATCTGAGTGGAGCCCAGCTTACGAAGTCCCATGCCAAGTATCGGAATCTGCTCACAAATGATGGTCTCTTCAATTATCTGGCTGAAGGTTACAGCAGCGCCAATTTCAATGCACCCACGCGTTTGTCGAATCTCGCGAAGTTCATCAAGGTCAGAGATGTCAAGAAGGGTCTTTGGAGACAGGAGCCCCTTGCGCATCTTTACAACCAGGTCGGTTCCTCCACAGAGGATGACTGCTCCAGGGTTTTGTAGGTACTGGAAGAGTTCCTCGACAGAACTGATTCTTACATATTGTTCATCCACTCTTCTTCTCTCCCAATGTTTCTAACCGGTCAATATCGCTAACCGCGCCTGAATCATCCACTTCCACGCCGAGCAATTGTTCCTGATACTTGGCAATGAAATCCCGCGCACCGATATCCCCTGTTAATGTCGCGATGAGCTCCTTGCAGCAAGACTTGTGCAGGTACACTGGAAATCCTCGCTGACCATGGTAGTACGGTGCCACAATCCGTGCTCCTGTCGTTCCTGCTGCAACCACTGTCTGGATTGTACCTGGGCCAATATAGGGCATATCGGCAAGAAGGATAAGAAAGCCGTCTGCTCTCGGAGATAGGGATTTGATTCCTACTCGTAGAGAACTTGACATTCCGCTTCCGAACTCTTGATTGATCACAACTCGGCAATCAGAAAGATCGATGGTGTTCATGATCTTATCCGCGGCATAGCCAAGAACGACAATGGTCTGTTTTACACTTGTTTGTTTCACGGCACGGATAACTCGCGCTAGCGCTGGTTCGTTATCAATTAAGAGAAGGGGTTTGATCATTCCCAAGCGTTCCCCTTTTCCGGCAGCAAGCACAATTGCTTCAATCATTTGTTCCCTCGCATTAGCTTAGCCGCATAACGTACCGCTTCAAGGATCTTTAGATAACCGGTACAGCGGCACAAGTTTCCCTCAAGAGCGGTGAGAATCTGTTCATCAGTCGGATTGGGATGCTTCAGTAGGAGTGCGTAGGTTGACATGATAAATCCAGGTGTACAAAAGCCGCACTGAACCGCTCCCTTTTCCATAAATGCCCGCTGTATAGGGTGAAGACCGCATTTATCCCCTTGCTCCGTAGAGGAAGGAGAAACAGACTGGTTCAATTGGGTTAATCCTTCAATAGTCAGTAGTTCTTTCCCATCAACTTGTGGAGCAAGAACAAGGCATGAGTTTACCGCACGGCCGTCGATAAGAACGGTACACGCTCCGCACTCCCCTTCTCCGCAACCCTCCTTGGTTCCAGTAAGGTGCAGATCTTCGCGTAGCAGGTCGAGGAGACGCGAGTCGGCCGTGACCTCGCGGTCGACCTTCCTTCCGTTGACGGTGAACCGTATCTTCATAGGTGTTCCTTCACTTCGCCGAGGGAAGGTTCGATCTCGATCGCCTCGCCTGCCACCCGTCGGGCAGTGATGATGTCCTTGAGTCCATTCCCCGTGACTATCAGCGCCGCGCTCTTCCCTGAAATCTCACCGGAGTCGGCCAACTTGATCAGGCCGGCGAACGGCGTTGCACCGGCCGGCTCGGGGAAGACACCGGTCTTGCGCGCCATTGTGGCGATCGCGGCCATGATCTCTTCGTCGCTCACTGTGATAAAATCACCGCCATTTCTCGCAACGTACTTCACTGCCTTGACGATGTCACGTGGTTTCCCCACGCAGATGCTGTCGGCAACTGTCTGTGCCTCGATATCGTCAAAGGTAACCTTACCCCCGCTGTAGCGCGCGAACGCCTGCGCGATCGTTGCCGAACCCTTTGCTTGCACCCCGATCACACGCGGTATTCGCTCGATCAGGCCAAGGGTATAAAGTTCGTCGAACCCCTTGCAGATTCCGCTGATCACCGAGCCGTCCCCCACACTGACGAGGACTACATCGGGCACCTCCCAGTCTATCTGCTCGGCGAGTTCGAGTGCCCCTGTCTTCTTCCCCTCCACGAGGTAGGGATTCACCGCGGCTGAGCGGTTGTACCACCCGAACGCGTCGGCCGCCTCGGCAGCAAGATCATAGGCGGCATCGTAGGAACCGTTGACCAGGAAGACCTTCGCCCCATAGATGAGGAGCTGCGTGACCTTCGCCTCCGGCGCGGTGCGCGGGACGAAGATTACCGTCTGTAGATCGGTCGCGGCTGAGAAACCGGAGAGCGAACTCGCCGCGTTCCCAGTGGAAGCACAGGTGATCACGGGTCTCCTCTTCTCCTGCGCCTTGATCACAACGACCGCACTCGCACGATCCTTGTACGATGCCGTCGGGTTCTGTCCATCGTCCTTGATGTAGAGGGCCTTCAGGCCGTATTCGCAAGCGAGTTTGGGGAAAGCATAGACCGGTGTGTATCCGACGCGTAACGGCTGGATAAACCGTCGGTCCTCGATCGGGAGGAGTGGAAGGTATCGCCACATCGTTTGTTCGGGATCGCGAGCGAGTGCCTGCTGATTGAAGCTCTTGGAGAGCGTTTCGTAATCGTATATTACCTCTAGGGTTCCTCGCCGTGCACCGCAATCAGGGCACGTATACTCGATCTTGTCGGCGGGAAACTCGCGGCCGCACGATATGCAGCGTAACACCTCTATCCTCCCCATATCCTAATCCTCTCCTTCCTTTAGTCCTTGCACCTTACTCTGCCAAAAATGGGAGCGATCCCTGGATCCCACGCAGGATCGTGCTCATCGTTGCCACGTGCAGAAACGATAGCTCTCCGTCGAATACCTTTTTCAGGCGCATGCTCTCGATTGCAAGTCTTGGTGACAGGGTAAGCTGCACATGTTCGTCTTCATACTGCACGTTGTCCCCGTTGATGATGAGCCTCGCCTCACTCCTGGCATGGCGAGACCTTATCTCGTTACCACGCACGTAGAATGCGTTCTCGTCCTCTTGCTGGAAGTTCACCTCATTGAGGAACAGGCGCGGCTTGTCGAGATACGGTTTACCATCGTGGACGCAGAATGTGGCACACGTGCCACACTCATTGCAGAAGTCGTCAATGTGGAGGATCTGCCGTCTCTGCGTCAAGGAGAATGTCTCCTCGCCGCTCACCTCCAACTCACCATCGCGGCAGGAGAGAACGGGTAATGCGGTCTGTAAGGGATCGACAAAATATGTGTAATTGGCGCGATTGGGACAGACCTCGACGCACTTATCACAGATGGTCGAGCACTGTAGACAGCGTGCCGCCTCTATGCGTGCTGCTTCTTCGGACAGGGTTCCTTCGACAAGATCGAACCCAGAGCGCTTGTCACCTGGGAGCATTGGCGAGGGGACCTGCCGATCTTTTCGTGCGCGCGTCTGCTTGACTTCGACGATCTCCTCATCCGAAAGCTCGGGTCGGCTCACCATCAGTTCTTGGTAATTTACTTCCAACTTGTCGCATATTGCCTCTGCCGCTCGTCGACCGTCGGCGCAGCCCTGGATGATCGTTGCCGGTCCACGCGTCGCGTCCCCACCAGCGTAGACGCATGTTGCGCCCGTCTCGCCCGTCTCCTCTTCGACAGCAATTCGCCCCTTGTCAGTAACAGAGACGCTGCTCCCGTCGAGGAAAGAGAGTTCAGATCGTTGGCCAATGGCGACGATCATCGTATCAACAGGGATCTCGTGCTCGCTCCCCTCAATCGCGACCGGCCGTCTCCGCCCGTCGGGTCCGGGAGTCCCTAACTTGTTGTGCACACACTCTACTGCAACAATCTTTCCGTCTTTGCGGATCACCCGTCGCGGGGCGAGAAGCTCACGGATGGTGTTCCCTTCGGCGAGGAGACCTTCGATCTCGTCATCATCGGCGGGCATTTCGACTCGTGTACGTCGGTATATTACCCTCACTGGCGCGCCTGATATGCGCGCCGCGGTACGCGCAGCATCCATCGCCGTGTTTCCCCCTCCGATGACGATGACCTTCTTACCCAGATGCACTCTCTCACCGCGTCGCACCCGTTCCAGGATATCGAGCGCGGTGAACACCCCTTTCCCACCAATGCCATCGATCTTCAGTTTGGCGTCACGCTGGAACCCAGTCGCCACATAGACCGCGTCGAAACCCCGATCAAGGAGTTCCTCCGGGTGGGCGCTGACCACGTGTCCGGTCTCAATCTTCACTCCCAGCTCTACGATCCGCTCGATGTCCTCATCGATGGTATGTTGCGGCAGGCGAAACTCGGGAGCGATTGCCGGCATTCCCCCAACAGTATCCTTAGCCTCGTAGATTGTTACGTGGATCCCGTTTAGCGCCAGGAACGAGGCCGCGGCAAGACCGGACGGACCACTACCGATCACCGCCACTTTGCGTTCGCTCTTTCCAAGTGGTACAAGGTTAGCTCGTCCGTGCTCAACCGCGAACCGCTTAAGCGCACGGATCGCCACTGACTCGTCGTAGTTGTTGCGCGTGCACTTCGTTTGGCAGGCGTGAGTACAGATGTAACCCGTAATTCCAGGAAGAGGATTCCGCGCCAGGATCACAGACAGCGCGTGGTCGTACTCGCCACGGGCGATCAGCCACGCGTAGTCGGGGACATCCTGTTCTACTGGGCAGGCCGTGGTGCACGGAGCAGTGATGCAGTCAAACGCAGGCAAGGCGGAGCTGACTTTGGGAAGCCCGTAGGAATGGTATTCCTTCTTGTAGCGTCGATCCACGAGCGCTGCAGTCGCCGCTTTACTAAGGGTCTCCAGTTTATCACGCGACAGCTCGGTGAGGCTCGCTACCCCGCGTTCATCGAACGCTCTGTCCAGGCTCTCCAGGTACTGCAGGAGGCGCGAATAACCACCCGGCTTGAGCAAATCGGACGCGCTGGTAACAGGGCACGCGCCTGAAGAGAATATGTCGACGACATTCAGTGCATCCGCGCCGCCGGCATAAGAGACGTTGAGATCACCGTTGAATTTGCGCATCAGCTTATCGAACAGATTCATCGTGATTGGGTATAAGGCACGGCCGGACATGTACATCTCTTCCCCAGGAAGCACTCCACGGTGGTTGCCCATGGCCAGGGTGTTACTCAACTTAACCCCGAAGAAGAGGCCACGCGCGGCTGCTGTCTTCTTCAACTCCTCGATCATTCGTACCGCTCGCTTGTACTGAAGATCATGATCAAAGACACTATCTGGAATATCGATCTCGTTGAACCCGAGCTCGCTGTGCAGGATCTGCATCACTGTGTCCTTACCCAGGAGCGTTGGATTAACCTTGACTATTGTGTGCAGGCCGCCTTCCTCCAGCAGATAATGAGCGATCTGCTCGATCTCATCCGGCGGACAGCCATGCATCGTGGACAGGGTGACGCTGTTTGTCAGGCGGGTCGGGATGTCTATATCGGAGAACTCGGGCCATTTCTCGGTGAGCGTCTCTCTGATCTTGCCAATCTGTTCTGTGGCATCGGTGAGCGTATCCATGAATTTGACCATCCGGGGCTCCTTTATCCCCTCCAGGTTGTAGCCGACGCTCATATTGAAGATCGTTCCGAATGGCACCTCATTCTCGAAGCCGAGGACACGCCGCAGGATGTGGATCACTGCCCAGGCATTTATGTACTCGCGCACCGACTGCTCAAGCTTCAACTCCTGCGACCACTCGACGTTGTATCCCTCATCTTCTATGTCGATACACGGTCGTGGGATCGTGAGTTCATCCATGATCTGGACCGTCTTCAGCTCGATGAACCGTCCCCCGGAGAGCCAGGCAGAGATGATGTTGCGGGCAAGCTGCGTGTGCGGCCCGGCGGCTGGGCCGATGGGGGTAGCCAGGTACGATCCGAACATCTCTGTTGCATAGGGAGAGTCGGATCTGGGTTGGTAGAAGAGCGAACGGTGGATCCCGAAGATACTCCCTGTGTGCTCGTACTCTTGCAGCGCCGAATCTAGCAGCTTGGCGAACGATTGAACCCTCATCGCGTCAGACATTCTCCCCCTTTCTACGAGATCCGCGCCCACAGCTTCGCTGCTACTTTGCGCGCCTCGGAATATGTCTTGTCCTCATCGATGTTGGTGAAGTGGCCACCATTGATCACCGATCGTCCGGCAACGATGAGGTCGGAGATATGCAGGTCATGCACCGCAATCCCGAACAGCAGGTGCCCAAGGACGTTTCCCGCATCGATCGGCGTGGGGGGATTATAGTCGAACAGGGCGATATCCGCCTGATATTCCGGGGCGATGCGTCCCACCTTTGCCCCAAGCAGTCGTCCGGCGATCTGCGGGTTGTTAGCAAACAGGATCTGCTGTAGGTCACCGAATCCAGCGGCAAGGGAGTTCCCGGTTGATACCTTCTGGAGGATTCCCACGGTGAACAGTTCAGCGAGCATGTTCGACCCGAGACCGTCCGTCCCTAAGCCAACGGTAATCCCGCGATCAAGGAAACCATCCATGTCGAATACACCGACCGCATTGTTCATATTCGAACGCGGGTTATGTACGACGATCGCTCCGCTCTCGGCGACCAGGTCCTTCTCCTTCTCATCGATATGCAGGCAGTGGGCGAGGATCGACTTCTCGCGCAGGAGGCCGAACTTGCGCAGGCGCTCGATGATCCGCATCCCATGCTCAGCCTCGCACTGTTCCTCGTCCTCCGGCCCTTCGGCCACATGGATGTGCACGCCAACACCGTCGGGAATACGCTCCGCCACCGCGGCCAGGCTGTCATCAGAGAGGGTAAAGGAGGCGTGCAGGCCGAAGAGAGCAGCGCTTCTGTGATCCTCTGGGTTCTGCTCAGCGAGGAAGCAGAGGTTCTCCTCGATCCCCTGATCTCGGATCTCTGAGCCATCACGGTCGGAGAGCTCGTAGCAGAATGCCCCTCGCAGACCGAGATCATCGTTCACTGCCTGTTGCACGGCGCGCAGGCTCCCGCGAACCGCGTGCGGGCTCGCGTGATGGTCGATCAGTGTTGTCACACCGCAACGGGCTGCTTCCATGGCTCCCAAAGCTCCACTCACGCGAATCGATTCTGAGTCAAGTGCCTTATCTAATCGCCACCATAATTGTTGAAGGATTTGAGTGAAAGAATGAGGTGCGTAGTTGGGGAGAATCATGCCTCTCGCAAGGATGCTATACAGATGTGTGTGCGCGTTGATAAGTCCAGGAATGGCGAGTTTTCCTGTCCCATCAATTCGTTCAAGATTGGGAGGAAGCTCAAGGTTGGCTGACTGTGCTCGAGTGAAAACCTCCTGAATCCTCTCTCCATCAATTAAGATTGACCCGCGGTCAATCAGCTGATCGTTGCCATTCCAGATGGTCGCCTTCTCGATTAGTCGTTTCATTATCTCCCAAGCGCATGATATAGTATAGAGTGAAAGGTCCAACTAACGATTATTAGCACTATAACTGATTGGTTTCGCTTCGGCAAGGCGGCTACACTTAGCAGCTACAGCTATGACAGCTATCAAGATTAGTAGCAACAGCTTCTCGCTTGACAGGCGTCTAATGTTCAAATATATTAATAACAACTTCTGATATGTAGGCGTCGCCTCATAGCCTGGCACGAAAGGGAGTATCCCTGGTTAGAAGAGTTAGACCGTCGGTTAATTATGTTGTGGAGCTGCGGGGGATCGTGAAGCGATTTCCCGGCGTGGTCGCCAGCGATGGGGTTAACCTGGGTGTGCGACAGGGAGAAATTCACTGCCTGCTTGGAGAAAACGGCGCAGGCAAGACGACTCTGATGCGTGTTCTGTACGGGCTATACCAGCCCGATGCAGGGGAGATTCTCTTAAACGGTAAGCCGATTCAGATCTCCTCACCGCGGGCCGCGCTCACTCACCATATTGGGATGGTTCACCAGCACTTTCGCCTCGTTCCCACGCTATCGGTGGAGGAGAATATCATCCTCGGATTGGATGAGGGGACCGGTCCTTTCCTTAACCTGCGAAAGACGCGCAAGAAGATCAGGGAGATCTCCGAGGAGTATGGCCTCCCGATCGACCCGCAAGCGAAGGTTTGGCAGCTCACGGTTGGCCAACAGCAGAGGGTGGAGATCATCAAGGCTCTCTACCGTGATGCCTCTATCCTGATCATGGACGAACCGACGAGTGTCCTCACCCTGCAGGAGGTCGACCAGTTGTTTGCCACCCTGCGCACGCTCGTCGATGATGGGTTGACAATCATCTTTATCACTCACAAGCTCAACGAGGTAATGGAGATCAGCGACCAGGTGACGGTGCTGCGGCACGGGAAGGTCGTTGCAACCCTCCCCACTTCGCAGACGGATAAACCATCGTTGGCAAAGTCGATGGTTGGCCGTGAGGTCGTCTTTCGCCTGGAGAAGAGCGTGGTAAAGCGCGGAGAGAGGCTCTTGCAGGTCGATACCCTGCACGCGCTGAATGATCGCGGGCTTCCGGCCATACGTGGGGTGTCGTTCGACCTCTATGGAGGTGAGATCCTCGGTGTGGCTGGGGTGTCGGGAAATGGTCAAGCGGAGCTTGCTGAGGTGCTCACGGGTCTACGGAAGGCGACCAGTGGACGGATCTTCCTTGGCGGGAAAGACATAACAAATCGCTCGGCCCGCGAGATCACCGATGCCGGGGTCGCCCATGTCCCCGCTGAGCGGATCAGGATGGGGATCGTCCCTGCCCTGAGCATCCGCGAGAACCTGATACTGAAGAGCTATCGGCATCCACCTTTCTCCCGTTTATGTTTCCTCAACCGGAAGGAATCCGACGCGAAAGCCCGTCGTGCTATGGAGGACTACCAGATCGCTGCTCCGAGTGATGAGACGGCGACTAAACTCCTCTCCGGCGGGAATATCCAACGGGTGGTACTGGCGCGCGAACTCTCCGGCGACCCGCGGTTGATCATCGCGGCGCATCCCACCTATGGCCTCGATGTCGGCGCGACCGAACAGGTGCGGCAGGTCCTCCTCAAGCAGAGGGAGCGCGGTGCGGCGGTCCTATTGATATCCGAGGACCTGGAAGAGATCATGACGATCTCGGATCGTATTCTGGTTCTATTCAACGGTGACGTAATGGGGATCATCGATGCAGACGGCGCCGATGTCGAGCAAATTGGCTTGATGATGGCCGGAACACGACACGAAGGAGCGGTCGGTGAAGAAACCCGCGTGGCTTAACGTCGAGAGAAGACCGGCCGCATCCGGACGCTTAGTGTTCGCTGTCTCGATCATTGCTATCCTGGCAGCGCTCGTGGTGGCGGGGATCTTCTTTCAGATATATGGAGTCTCCCCTGTTCGTGCCTACCAGGTGATCTTGAAGGGCGCGTTGGGAAGCTGGCTCGGACTGACCGAGACGGTACGCCGTGCCATTCCTCTGTTGCTCATCGGGGTGGGGTTGACGATTGCTTTCCGGGCCCTGTTCTGGAACATCGGGGCTGAGGGACAGCTCCTCATGGGAGCGATCGCCGCGGCTGGAGTCGCCCTCTTCTCCGGACTACCAGGCCCGTTGCTCCTACCAGTGATGTTCATCGCCGGGTTCGCAGGTGGGGCCGCGTGGGGCCTTATCCCGGCCGTACTAAAGGTGAAACTAGGGATAAACGACGTCATCACGACCCTGATGATGAATTATATAGCCATCTATTTAATGGAGTGGCTGATTCACGGTCCGTGGAAGGGGCCGACGGCACGCGGGTTTGCCTATACCGACCAGTTTCCCCGCGCGGCGTGGCTCCCCACACTTTACGGCACACGCATCCACTGGCCGACCCTCGTCCTCGGTCTTCTTCTCGCTTTAGTGATGTACATATTGGTCACCCGCACGCGGAGTGGGTTTGAGATCCGGGTCGTCGGGGAGAACCCGGATGCGGCGAGGTTCGCCGGTATTAGCCAGCTCAAAACGACCCTGCTCGTCATGTTTATCGCCGGTGGCTTCGCAGGATTGGCCGGGGTGGGGGAGGTGGCCGGTATCCACCATAAACTACTGGGTCCGCTCAATATCTCGATGGGGTACGGGTATACCGCGATCATCGTCGCTTGGTTGGCACGACGCAACCCGCTTGCCGTCATCATCACCTCGTTCTTGTTTGCGATCATCATATCCGGTGGAGATGTCATCAAGGTGTCGTTGGGACTTCCATTCCAATTGATCAACGTGTTCAATGGATTGATCTTGTTCTTCCTGATCGGGAGCGAAGTTTTCATTCGCTACAAAGCATCCTTCTCGTTTAGGAGGCAGTAATGGGTTGGGAAATGTGGATTATAACAACGCTAAGTCGTACCCTCGCTTACGGAACTCCGCTCCTCTTGGGAACGCTCGGTGAGATCTACACGGAGCGCTCTGGGGTGCTCAACCTTGGTGTCGAGGGGATGATGATCATGGGGGCCTATTCCGCCTTCACCACTGCCTATATCACCGGGAATCCCTGGCTGGGGATCCTGGTCGGTGGGGTCATTGGTGGAATCTTCTCCCTGATTCACGCCTTTGCCAGTGTGACTTTAAAGGCGAATCAGGTCGTCTCCGGGCTCTCCCTTACCATGCTTGGCCTTGGCCTGTCCGGTGTGTTAGGACGCGGCTGGGAGGGGAAACCGCTTCCTAATCCGATCCCTGCGATCACCGTTCCCGGCCTTTCGAAGATTCCAATTCTGGGGCCGATCTTGTTCGAGGGGCAGAACCTGCTCGTCTATCTGACCATCCTTCTCGTTCCCCTGTTGTGGTACATCCTCTATCGGACGCGGATTGGGATCACGATCCGCTCGGTGGGGGAGAGCCCGGCCACCGCCGATTCTCTGGGGATCAACGTCGATCGGGTTCGTTACCTGTGCGTCTTAGTCGGTGGGGTGCTTGCCGGTGTGGCCGGGGGGTACCTATCGGTGGCCTATCGACCGGCGTGGACGGAAGGGATGACTGCAGGGATGGGGTGGATCGTCATCGCATTGACGATATTTGCCTTCTGGAATCCGGCTCACGGTATGCTGGGAGCGTACTTCTTCGGCGCGCTGTACATCCTGTCGTTCCGCCTGCAACCGTGGATCTCTCCGGAGTTTCTCAAGGCAATGCCGTACGCGTTCGCAATATTGGTCCTGGTCGTTGTATCGCGAGGAACGCTGCAGAAGCGGATGGGGGCGCCGGCCGCCCTCTCTGTACCGTACACCAGAGGAGAGGAATAAGCTATCATAAGAGCTAGATCACAGCAACAAGGAGGTGTCACACTTAGGAAGAGGAGTCTGTTTCACCGGCAAGAAAACCTATAAGGAGGGAGAGAATGAAAACGAGATTTGCAGTAGTGACTCTAGTAGCGATGGCGGTCGTCTTTAGCCTGGCAACAGTGGCGATGGCCAAGGAGTACGTCCCCGGCGACCCACTCAAGGTGGGATTCATCTACGTCGGGCCGATCGGCGACCTGGGTTGGTCCTATGCCCACAATGAAGCGCGGCTGATCTGTGAGGCAACCTTCCCCTGGCTCGAGACGGTCTACGTGGAGAGCGTATCCGAAGGGAGTGAGGGACTGTACATCGACAAGCTGATTCAAGATGAGGGCTGCGACGTCGTCTTTACCACCAGTTTCGGGTTTATGGACGGGACACTCGATGCGGCGCTAAGACACCCGGACCAGATCTTCGCTCACTGCTCCGGGTTCAAACGCAACGACAACATGATGACCTACATGGCTGACTTCTACCAGATCTACTACTTAAACGGGCTGATGGCGGGAGCGCTCACCGAGACGAACAAGGTCGCCTACATAGGTGCGTTCCCGATCCCCGAAGTGAAACGGCACATGGACGCGTACACCGTTGGCGTGCGCGAGGTCAATCCTGATGCGGATGTACACATCCGCTGGATCTATGAGTGGTTCAGCCCGCCCGCGGCTAAGGAGGCTGCTCAGGCGTTGATCGCCGACGGGTGCGACGTGTTTGCGTTCACCGAAGACTCACCGACGATCGTGCAGGAGGCAGCGGCGAGTGGCTACGCGTCCTTCGGACACTACTCCCCGATGTATGACTTCAGCCCTGATCACATTGTTTCGGGGCAGATCGCACACTGGGAGGCTATCTACCTCGACTTCCTGGCCAAGGTCTACGCCGGAGTGTACACGGCACATAACCTTGCAAACGTCGACTACTGGTGGCTGTTGCAGGAGAAGGCTGTCGAGATGGGAGCTAAGCCTGGTATGCTGATCAATCCTGTCTACGATGATCAGCTGAAGGCGGTTACGGTCGATGACCCTGTCCTGGGTACGATCAGCGTCTACGACCTGGTGCTGAAGCGTCTCGAACAGATGTCCGATCCCTCGATGGTCTTCGATCCGTTCAACGGACCGATCTACGACCGCGACGGAAACTTGAAGGTTCCGGCGGGCCTACGCCTGTCGGTCTTCGAGTTGACCACGATGGACTGGGCAGTGGATGGTCTGGTCGGTCCTTGGGAGTAAGACGACCTAATCTTGGGCGGCGGCCTCTCACTTTAAGCGGCCGCCCTCTTTTCTCGAACAGATATGAACCAACGTGAGCCCTTGTTTGATGCAACACGCGAACTGGTTGCCGTAGTGATGGGGCGCCGGCCTGCTGATTTGGTCATCCACGATGGCCGCTGGGTGAACGTTTGCTCTGGTGAGATCATCGAGCACACGGATATCGCCATCCTGCAAAGCAGGATTGCCTACTGTGGTCCCGATAGTAATTCTATGGTCGGTGAGAAGACAAAGATCATCGAAGCTGGGGGTCGTTACCTGGTTCCTGGCTTACTTGATGCACACATGCATATAGAAAGCTCGATGCTCACCATCAGCCAATTTGCCCGCGCTGTCCTTCCCCATGGAACAACCGGAGCGTTCATCGATCCACATGAGATAGCAAATGTCCTTGGTCTTAGTGGGGTCAAGTTGATGGTGGATGAGGCAAGGACGACTCCGCTGCGGATCTATGTTCAGGTTCCATCGTGTGTGCCAGCGGCACCTAAGCTAGAGACCGGTGGAGCACAATTGGGACCCGGAGAAGTGGCTGAGGCAATGACCTGGCCGGGGGTGATTGGCTTGGGAGAAGTCATGAACTACCTGGGTGTTGCCGCTGGAGACAGAAGGCTGCACGCTGAGATCGCGGAAACGCTGAAAGCAGGAGGTATTGTGGGCGGCCATTACGCTTCTTCTGATCTTGGGGGAGCTTTTCACGCCTATGTTGCTGGCGGTCCAAGCGATTGCCATGAGGGAACACGAGTGGAGGATGCAACAGCCCGCGTACGGCAGGGAATGTATACTATGCTCAGGCAAGGTTCAGCCTGGCACAATGTTGTCGCTCAACTTCCAGCTATTACCAGGCAGGGGATTGACTCCCGCCACTTTCTTCTGTGTACCGATGACCGGCACCCAGGGACTCTGTTCGAAGATGGACATATGGATGATGTCGTAAGATTGGCCATAGCCGAAGGGGTTCCACCCATTATGGCCATTCAAATGGCAACACTGAACACGGCGGAGCATTTTGGAGTATCTTGTGATGTCGGATGCATTGCTCCTGGCCGTTACGCTGACATACTCGTTGTCAGGGATCTAAATAAGCTTGTGATTGACCTTGTTTTTGCCGCAGGAGACTTAGTGGCTCAGGACGGAGAATTGACATCAGAGATTGTGTCTTATCCGTATCCGGAAGTTGCAAGAAAAAGCATTCACCTTGCTCGAGAACTTCAAGCGACCGACTTTGTTGTACAAGCACCAATTGTACATGGCACCATTCGGGCAAGGGTTATAGAAGTTGTCGAGAATGAAGTTCTGACCGATGCAATTTCAGCCAACCTTCCGGTACAACAAGGAGAGGTGCTTCCTGACTCAACCCAAGACATTGCCTTCCTTTCCGTGGTGGAGCGCCATCATGGAAGCGGAAGGATCAGCCACGGATTTGTAAAAGGTTTTGGCCTCAGTGAGCGTTGCGCTTTGGCGAGCACCGTGTCACACGATAGCCATAACCTGCTCATTATGGGAACAGACAAGCGAGCGATGGCGACTGCTGCAAACGAGGTTGTTTCAATGAACGGAGGAGTATGCTTAGTCAAAAACGACCAGCCACAAGTGGCGATCGCTCTTCCGATTGCTGGACTGATGAGTGACCAGCCAGTGGAAGTAGTGGCTTGTCAAATGGAACAGTTGCATCAGGTCTTAAAGAGCTGTGGTTGTAATCTAAATAACGCATTTATGACATTTTCCTTGCTTGCCCTTCCTGTAATCCCACAGCTTCGTCTTTCGGACCTTGGATTGATTGATGTTGATGCATCTGAGCTTGTTCCTCTTTTGGTCAAGGTTGATAATGCCTAGATGGGGAGGAAGATGGCACTCAGTAATCTAAAGGAGTATGTAAGGCCTGATGAACTAGATGTGGCATTGAGCTTAGTCAAGGAAAGGGGTACATCTGCGCGGGTAATCGGTGGGGGGATCGATCTAGTTCGCAGTTCATCTCCTGACATAGAGACGCTTGTTGATCTTTCCCACTTATCCTTATCTTACGTAAGACAGACGGATAAAGGGGTAGCAATCGGTGCGACAACTACCTTAACCGAAATCCTAGAGGCTCCGGCCATTGAGAACTACCTTCAGGGGGTAGCTGTGGAAATGCTCCATCAAGTTGGAGCTCCTCCTCTGCGCAACCTGGCATCGATGGGGGGAACGCTTGCTAGCGCCCATCCATGGTCGGACGTAATCACCTTGTTTCTTGCGCTGGGGGCACAGGTTACATTGTACAACGGTGTCACACGAATGGTTCCGCTTTCTGACCTCTATGCCTCACGAGCACTTCTTTCTCCAGCGATTATTACTGAGGTCTTGCTACCAGCTTACGCTAAGGGAACGGCTGCAGCGTTTATCAAATTCAGTAGAACTAAGTTTGATATTGCTATTCTCAATTGTGCTTGCCTTATCTCAATACAAAATGGTGATTGTAAGAGGGTGCGCCTTACAGCTGGTGGAACACCGCAACTTGCGACTTTGCTTCCTGCGGCAGCGGAGGTTCTACTGGGTAGGAGACTCAATCAAACATCAATTGGCAAAGCAGCAGGAATCGCGAGAGAAGCTACACTCGTGCGCGACGATCTGAGGGCTAGTGGTAACTACAGAAGGGAACTGGTCTATGCTGGAGTCAAGCGATGCCTTGCTTGTGTGAGTAGGCAATTATCAGGAGTTAGCTAATGAAAATCGAACTTACCGTGAATGGGAAGAGACAAGAGCTTGATTCAGCTCCAGGTGAAACCTTACTCCATGTCTTGAGGCGGATAGGGTACAAAGGAGTAAAGAAAGGGTGCGAATTGGGCGATTGTGGTGCTTGTGCCGTGTTACTGGATGATCGTGTCGTTAACTCGTGCCTTGTGCTTGCTGCTAAAGCCGATGGGCACCGTGTAACAACCGTGGAGGGACTTGCAGGACAGGACAAGACCGGCGAACTTCACCCTGTACAAGAGGCATTCTTGGAACATGGAGCTGTGCAATGTGGTTACTGTAGCCCGGGAATGATAATCGCTGCTGTTGACCTTCTTGCTCACAATCCTGATCCAAGTGATCAAGAGATCAAGGAAGGGATCTCTGGAAACCTCTGCCGATGCACCGGTTATGTGAAACAGATTGAAGCGATCAGGATAGCCGCCGAAAAGATGAGGAAAGACACCGATGTGTGAAAAACGGACAACAGAATTCACTATCGTTGGGCAAAGTGAACGAAAAGTTGATGGTATCGCACTGGTTACAGGAAAGCCGAAATTCGTTACTGACATTGATCTTTCGAACATGCTTTACGTAAAGATCCTCCACAGTCCCTATGCACACGCAAGAATCACTGAGATCAATACATCTAGAGCGGAGGCCTTGCCAGGGGTTATGTGCGTTCTTAGCAGCAAGAATACTCCTAGTACTCGCTATACTACTGCCGGACAAGGGTACCCTGAGCCCTCCCCTTACGATACGCGAATGTTTGACACCAAAGTTCGTTTTATAGGCGATCGTGTTGCTGCTGTTGCTGCGGAAACAGAGGAGATTGCCCTACAAGCGCTAAAGGAGATCCAAGTACACTACGAACAACTTCCATCGGTGCTATCAGTTGATGCAGCAACTGCGCTAGAAACACCGATAATTCATGATGAAAAGGATGCCACTGGTATCTTCGATCCGGTAAGAAACATCTCGGCTAAGATAGATATCAACGTTGGTGACGTCAAGCAGGGGTTTGCCGAATCCGATTCTATAGTAGAGACAACTTGCGAGACACAGTACGCTCAACATACTCCGATTGAGCCGCACGTAGTCTTGAGCTACCTGGATGAGGATGGACGGCTTGTGCTACGCACAAGTACCCAGGTTCCGTTTCACACCCGAAGAATTGTTTCTTACGTGCTTGGGATACCGCTTCATCGAATTCGCGTGATCAAGCCGCGAATAGGGGGCGCTTTTGGGACGAAACAGGAGATTCTCCTTGAGGATTTGGCTGGATTGGTTACCCTACGCACCGGCCGACCAGCACTGATCGAGTTTACCAGGCAGGAGGAATTTGTCTCAGCGCGCACGCGGCATCCAATGCGAATTCGTGTCAAGCTTGGAGCAAAGAAAAATGGGATATTGCATGCAATTGAAATGGAAGCTCTTTCCAACACAGGAGCATATGGTGCTCATAGCCTAACCGTACTGTCTAATGTTGGTTCAAAGACGCTTCCAATATATAACAAAGCAAGGAATGTTCGCTTTTCTGGGAAAGCTGTATACACAAATCTTCCAGTTGCTGGGGCATACCGTGGTTATGGTGCACCACAGGGTTATTACCCATTAGAAGTAGCGATGGATGAACTGGCTGGAAAACTTGAACTGGACCCGATAGAGCTCCGTAGACGTAATCATATTCGCTGTGGAGAATCATCACCGATCTTTGAGGAAATAGGTGAAGGAAGGGAAGGTGTCGCTCAAACGATTAACAGCTGTGAGTTGGAGCGCTGTCTAGAAATAGGGGCAAGACGGATCGGTTGGGCTAAGAAACGAGGCTTACGCACTCGCAACGGGCCTTGGGTACACGGGCTTGGCATGTCGATCCATATGCAGGGTTCAGGGATTGCCCAGGTTGATATGGGCGCCGCAACGATCAAGATGAATGAAGACGGTTCATTTAACCTTCTTGTTGGGGCTACTGATCTTGGTACAGGGTCAGATACAATTCTTGGGCAGATTGCCGCTGAGGTCCTTGGTGTGCCGTTATCCAAGGTGATTGTTTACTCTTCCGATACGGATTTCACCCCTTTCGACGTAGGAGCATACGCCTCTTCAACTACCTATGTCTCAGGAACAGCAGTTAAGCGGGCAGCAGAAGAAGTGCGTGGACAAATTGTAGGAGTTGCCGCTGCAATGCTCGAAAGTGACATGACAAACCTTACTATTAAGGATGAACAAGTCATTTCAATTGATGGACGCAGCGTAACCCTTGCTGAGGTTTGCCAGCGGGCTATGTATCAGGTAGACCAGTTTCAGATCGGCGCTACGGAATCATGCGTGCAAGACCAGTCACCTCCTCCATTTATGTCCAGTTTTGCTGAGGTAGCAGTAGACACGGAAACAGGGTTTGTGAAGATCGTTGATTATGTGGCTGTAGTTGACTGTGGAACCGTGATCAACCCAAAGATGGCACAGGGACAAATCGAAGGAGCACTGGCCAATGGGATTGGTTATGCGCTTACGGAGGTGATGCTGTTCAGCTCAGCTGGACGGGTACAGAATGCTACACTGTTTGACTACAAGATCCTTGGGGCGCTTGACATTCCGCCAATCGACATAACACTTCTCGATTCCTATGAGCCAACCGGACCAATGGGCGC